>Ga0316207_10001559_pt1 | contig 27468 bp, 26 predicted proteins | sample 6weekpyrite_MG_FD_204943 | JGI IMG/M metagenome (GOLD analysis project Ga0316207, IMG submission 204943) | Microbial mat bacterial communities from mineral coupon in-situ incubated in ocean water Damariscotta River, Maine, United States -... | ecosystem: Environmental > Aquatic > Marine >... | reverse complement strand
CTGTCGGGCTTCATCGCATTGCGCAGCCCAGCAGCTTCGGCCAGCTCGCGCACTTTGGTTTTGGGCAGGCCACCAAGCGGGAAACGGATATAGTCGAGCTGTTCACGCGTGGTCGCATATAGAAAGTAGGACTGGTCGCGCGTGGGATCGACCGCTCTGTAAAGGTGCGGGCCGGGGCCTTCGTTCCCTGTCACCTCTACCCGGCGAACATAGTGTCCCGTTGCAAGGCAATCGGCGCCCAATTCACGCGCCATGCGGAACAGGTCGGTAAATTTGGGCCCCATATTACAACGGATGCATGGCACCGGTGTGCGGCCCGCCAGATACTCATCGGCGAACTGCTCGACCACTTCTTCGCGAAACGCGCTTTCATGGTCGAAGACATAATGCGCGATGCCCAATCGGTCTGAAACAGCACGCGCATCGGCAATGTCATCGCCTGCACAGCATGCACCCTTGCGACCGGTAGCAGCGCCATAATCATAGAGCTGCAATGTAATGCCGATGACTTCGGCTCCTGTCTCAGCGGCAAGCGCTGCAACAACCGACGAATCGACACCGCCGCTCATCGCGACCACGATGCGGCAGTCCTTGGCAGGACGCGGCAAATCGAACAATGCAGCCGCATCAAGCCCGAAATCGGGGCTGGGCGAATTTGCTGTATCAAGGGCGGAAGGGGTGTTCATAATCGCGCCGCCATATAGGCGCGCCCTCGGTAAATCGCCAGCCCGCGCAGCATTCAAAGGCGCATTCAGGTTGCCAAAAGGGCCAGCAATAGTCCTAAGCACTGGTAAAGGCGGGTTTTACCTCATCTTGAGAACCGCGTTCTATAAGCAGGCTCATGTTTGAAAAAGCAAAGCCTGTTCCCCACACGCAAAGCGCGCGATTCGAAGCGCGTGATGTGCTTGATGGTGGCCTGCTGGTTGGCAGCGCTGATGTCGCTCCGGACGTTCCGGCAAGCGGCGGCGGCGCGCTGCGTTTGATCGAATGGACTGAACTGACAGCCCGCCTCAACGCCGCGCGCGATCTGCGCCTGGTTTTGCGGCGCGACACACACGGCAATATCGAGGCTGCCGGCGGCAGCTTTGCTGATGCCGCGGCAAGCTATTTCAGAACTCGTGAGGAAGAGGAACGGGACGTTAACCCTGTTGCTTTAGAGCACTTCAAAGGCTCGCCGCACATAACCCGGGAGCATGAGGGGCAGCAGTCCCCGCACGCAAACCCAAACCCCCGCGACCGGGACAATGATGTGACAGGCGACGGTAGAGAAGATTGATGATTGAGAACCAAGACATACGCCCAGCAAAAGTGATCGGCCCACTCGGTGAGCCGCTTACGATTGACGATCTGCCTTCACCCAGCACCAAACGGTGGGTGGTTCGCCGCAAGGCGGAGGTGGTCGCAGCTGTCAATGGCGGCTTGCTGACAATTGACGAGGTTCTTGAACGTTATGGCCTTACTCTTGAAGAGTTTGCCTCTTGGCAGCGCGCGGTCGACCGTTCGGGCATGCAGGGCCTGCGCGTCACGCGGATCCAGCATTATCGCGACCTTTACGAGCGCCAGCTGAAATACTGACGCGCCTTTTACGGCTGCATCCACCGCCGCTTCTACAGTCGTACTTACGTCACCTGTTTCAGTCCCGCGATTGAACAATTGCGATCTAATTCGCTGTTCGGCTTGCCGATTCTCCCCCAAACCCGCTAAACTCTCTCCCATCACGGTTCGCAGAGCCGGGAACAGTGGCACATGCACCCCGCTTCGAGGGCGCAACCCGCTGTAAAATGAGGGAGTATTAAGTATGATCGGTTGGATTATCGCACTTGTCGTTGGCGGCATTGCAGGTTGGCTGGCAAGCCTCGTCATGAACCGCGATGCCTCAATGGGCATCTTCTGGAACATCGTTGTTGGCTGTGTCGGCTCGGTTGTTGGCAATATGCTTGCCGGTCCGCTGCTCGGCATCAACACAAGCGTGCAAGAATTTTCGCTTACCGGATTGGGCGTTGCTGTTGTCGGCGCGGTTGTGCTGCTTGGCATCGTCAACCTAATCCAGCGCGGCAGGGTCCGCTAAAAGCCGGATTTTTGCTTACAGTATTTGGGCGGCGCGGCTCCTGATCGAAGGGAGTTCGCGCCGCCTTTGCGTCTGGAGCTAAGCTGGGCGGAATTATCCCTTCGTCTAGGCTCAAAGTCATCAGTCGAACCGCTCATTGCCCCTGTTTGCGCGCTTGCTTATAGGGATTGCGAAGGGTGACTTATATCTATAATACACTAGGCCGATGAAACCGGCCTTCGTGACATGACCGTTTTGGGTCGCCCGCAAAAGGGAACTGTAATGAACTTCGAGACCACTATCACTGCAGAAGCTCAGGACGATCTGCGTGGTGATATTGCAGACAGGCAGGGTCAGGATCGCAGCTCTTCGCTGCGCAAGATTCTGCTGATTGGTGGCGGGGGGCTGTTTGCGCTCCTGCTTGCCATTGCGGCATATTTCGCGCTTGCAGGTGGTGAACCGGTTGCAGCGGGTGACGATAGCACGCAGGCACCGGTAATCACGGTCATCACGCCCGGAACGACAACTGTCAGCGGCGTCATCGAAGCTCCCGGAACGCTCGCAGCGCGCCGCCCGATGCCCGTTGGCGTAGTCGGCGAAGGTGGGCGGGTCCTATCTGTGCGTGTCGATGCAGGCGATTGGGTCGGTCAAGGGCAGGTGCTTGCTGTCATTGATCGTTCGGTTCAGGCCCAACAGGCCGAAGCGCAGGCCGCCCAAATCGAAGTCGCCAAGGCTGATGCCGAGCTTGCTCAAGCCAATCTAGACCGCTCATTGCAATTGGTAGAGCGTGGATTTGTTTCGCAAGCTGATGTTGATCGCCTCACTGCAACGCGCGATTCCGCAGTGGCACGCGTGCGTGTTGCCGAAGCGCAGTTGGCTGAATTGCGGGCTCGCACCGCGCGGCTCAACATCGTTGCACCCGCCGCTGGCTATGTGCTTGCACGCAATGTTGAACCTGGTCAAACGGTAGGCGGTGGCTCGCCGGCACTGTTCGAAATTGCCCGCGGCGGCGAAATGGAATTGCTCGCCCAACTTGGCGAAACCCAGCTTGCTGGCCTTTCCCAAGGTGTTTCAGCCAGCGTTGTTCCCACCGGATCGGACAAGAGTTTTGCCGGACAAGTTTGGCAGCTATCGCCGACAATTGATGCGCAGAGCCGTCAAGGAACCGCACGGATTGCGCTTTCCTACGCCCCTGAATTGCGCCCCGGTGGCTTTGCCACCGCACGCATCAACAGCGGATCGTTCGAGGCAACCGTTCTTCCTGAAAGCGCGGTTCTGGCCGATGATCAGGGCAGCTTTGTCTATGTCATCAATAACGAAAACGAAGCCGTGCGAACTTCGGTCACCACTGGCGATGTCACCCCGCAAGGCATTGCCATTGCAGACGGGCTCGACGGAACAGAATTGATTGTTTTGAGCGCGGGCGGATTTCTCAATCCGGGCGAAAAGGTCAATCCGCGCCGTCAGGAAGACTGAACGCACATCCGCGCGCAACCGGCGTGCGTCAATGAAGGATCAAGGGCTCGCGCAGCCGCGCGGTGCAGTGAAGCAAGGCAGGCAGTAGGCACATGAATTTCCGTAACATCTCCGCCTGGTCGATCCGCAATCCGGTGATCCCGATGGTGCTGTTTATCGCGCTGCTGATCGCTGGGCTTGTCAGCTTCTCGCGCATGGACGTGACCAACAACCCTGACATCGAATTCCCGGGTGTTTCTGTCGGCATTTCGCAACCCGGTGCTGCTCCAACCGAAATCGAAAACCAGATCACACAGGTGGTCGAAAGCGCGCTCAGTTCGATCAACGGCGTGAAAACTGTCAATTCAACAGCGCGCGAGGGCTTTTCGAGCACTTTCGTCGAGTTTGAAATTGGCACCGACCCCGATAATGCCGTCATCGAAGTCAAAAACGCGGTCGATACAATTCGCGGCAACTTGCCTGATGGCATTCTCGAACCGCGCATCAGCAAAGAGGAAATCGCTGGCGGTTTCCTGGGGATCTATGCGGTCCAAGCCGATGATATGACGATTGAGCAGCTCAGCTGGTTCATCGATGACACGGTTGCCAAGCGGCTCAACAACATTTCCGGCATGGCCGAAGTTGGCCGTTGGGGCGGCGTGGACCGCGAAATCGAGGTGATTCTCGACCCAGCCAAGATGCAAGCGCTTGGCGTTACTGCTTCGCAGATCAACAGCGTGTTGCGCCAGGCCAATATTGATGCCGCTGGCGGCCTCGCTGAAGTTGGCGGAACGCGCCAGTCACTGCGTGTGCTTGGCAACAACGATACCGCATACGAACTCTCTCAGCGCCAGATTCAGCTCGGCGGCGGCAGGACGGTTCGACTTGCCGATATTGCCACTGTTCGCGATGGGTTTTCCGAGCGCACTTCGATCAGTGAAGTGGGTGACCGCGAAGTCGTCAACTTCTACATGAGCCGCGCTCGCGGTGCGTCAGACGTTGCAGTATTCGATGAGGCGCAGGCCGAGATAGCCCGGATTGAGGCGGAAAACGAAGGCGTGCGCTTCATCTCGCTGTTCAACACCGTCGTTTACACCGAAGAGCAATATACCAGTTCGATGGCTGCCCTGATTGAGGGCGCGCTTTTGGCTGTGGTGGTGGTGTTCCTGTTCCTGCGCGATTGGCGCGCAACCTTTATTTCATCGGTCGCAATTCCATTATCGGCGATTCCGACATTCTTCTTCATGGATTTGATGGGGTTCAATCTGAACTTCCTCTCTCTCCTGGCGCTCGCCTTGGTCGCCGGTGTGCTGGTCGATGATGCGATCGTGGAGATTGAGAATATCGTGAGGCATATGAGGATGGGCAAAACTGCCTATCAGGCCTCAATCGATGCAGCCGATGAAATTGGCCTTCCGGTTGTGGCGACCAGTTTCTGTATCGTCGCGGTGTTCCTGCCGGTTGGTCTAATGCCGGGAATTTCGGGGCAGTTCTTCCAGAATTTCGGCCTGACCGTTGTGGTCGCGGTGCTAATGTCGCTGGCGGTGGCACGAATGATAACGCCGCTAATGGCGGCCTATTTCCTCAAAGCAGACGGGCACGCACAGCATGGCGAGGGTCCGTGGATGGACCGTTATATGAAGGTCCTCGCCTGGACGCTTGACCGAGGGAATATGTACAAACTGCGCGAAGGTCTCACGAGCCCGCGTTCACGTATCCTATATTCATTCTGCCTTTTGTTGGCGGTCTTGCTGCTGCTGGTTGCGACCGCATTCGGTATGTTTGGATCGTTTGGTTTGTTCGGCGGTTTTGAACTTGCCAACACTATCGCACTTGCTGCGTCCCAAGACATCAATTCGTGGACCCATTTCTTCGTTTCGAAATTGTTTGAAATTGTGCTCGTCGTTTTGGTGAGCATCCTCGCCTTTGTTGTCGGTTGGTTGGTGTTCAAGATCATCGAATTGCCCGCCAATGGCGCCAGCCGGTTTTCCAAAGCGACACGGTATATGACGGCGCGTTTCTACGATCATCGCATCTGGATGCTTGGCGTCGGCTGGTTCTCGTTGTTGGTTACGATCCTCTTGTTCAGCCAGATTCCGAGCCAGTTCCAACCATCGGTCGATGATGCAAACAGCACGGTTGCGATTGAAATGGTGCCCGGCACCACGCTTGCTTCAACCGAAGAAGTGGTTGAGCAGGTCGTCGACATCCTTGAGGAGCAGCCCGAGATCGAGCTGATGCTTGAGCGGGTGCGGATCGGCAATGCCAACATCTACATCACGCTGAAGGAAGATCGCGAACGCAGCTCGATCGAGTTTGAACGCGAAGTTGGCCCGTTGCTGCAGGACATTCCTGATGCGCGCGTACGGTTCGAATCGCAGATGGGTGGGTTCGGATCGGGCCGCGACCTGACCATTATGCTTGCAGGGTCGGATCCTGCGGTTCTCGAAGAAACGGCAGCAACTCTGGTTGAGCAGATGCGCGGCATTGATACGCTTGTCGCACCGCGTGTGAGTGCCGATCTCAACCGGCCCGAAATCATCATCACTCCGCGTGAAGAGATTGCGGCCGAGCTGGGTGTAAGCACGATCGCGCTTTCTCAAACGATCCGCATCGCGACGCTTGGCGAGATCGAGCAGAATGCGGCCAAGTTCTCGCTTTCTGATCGTCAGATCCCGATCCGGGTAAAGCTGTCGCCAGATGCCCGCTCGCAACTGAGCACGATTGAGAACCTGCCGGTGCAGACCATCAACGGCGGCACTGTGCCGCTTGGCCGGGTTGCTGATATCTCGTTCGGTTCAGGCCCAACCGCAATTCAACGCTATAATCAGAACCGCCGCGTTCTGGTTGGCGCTGACCTTGCCAGTGGTGTGATCAAAGGCGAGGCTCAGGCCGAAGTCGATCGACTGCCGATTTTGCGCAACCTGCCGACTGGTGTGATCCGCGATGTCGTGGGCGAAGATGAATGGCAGCAGGAGATGCAGCAAAACCTGTTTATAGCCGTCATTGCAGGCGTGTTCCTGGTGTTTGCCTGCCTTGTCCTTCTCTACAAACGTTTGATGAGCCCGCTGGTCAATATGACCTCGCTCGCGCTCGCTCCCTTGGGTGGGATTATGTTGCTGTGGCTGGTCGGGATGGCACAGACTATGCCGGTTTACATCGGGATCCTGCTGCTGCTGGGGATTGTCTCGAAGAACTCGATCCTGTTGATCGACTTTGCGATCGAGGAAATGGCGAAGGGCACACGCAAGCTGCATGCGATTATGGAAGCCGGCCACAAGCGCGCTCAGCCGATTGTGATGACGACGGTCGCGATGACCGCAGGTATGGTTCCCACGTCAATTTCGCTCAGCGGTGACGGTGCGTGGCGACAGCCAATGGGCATTGTGGTGATTGGCGGATTGATCATGTCGACTGTTTTGACGCTTATCATTGTTCCGGCGGGCTTTAGCCTTGCTGATGGTTTTGAGCGCCGCGTTGGCCCGTGGCTGCGTCGCACCCTGTTGACTTACAAACCGGGCGACGATGGCAACCCAGTTCTGCCCGATCCACATGCCGGCCCAGACACACCCTATCCCGCTGGCGGTGGGCGTAATGGCCTGACAGGCCCGGGGGCCGAGCCTGCAGAATAAGGACACAGCATCGCCGATTGGCACCGCGCCATCAGACGGTGACGGCGCGGACCAATTGCGGCAGACGGACGCTGTGACGGAGAACTCCGTAGCTTCCACGGCGAAAGCGGTGCCACTTAAATTCGGTGGCGAACCGCTGAGCGCTGATCGTGCGCGCCGGATGCGCTGGACCGCAACCGGCCTACTTGCAGCGATGGCAGTGCTATTCTTCACGACTCATGGGTTGATTGGGGACCACCCAGCTTGGGGTTATGTCAACGCATTCGCTGAGGCGGCAATGGTCGGCGGACTGGCTGACTGGTTCGCTGTCACCGCATTGTTCCGCCATCCGCTGGGCATCCCAATCCCGCACACTGCGATCATCCCGATGAACAAGGATCGGATCGCGGACACGATGGCTCAGTTCCTGCGCGAAAATTTCCTAACTCCGGCTGTCGTTGCTCGCCGGATGGCGGGCATGAACGTGGCTCTGGCGGCGGGCGAGTTCCTCGCGTCATCGTCGGACAAAGAGGCTTCAGACACTCGGTCACGCATCACCGGCGGTGCGGCAGAGCTTCTCGCCGAGGTGCTCGAATCGCTTGATCCGGATCGGTTGGGCAATCAGGTGCGCGCAGGGCTCGGCTCTCAATTGTCGAAGATTGATGTGTCACCGCTTGCCGGGCGAATGCTCGACAGCGCAATGGCCGACCAGCGCCACACACCGTTGATTGACGGCTTTATCCGCTGGGCTGGCCTGACGCTTGAAGACAATGAAGAAACGGTCCGAGACATTATTCATACGCGGGTCGCAGGCGTCTTGCGTTGGGCTGGTCTGGACAAGACAATTTCAGGCAATGTGCTCGACGGTCTGTACAAATTGCTCGCCGAAGTTCTGATCGACCCGCAGCATCCATTGCGCGGCAAGGTTGAGGAAGGGCTTCGCAATCTTGCCGAAGACCTCCAATCCGACCCTGCCACTCGCGAACGGGTTGAAGAAATGAAGCGGGATCTGATGGAAAACCCCGCCGTTGGCGAATGGTGGATGGGCGTGTGGGAACGTATCCGCCAATCGCTTATCCGCAGAGCGCGCGATACCGAAAGCGGCCTTGGCGAAGAGATGCGCTCGGGGCTTGCCGATCTGGGCGAGGCTTTAAAGCGCGACGAACGCTTACAACTTCAGATCAATCGGTTTGCACGCCGAACGGCCGTCGGCATTGCCACGCGCTATGGCACCGAGATTGTGACCCTGGTCTCTGAAACGGTGAAACGCTGGGACGCGACGACGGTTACAGGCCGGATCGAAGGCGCCGTTGGCCGCGATCTTCAATTCATCCGGATCAACGGCACGCTGGTTGGCGGGCTTGTAGGCATGACGCTGCATTTCATTACCAGTTTCCTATAGCCGGTGCCGTAAGGTTACGGGTCCGTAGTGATCCAACTGAATCAGTGTGGGCAATGTGCGTTATAAGTCGTGCCATGAACGCCAACGAACATGCCGCCGAGCCCCAATCTATCAACCTGTCCAAAGGTGAGCAGGCGGTGGTCAACGGGGCGCTTGTTACCGCGACAACCGCGTGCACGATTGAAGTTGGTTCGGGAGGCTTTGTGTTCACTGGCCGCTCGCTCCGGCGCAGTCGGGCATCAGTGCACAACCCGCATGAAGAGCTCTACTTTTCCCTGCTCGATGCCTGCACCAGCATCGCGCGCTTCGAAGAAGAGCGGTTTCGATTGTTCCGTCTGCTATCAAAGGTTGTCGCGCAGGACCGCACGCACGAAGCGCAAAAAGAATGCTCTTTGTGTGCAGCCGCTCTGATCGCAGGCAGGATCGAGGAAGCGACGCGGAGTGCGTCCAGACTTGCATCGCTACGCCTGCATCGAAATCGCAAGACGCCTGCACGACCCGGCTATGCGCAGGACTTACGTCAGGAAATTGTGCAGCCGCCTATCAACCCGATGCTTTGAATCGGTCACCGCATGCGGAATGTCACCGAGGTAAAGTAATATGAGGCAACCGGTTCGCCATTGGCATTGCGAGCAGGCTCAAACTCGGCTCGTTTCATCAGGTTGAGGCAAACCACATCGTCAAACAGTTGCGGCTTGTTCGACTGTGTGACGAAACATGAACTTGGCCGACCCGCGCTGTTCACGGTAAGACGGATTGTCAGTCGCCCCTGCATTTGGGCTGCAACAAGATAATTGGGATAGTCTCCGTCCCTGATCCAATCGCGTGCAGATTCAATCGGAATGGGCGGAGTTGCCTCACCGGTTAGTGCGCGTCCAGCCTCCGAAAGCAGAGCCGAGATTTTCAGCCCGCATTGATCAAGAAAAGTCAGCGGCTCGTCCAAAGAACCAAGCTCCAGATTGAGCGGTTCTACAATTGAGGTTCGCATTCTCAACGTTGTGATGGACGCAGCGACATCCCGGTCGAAATCAAGCTCGATTGGAGGGGCATCTTCGCCGCGTTGTTGATCAGGCTCAGGCGGTGTGACCGTCACACCATACATCATCAGGACAGGCCGCCCGCGGCTTGATTCAAGCGCGATGTAAGACCGGATGGTTTCTGGTTGCTCGCCGAACTGGATGTGCACGCCGCCGCCATAGGGGTGGCGCAGCGGACGCCCGATCAAAGTGACATTGTAATTCGGTTCCTCGCCACCTTGTTCGATCCACAAGGTGGTTCGATTCTCGCCTTCGCCAAAAACGCGGCTCGCACGGCACCGGTCGTCATATTCGCGGAACCGCCAGTCTGCTGATGGTTCTAACGTCAAACCATCATTTTCGGCATTGGCGGGCACAGAGATGCAAAATGCAATGGCGGCGAGCCAAAGTTGACCGAGTTTGTGGCTGGAATGCACTGGAAGGAACTCCTCGGATTATCTGCAGATGACGGTTCGGACTTCCTCAGCCCGATATCGCATAGGTGATAGTGGTCCCATAGAACGATCGCATCGGGTTTCCTTGCGCATCGCGGGCCGGTTCGAATTGTGCGCGGCTCATTTCGCGGCAGGCAGGCGATTCCAACCGATCCGTTTGGGTCGATTCTTCAAGATGACAATCTGAAACCGAACCATCGACCTCAACAATAACGCGCAAACGGAAAATGCCCTGTTCTCCGGATCGCAGGGCATCGCTTGGATACTGGCTTTGCAGCCGCCGTGCGATCTGAGTTTCGTTCGTCCAACGCGGGGGGACATATGCCTGGTGCTTTTCCGGATTGAGGCCCCAGTCGCTCAGCATTTTGGCTGTGCAGGTGTTCAACGCTTCAAATGGCGCGCGCATATTGCCGGTTTCAAACGAAAGCACTCTTCCGCCCCGCCTGACTACAATGCGGTCTGCAGTTGCCGCTTCAGCAAGGTCTATTCCGGCAAAGGCCAGCCTGCCTCTTTGGGCACTTTCTGGCCCGCTTCTTCCGATTGAATAATTGGTGAGGATCACAGCGGGGCCGACATTGGCGATATCTCCACGCCCGATCCGATCGCGCATCTGCATTTCCTCATCGCGCTCCATTCCTATGTGGATGCGCCGTGCATTGAGGAATCTACCGACCCGAGATCCGGCGAATGTCATGCCAAAACTGGGGCTGGGCGCGGCTTGTTCGAAATAGAGCAAATGACGATCGCCCGTCGTTCCGAAAACACGGGTTAACCGGCAACGGTTCTCGCCGTAATCGATGTTCCATGGCGAGACTGGCTCGAGCACATTTGCGCCCTCCCGCGCGGCTACTGCATTGGGGAAGCGGTCTTCATTTGCCAGCGCTGGCACAGCGGAACTAATTGCAACGTAAAGCGCGAGGAAAAACATCGGACGCATCAAAAAACCTCCGCTGCGCAACCTAGCGCCGCGGAGGTCTTTGACAACCTTGAGGTTTTCGAAAGGGTTTTCCTAGAGCGCGCCGGTCAGTTCGGGCACTGCGTTGAAGAGGTCTGCGACCAAGCCAACGTCTGCAACCTGAAAGATCGGTGCGTCTTCATCCTTGTTGATCGCGATGATGACTTTGGAATCCTTCATACCAGCCAAGTGCTGGATCGCGCCCGAAATGCCGATTGCGATGTAGACTTCCGGTGCAACGATCTTACCGGTCTGTCCGACCTGATAATCGTTAGGCACATAGCCTGCATCAACCGCAGCGCGCGATGCGCCGATTGCCGCACCGAGCTTGTCGGCGAGCGGGTTGATATATTGTTCGAACGTTTCAGCATCTTTGAGCGCGCGGCCACCAGAAACGATAACCTTGGCACTGGTGAGTTCAGGGCGGTCGCCGCCATCTGCAACTTCGCGGCTGACAAAGCTTGAAAGCCCCGCATCACCTGGGCCGCTGGTATCTTCGACAGAGGCCGATCCGCCTTCGGTTGCGGCCTTTTCAAACGCGGTACCACGCACAGTGATAACCAGTTTGGCATCGCTCGATTCGACAGTGGCGATTGCGTTGCCTGCATAGATCGGACGAGTGAAGGTCTTGGGCCCTTCGACCGAAAGAATGTCTGAAATCTGCATCACGTCGAGCAATGCAGCAACGCGCGGAGCGATGTTCTTACCCGAAGTGGTCGCCGGAGCGAGCAGTGCGTCATGGGTTTCCATCAGACCAGCAACCAGCGGCGCGACGTTTTCTGCAAGACCTTCGGCATAAGCCGCGTCATCGGCTTTCAGCACTTTCGAAACGCCAGCGATCTTCGCAGCCGCATCGGCAACTGCGCCGCAATTGTGACCAGCGACCAGCGCGGTAACGTCGCCCAGCTTACCCGCTGCGGTGACGACAGCCAGCGTTGCATCGCCGAGCTTGTTGTTGTCGTGTTCGACCAGAACCAGAGTGTTCATGTGAGTTGTTCCTTATCCTGCCGGGCCGCTAATCAAGCGATCCCCAGCTCCTTGATCTTGGCGACGAGCGCGGCGACATCCTCGACCTTTTCACCGGCCTGACGAACCGGTGGCTCGCTGACATTGGTGGTGGTGAGACGCGGAGCGATATCAACGCCGAAATCCGCAGGTGCCTTTGTGTCGAGCGGCTTCTTCTTTGCTTTCATGATGTTGGGCAGCGAAGCATAGCGCGGCTCGTTCAAGCGAAGGTCGGTGGTGACGATGGCAGGCATCGTAAGCTTGACCGTTTCCAGTCCGCCATCAATCTCGCGCTTGACGACAATCGCATCGCCATCAACTTCGATGGTGTTGGCAAACGTGCCTTGCGGGCGGCCCATCAGAGCTGCGAGCATCTGGCCTGTTTGGTTGGAATCATCGCTAATCGACTGCTTGCCGAGCAGAACCAGACCGGGCTGTTCCTCGTCAGCAATTGCTTTCAGGATCTTGGCAACTGCCAGCGGTTCAACCTCTTCGTCGGTTTCAACAAGGATCGCACGGTCAGCACCCATCGCCAGCGCGGTGCGCAGCGTTTCTTGCGCTTTGGCCGGGCCAACAGAAACAGCCACGATTTCTTCAGCTTTGCCCGCTTCTTTGATGCGGATCGCTTCTTCGACCGCGATTTCGTCAAACGGGTTCATGCTCATTTTGACGTTGGCAAGATCGACGCCGGTGCCGTCGGCTTTGACCCGCGGCTTCACGTTGTAATCGATCACCCGCTTGACGGGGACGAGGATTTTCATGGGGTTTCCTTCCTGTCGTATTTCTTGGCGGCCCACCTAACTTGCGTTTACGTAAACGTCAAGTTGAGTGCGCGGCCCGATTCCATGCATGTTTGCGGACTGCCTTGCCAAGTTCAGGCGGCCTCGTCCATTATCTTTAATGCAAAGGAGAATGAAGATGGTTCAATCCGCACTGCGCGCTGCTCTCGCACTGACGATGGCGATGTTGGCAATGCCGGTCGCCGCGCAGGAAACGCGCATCGGCGAAGAGGGGTTCGAATCGCCTCCCGCAACCTTGGAACAGATGGATTGGCTGATCGGCCAATGGTCAGGCGATGGCATTGGGGGAGCGCCCGCGATGGAGAGCTGGTTGCCGCCAACAGGCCCCACAATGGTAGGCACATTCGTTCAAGAGACGGTCGAAGGCGAAATCATGTTCACCGAACATCTGTATCTGATGGCCGAAGAGGGCACGCTTGCCCTGCGGCTCAAGCATTTCAACGCTGATCTCACAGGCTGGGAAGAGAAGGACGATATGCTCACCTTCCGCCTTGTCGCGATCGAACCATGTGCGGCCTATTTCAACGCACTCACGCTACGATGCGCGGACGCTGAGAAACCCGGCGAAGGGTTGGTGGCGGCGGTGCGAATGAGATCAGGCGACGAGCTGGTTTTCCAGTTTGACAGAATGGGAGCGGTCACAGGTGTTGCAACCGCTTCTAGTGACGCGGTTACCCCATAACCGCATCCAAGCGATCTGACCCAATAAGCTAAGGCCCCGCCAGCTTTCGCTCGCGGGGCCTTTTCTAAGCTGCAAGATTAATGGCGGTTAGGCCGCCTTTTTTACTTCGGCGACGATCTTCTTTGCTGCATCGCCAAGATCGTCAGCAGGGACAATGGCGAGGCCTGAATTGGCGAGGATTTCCTTGCCCGCCTCAACATTGGTGCCTTCGAGGCGCACGACCAGCGGAACCTGAAGGTTCACATCCTTCGCAGCCTGCACGACGCCATTGGCGATGATGTCGCATTTCATGATGCCGCCAAAGATGTTGACGAGAATGCCCTCTACCGCAGGGTCTTTCAGAATGATCTTGAAAGCTGCGGTTACTTTTTCAGTGGTCGCGCCGCCGCCTACGTCGAGGAAGTTGGCCGGGAACGCGCCGTTCAGCTTGATGATGTCCATCGTCGCCATGGCAAGACCAGCGCCGTTGACCATGCAGCCGATATTGCCGTCGAGTTTGATGTAGGCGAGGTCGTATTCGCTCGCTTCAACTTCTGCTGGGTCTTCTTCTGTTTCATCGCGCATCTGTTCGATCACAGGGTGACGATACAGCGCGTTCGAATCGAAGCTCATCTTGGTGTCGAGCACGAGCAGATCGGCATTGCCGTCTGCATCAGGCTCGGTTTCAACCAGAGGGTTGATTTCGAGCATGTCGCAATCGCTCGCGGTGAAAGCGCCATAAAGCTGCTTGGCGAGTTTCTGGCATTTCTTGTTGAGATCACCGGAAAGGCCAAGAGCAAATGCAACCGCGCGGCCATGATGCGGCATGAAGCCTTGGGCTGGATCAATCGTGATCGTGGTGATTTTCTCTGGTGTTTCGTGGGCGACATCTTCGATGTCCATTCCGCCCTCGGTCGATGCAACCATAGCAACGCGGCCAGTGGCACGATCCACCAGCATTGCGAGGTAGTATTCGCTTTCGATATCAACACCATCGGTGACGTAGAGGCGGTTGACCTGCTTGCCTTCGGCGCCGGTCTGGATTGTCACCAGAGTGTTGCCAAGCATGTCCTTGGCGTGGCTTTCCACTTCATCGAGCGAGAAAGCCAAACGCACGCCGCCTTTGGCATCTTCGGGCAGTTCTTTAAACTTGCCTTTGCCGCGTCCGCCTGCGTGGATTTGAGCCTTCACAACATAAAGCGGGCCGGGGAGCTGCTTGGCTCCGGCAACAGCTTCTTCAACGGTAAGCGCTGCGTGGCCAGCGGGAATCGCGATCCCGTGTTCCTTGAGCAGTTCCTTGGCCTGATATTCGTGGACGTTCATGTCTGGGTGATCCCTTGTGCGTACGATCTAGGGGGAGAAATGTTTGCAGGGCGCCTAAGCACGGATTGGCGCACTTGAAAAGTGTCGAAAGTGGCTACAGGGGGATGCATCGCAGGATTGCACAAGAATGATAGATCAGGATCGCTTTCAAGAGATCGTCCGAGAAGCTGGACGAATTGCCCATTCGCGTTGGCCCGGTGATGGCCACGCGCTGCAAAGCTGGGAGAAAACACCGGGCAATCCGGTGAGCGAAGCCGACCTTGCGGTGGACGTTTTTCTAAAACGTGAGCTGGGCCGCTTGCTGCCCGCTGCCGCATGGCTATCCGAAGAAACCGCTGACGATAAGGAGCGTACAAAGAGCGATCTCATTTGGCTGGTCGATCCGATTGACGGGACGCGCGATTTTGTCCGCGGGCGCATGGGTTGGTCAGTATCAGTCGCTTTGATTAGCGGCGGCCGTCCCCTGATCGGAATGCTCGCAGCGCCTGCCCGCGAAGAGGAATGGTTTTCTGTTGCTGGCAAGGGCTCCACCCTTAACCAATCCAAATTGATCGCAAGCTCTCGCAAGGAGTTTGCCGGAGCCCGTGTACCGATTGATCAACTGCCCAAGGCCGATTCGGACCTTGTGGTTGTCGAGAAACCCAACTCAATCGCTTTGCGTATCGCTATGGTCGCCGATGACCGAGCTGATATGGTTGGGACGCTGCGATGGGGCTTTGAATGGGACATTGCCGCAGCCGCGCTCATCGCGCGCGAGGCAGGGGCAGAGGTGTCTGATGCGTTTGGCGATCCGCTTGCCTATAACAAGCATGATCCGCGCGATTTCGGCGTGCTTGTCACCTCACCCCATATTCACGGGAATGCGGTAGAGCGGCTGGCCGAACGCGCTGAACGATTGAAGCTCAACAAATAAAAAGGGCGGCCACTGCGGACCGCCCTCTTATCCAAAGACAGCAAATATTACTGCGCGCGAGCAGCGTTCACGTCTTCTTGGCTGATCGGGATAATCTTGATTTCCACGCGGCGGTTGAGCGGTTCGTCCACCCCGTCTGCCGTTTTGACACGCAAGAAGTCATAGCTTTCGCCATATCCACGCGTTTCAAGACGGCTGCGCGCTACGCCGCGTGCAGCGAGGTAATCAGCCACGGCTTGCGCGCGTTGCTCCGACAGGCGTTGGTTTAGGGCATCGGAGCCTGTTGTGTCGGTAAAGCCATAAACATCGATCAGGCTGTTGGGATAGCGGATCAGGCTTTCCGCGACTGCATTGAGCGAATCGTAAAAGCCCGGATTGATGTCCGACGAACCGCGCGCGAATGTCACGCCATCGGGCAGGCGCACCAGAATAGCGTCCTGATCTCCGACTTCTTCGACATCGACGCCTGTTCCTTCAAGCTCTTCATCGAGTTCGCGGATCTGGTCATCGAAGCGTTTGCCTACAACGGCGCCTGCGGACCCGCCGATACCAGCACCAATGATCCGAGCGGTGTTCCCGCCGATTGCCCCGCCGAGCAGATATCCGAGCGTGCCGCCCACACCTGCACCGATTGCGGTCCGTGAGATCTTGCGTTCACCGGTATTGGGGTCGGTGACACAGGCGCTGGTTCCGAGCATCGCGATCGCAGCGGTGCTTGAGAGTAGAATGCGTGATGTTTTCATTATTGTTTCCTCCGAATGGAACTGTTCACATCGTACCAAGCGGCAACGCCAACTTGGGTTCCGAACCCCCCTGAACCACAGCAATTTGCGCCGCGATGAATGATCGGTAACTTCGTGTAACCCAGCAAGCCCAACTCGCACAACTGGGCCCGTGGTGCTGGCAAGCTGCTCCATTTGTGCTAGCGCTTCATTCGTGACACCTTTTCCTTGGCCCGACCTCTTCATCATCGCCTGCCTGATCGTGCTCAATGGCGTTTTCGCCATGTCCGAGCTCGCGATCGTTTCAGCCAAAACCAGCACGCTCAAAGCGCGTGAGGAAAGCGGCTCGAACGCAGCAAAAATTGCCCTGCGCTTGGCAGCTGAACCGGGCAAGTTTCTGTCTACAGTGCAAATCGGGATCACCCTGATCGGGATTATTGCAGGCGCATATTCAGGCGCGAGCCTGGGTGGTCCTGTGGGTGAGCGATTGGTGATGCTTGGCGTTCCGCAGGATGCCGCCGGGCAGGCTGGTTTTGCGGTTGTGATCGCTGTTACCACCTATTTCAGCCTGGTTGTCGGCGAGCTGGTGCCAAAACAACTCGCGCTGCGCGCTGCTGTGCCGATTTCGCTGGTTATGGCGCGCCCGATGGATTTGCTTGCGCGAATTGCGGCGCCGCTAGTGTGGGTGCTCGACAAATCTTCTGCCCTTATCATCGCGCTTTTCGGCATCAGGCAGAAGGGACAGGCCTCGCTCACCGCGCAAGAGCTTCAAATGATTTTTGCCGATGCAACCCGATCGGGGGTAATCGAGCACGATCAACATCAAATCCTGACCGGTGTTGTCCGGCTGGCAGAGCGCCCCGTGCGCGACATGATGACGCCGCGAACAGAGCTAGACTGGATCGAAGCCGATGCTGATGTGGCACAGATAAAGACGGCAATTGAAAACAGCCCGCATTCCCTCCTTCCGGTGGCCGAGGGCTCTCCGGATGCGATCCTTGGCATTGTCAAAGTGCGCGAAGTGCTCGCCGCATTGGTGGCGGGAGAGACAGTTTCAATCCGCACCATGATGCGCAAAGCCGAAGTCGTTCCCGATCAACTTGATGCGATGGATGCATTGCGTGTGCTGCAATCGGCCGACATTGCGATGGCGGTGGTGCATGACGAATATGGCCACTTCGAAGGGGTGGTCACTCCGGTTGATCTGCTGACGGCCATTGCGGGCAATTTTGCCAGCGATCAGGACGAAGGCGATACGCCTCAGGTCATTGAGTGCAGCGATGGCACATTGTTGGTGTCGGGGGCATTGTCCGCCGATGGCCTCGCAGACAGGCTTGGCCTTGAATATGGCGAAGACCGCGAATTTGGTACAGCGGCTGGCTATGCGCTTTCGGTCATGAAGAAACTCCCACTCGAAGGCGAGAGCTTCATTGATCAGGGCTGGGAATTCCAGATTGCCGATATGGACAATCGCCGCATCGACAAAATCTTAGTTCGCCAGATCGAAGTTGAATCGACGGACGACTAACCGTCTGACAGTGAATAGGGCCGCTCTGCGACCGCAAGGCCGACTGGCCGCCCGCAGCGGGTGCGGCTTGCCGCGCGCCTAGCGAGGACGAATGCGCGGAGGCGCATTCGAATTTATCAAGAAGGTATTAACGTCTGGGCGTTCGGACCGTCGCCTTCAGGTGCAGCGATAATGTCGCGTGTAACGCGGCCCTTTGCCACTGTGTTCGTGCCGGGATCACCAATCTGCGAACGGATGCCTGGATCGGCACTGCCAGCGCGATCGAGCGCGCTTGTCTCAATGTCACTGCGTGCAGCCGGACCGCCGAATAGGGCTTCGAGCGCCTGTTCCGATGCCGTGCCTTCTGCCGGACGCGGTGCGCCGGGCGCAGGCGGCGTCAGTGAGAAATCGGGCGGAACCACAAGCGGTGCCTGACGTTGCACGGCGAATTCATCCGGGCGATCGCGGTTGAAAATCCCACTGCCGCCGCACGAGGCAAGCATCGCAGCGCCAGCGCCAAGCAGAATGACGGATTTGAGGTTACGCATTTCTATTTCTCCGCAGGGACGGCCCTATCATCATTTTGGCCGTTTGTGTCTGTATCATCGTCCTTGTCGCTCACGAAGAAGCTGCGCGCAAGGATGATGACGACGCCGATGGTGATAGCAGCATCGGCAATGTTGAAAACGAGGAATGGGCGAAAGTTCCCAATATGAAAGTCGGCATAGTCGATCACGTAGCCAAGCGAATAGCGATCGACGATATTGCCTAGCGCTCCGCCCAGAATGAGCGATAGGCCGAAAATGTCGCCAAATTTGCGCTCGCGCATCATCCAGACCAGCACAACCAATGCGATCAACGCGGTAAGCGCAACCAAAAACCAGCGCATTTCCATATTATGCGCCTGCAACATACCAAGCGAAATGCCGCGGTTCTCGACATAGGTCAGGTCAAAGAATGACAGGATTTCGATATTGCCCACGCGGCGCAAATCGAGCGGGCCGATCACATAGGCTTTAACCCACTGATCAATCGCAAACAAAGTGAGAGCCAGGCCAAGCCCGATCATCCGGTTGATGGTGAAAAGAGACTTCATGCTGCGTCGATCTCCGCGACGACGATATCGCACCGTCCGCAAAGCGCACCATCTTCCGAAACGTCCGGAAGCAGGCGCCAGCAGCGACCGCATTTGGCATCGGAGGATTTGGCAACTGTCACTTCATCGCCTTGGCCGCGGGTGACTGTCCCGGTGATGAACAATTCGGCCAGCTGTTCGTCGGTGACGCCATCAGGAACCGCGCTTGCAGGAACGGTGACCACCGCTTCATTGCTCGAACGGATCACTTTTTCGCGGCGCAACGGCTCGATTGCTTCGGTCACACGTTCGCGAAGGGCGCGCAAGGCGTCCCACTTTGCGCGGTCAGCCGGAACTGTTGGCACGCTTGGCCATTCGAGCAAGTGGACGCTGCCGCCTTGTTCATCGTCTTCGGGATAGCGCGACTTCCACACTTCTTCCGCTGTAAAGACCAGAACGGGTGCGGCATATCGCACCAATGCATGGAATAAGAGGTCGAGCACAGTGCGATAGGCGTTGCGCTTTGTGCTGTCTGCGCCGTCGCAATACAGCGCGTCCTTGCGGATATCGAAGAAGAAGGCCGAAAGGTCTTCGTTGCAGAAATCGACCAAAAGCCGCGTGTAGGAGTTAAAGTCGTAATCCTCGACCGCTTGGCGCAGCTTGCCGTCTAATTCACCGAGCAGCGAGAGCACATAAAGCTCCAGCTCAGGAATCTCGCCGCCATCGGACATATCGCCGATAAACCCGTCGAGCGCGCCGAGCAGATAGCGGAACGTGTTGCGCAGGCGGCGGTACTGGTCGCCAACACCCTTGATGATCTCATCGCCGATCCGGTGGTCTTCGGTGAAATCGACGCTGAGCGCCCAGAGCCGGATGATATCCGCACCCGTTTGCTCCATCATCTTGACCGGATCGGTGGTGTTGCCGAGCGATTTGGACTGTTTGCGTCCCTTGGCATCCATGGTGAAGCCGTGGGTGAGCACTTCGTCATAAGGCGCGCGACCGCGTGTGGCGGAGCTTTGCAGCAGCGATGACTGGAACCAACCGCGATGCTGGTCAGAGCCTTCAAGATAAAGGTTGGCTGGCCATTGAAGGTCGGGCCAGCGCCCGTTTTCAAGCACGAAGCTGTGCGTGCAGCCGCTATCAAACCAAACGTCGAGAATATCAGTGACCATCTCGAAATCGTCGGGGTTGTGCTGGTCCCCTAGGAATTCAGCCTTGCGCGCTTCTTCCCATGCATCGACGCCTTCGGCCATAACCGCTTCGACGATGCGCGCGTTCACAGCCGCGTCTTGCAGATAGGTGCCGTCAGGGCGGACGAAGAGCGTGATCGGCACCCCCCATGCGCGCTGGCGCGAGAGCACCCAGTCAGGACGACCTTCGACCATCGAACCGATGCGGTTGCGGCCTTTTTCGGGCACAAAGCGCACACGGCCGATCTCTGACATGGCTCGCTCACGCAGCGTACCACCGCCATCGAGTTCAGAGTCCATCGGCACAAACCATTGCGGAGTGCAGCGATAGATGACTTTGGCCTTTGAGCGCCATGAATGCGGGTAGGAATGCTCGTAATCGGCAGAGGCACTGAGCAGCGCGCCTGCTTCGCGCAAGTCCGAACAGATCGGACCTTCGGGTGCGTTGAAGGGCTTGTTTATGACGCTGCGGCGGCGCGGTTTGCCGTCTGCATCGACATCATCCGCACCCAGCCAGAGCCAGTCATCGCGATAACGCCCATCATCCATCACCGCGAATTGCGGGTTGAGCCCATTCGCTTTGCAGAGGTCAAAATCGTCTTCGCCGTGATCGGGCGCCATGTGAACAAGGCCAGTGCCGCTCTCGGTGGTGACAAAGTCGCCTTCGAGGAAGGGGCGCGGCGTCGCGTAGAACCCGCCGAGGTGGTGCATCGGGTGGCGGGCTTTGGTTCCGGCTAGGTCGGAGCCTTTGATGACACCGTCATACTCAACGCTGACACCATCTTCGTTGGAGCCAGCTGAGATGGCTGGAAGACCAACCCGCTTGGCAAATGCTTCATACAATTCTGAAGCGATAAGAAGAGCGTTCTTGCCGCTTGCGTGTCCAACGATGTTGAGGTGAATGTACTCAACATCCGCCCCATAGGCCAAAGCCTGGTTTACGGGGATCGTCCAAGGCGTCGTCGTCCAGATCACCGCATGCGCGCCGACCAGTTCTTCGATCGGGCTTTCGGTGATCTCGAAGGCCACGTCGATTTGCGGCGAATCCGTCAGGTCTTCATATTCAACCTCGGCCTCGGCCAGCGCGGTTTCTTCAACCGGCGACCACATGATCGGCTTTGAACCGCGATAGAGATTGCCTGCCTCAACGAATTTCATCAGCTCGGCGACAATCGTGCCCTCGGCCTGAAAATCCATCGTGAGATAGGGATTGTCCCAATCGCCCATGATGCCGAGGCGCTTCAATTGTTCGCGCTGCGTATCAACCCAGTGCTGCGCATAGGCGCGGCATTCTGCGCGGAATTCCTTTGCCGGAACCTCGTTTTTATCGAGCTTCTTCTTGCGGTATTTCTCCTCAACCTTCCATTCGATCGGAAGGCCGTGGCAATCCCAGCCCGGCACATAGGGCGCGTCTTTGCCGAGCAGGTTCTGCGTGCGGCACACCATGTCTTTGAGGATGTGGTTCAGCGCATGGCCGATATGCATATCCCCATTGGCATAGGGCGGGCCATCGTGGAGGATGAACTTCTCGCGCCCAGCGCGCGCCTCGCGCAGTTTGCGATAGAGATCAATTTCGCGCCAGCGCGCCTCAATGCCCGGTTCCTTCTGCGGAAGGCCGGCTTTCATCGGGAAGGCGGTCTTTGGTAGGAAGACCGTGTCGCGGTAGTCACGTTGATCGTCAGACATAGGGCGAGCCGTTAGAACACATCGCGCCGGTGCGAAACCCTTATTGAGCGGGCGAGGGCCTTTCGGGTTCGACTGGGTGTGCGTTTGCGGCTCAACCCAGCAGCCGTTTGGCCTCTTCGCAGTCGCGCTCCATCTGCTCCATCAGAGCATCTAGACTGTCAAACTTTGCCTCTCCCCGCAGAAAGTGGTGGAAGGCGACTTCGATTTCCTGGCCGTAAAGATCGCCGGAAAAATCAAAGAAAAAGGGTTCGAGAAGTTCTTTGGGCGGAGTGAATTGGGGGCGGATGCCGATATTGGCCGCTCCTTTGAGTTCTTCACCGGTGGCGAGCACCTTACCAGTTACCGCATAGACCCCGTATTTGGGGCGCAGATAGCTTTCAATCGAGACATTCGCGGTTGGAAAACCGAGCTTGCGGCCGTTCTTGTCGCCATGTTCGACAATGCCGCGAATGGCGAAGGGCCGCGTTAGAAGCTCGGCGGCGAGCTGCGGATCGCCATCGCGCAGTGCATCGCGGATACGGCTGGAGGATATCACGCCTTCGTGTGCCACCGCATCGACCACTCGCGATTCTAAGCCGCATTCTGCGCCATAGTCGCGCAGCAATTCGACATTGCCCTTGGCACCTTGGCCAAAGGTAAAATCTGCGCCGGTGACGACGCCATGGGCACCAAAACGCTCAATCAGGATCTTTGATATGAAATCGCGTGCACTCGTGCTCGCAAGCTCTCCATCGAAATGAAAAACCAGCATCGCCGTCGCGCCTGCGGCAAGATAGAGCTCCTGACGCTGTTCGAGCGTGGTCAGGCGAAATGGCGGCACACCGGGTTTGAAAAAGCGCACAGGGTGCGGGTCAAACGTGGCAATGATCGATGGGCGCCCTTCGGCCTGTGCCCAACTGATCGCTTCGCCTGCCACCGCCTGGTGGCCGCGGTGGAACCCGTCAAAATTGCCCAGCGCAATCACCGCCCCGCGCAAGGGATCAGCCACAGCCTCGCGGTGATCGAGCCAGCGCATCAGGCGGCCTCGGCTTCGCTGCCTTCATCGGAAGAAGGAAGGTCCGCGAACGGGATCAGACCGTCTTGAAGCACGCGCAGAGCATTGCCGCCCATTACTGCGCGAATTTCGTCTTCTGTGAAGCCTTCGTCCAAAAGCGCCTGTGTCACATGGACAACATTAGCCGTATCAAAACGCACTGTGACAGAACCATCATAATCGCTGCCCAGAGCAACATGTTCGATCCCGACAAGATCGCGCACATGCTTCATCGCGCGGGCGATGGCGCTAGGGGATGTGTCGCAAATCGCGCCTTCCCAATAGCCGATGCCGATAATGCCTCCGGTCGCAGCGACACCGCGCACATGTTCATCGGAAAGGTTGCGGTTCACATCGCAGGTCGCCTGAACGCCGCCATGGCTGGAGACAACCGGGCGGCGTGCTGCGGCAAGAATTTCTGTCACACATTGCGGGCTGCAATGGGCGATATCGACGATCATGCCCATTTCTTCCATCTGGCCGATGACGTCGCGCCCGAAATCAGTAAGGCCGCCTTTTGCCTCGCCATGCATTGATCCGGCGAGCTCGTTGTCGAAGAAATGCGTAATCCCGGCCATACGCATGCCCGCATCATAGACACGCTGAAGGTTGGAGATGTCTCCTTCGAGGCTGTGCAGGCCTTCGGCGCTGAAAACTGCGCCGATTGTTTGTTCGCCCGAAGCCCGCGACGAAAGCAACGCGGCGAGATCACTGCTGTCTTTTACGGCACGCAATGCGCCGTCTGAACCGGCAGCGGCGCGATCGAGCTTTTGTGCATGGAAAAGCGTGCGCTCGGTCAGCGAACTCCATGTCCGCAGCGGTTGCAGCTGGCCGACAACCAGCGCTGTAAGCTGGTCGGTGTCAGAAGGGTTGGAATCGTAATTCTGATTTTGGGGCGACTTGGTCACGCTGGAAAAGATCTGAAGCGCAACATTGCCATCTTGCAGGCGGGGTAGATCCATATGCCCGTAATCTGCGCGATCAAGCATGTCGCGCTTCCAAAGCAACGTGTCTGAATGCAGGTCGACAACCGTCAGGGTTGCATGAAGCGCGCGCGCCTCTTGCGATATTTCGGGGAGCGGCTTGCCGTCAACGGCGTTTGCTTCACCTTCGATATAAGCAGGTGCGAATATGAAGAATGACGCCGCAGCGATTGCGATCAACGCCAACACAGTGAACAGTATTTTGCGTATCATTCTTGGTCCTCTGCGGTGTCTTCATCGTGCCGGTGGTAGGTGATGAAGGAATATGCCGGTCGCTCATCCAGTTCTGGATAATCTTCGCGGGCGATCACTTTCCAGTCGGCGCCAATGGGCTTCATGAAAGTGTCTCCAGCGAAATCTTCGTGGATTTCGGTCACTTCGATCCGGTGTGCGTGCGGCCTGAAGACATCGTAAATTGCTGCTCCGCCGACGACCATAATCGCGCCGGTATCATTGTCTTTGCGCGCCAAAGCCAACGCTTCGTCGACCGATCGCGCTACTTCGGCGCCGTCGCTGTCCCATTTTTCGCGGCGTGTCAGCACGATGTGGCGTCGGCCAGGAAGCAGGCCGGGCAGGCTTTCAAATGTCTTGCGCCCCATGACCATGGGCTTGTCCATAGTAAGGGCCTTGAAGCGTTTCAGGTCTGCCGGAAGGTGCCAAGGCAGCTTGCCTTCGTGCCCGATCACGCCGTTGGCAGCGCGCGCATAGATAAGGGTGATTTCGTGCGTCACGAGCCCGGTTGAGTATCGCCATTCGAAACGCGCGTTACGTGACCCATCTTGCGGCCCTCGCGCGCCTCGCGTTTGCCGTAAAGATGCAGATGCGGTTCGCCAGACTCAGATAGGATCGCGTGAGCAGCCAGCGCGTCTTCACCCACGATATTGCGCATATCGATGCTGGAAAAGCGTGTCTCTGTCCCGCCCAGAGGCAGTCCGCAAATCGCCCGGATGTGGTTTTCAAACTGGCTGGTTGCCGCACCTTCAATGGTCCAGTGCCCCGAATTGTGCACGCGCGGCGCCATTTCGTTGAAAACCGGACCCGCTTTCGTGGCAAAAAACTCAAGAGTTAGTACGCCGACATAGCCGAGTGCATCTGCCGTTTGGCGGGCAATGTTGCGTGCCTCTTCGATTTGCGCCTCGACCAATTGGCCTGCAGGAAGCAGCGATTGGACAAGCATGCCGCCTTTGTGGGTGTTCGCGCTTGAATCCCAGAATCGCGCAGTGCCGTCGCGGCCACGCACCAGAATGACAGAGAATTCGGTTTCGAATTCGACCATGCCTTCATAAATGCAAGAACGGCCGGGAAAGCGTACGCCCTCTGCTTCGTGGGCCGAGCCGATGCGCCATTGTCCCTTGCCGTCATAACCCTCACGTGCCGTCTTCAAGATGCCTGGAGTACCGACCCGATCAAGCGCGCGGGCAAATTCTTCGTCGCTGTCAACGCGCGTATAGGGAGCGCATTTCGCGCCTAGCTGCTCGACAAAGCGTTTTTCATTGAGTCGATCCTGCGCCACCTGAAGCGCTTTGGGATGCGGGGCGAGCAGGTTGGCAGGGATCGCCTCGACAGCTGAGAGCGGGACATTTTCAAATTCCCACGTCACCACATCGCACTTGCTCGCAAGAGCAGCGAGCGCGGCCTTGTCACCCCATCCGTTTTCGAAGAAGTCAGCGCAAACTTCCGCGCTCACATTGTCACCGGCAGGCGCATATCCGATGCAACGATAGCCAAGCTGCACGGCGGCCATTGCGAGCATGCGACCAAGCTGGCCACCACCAAGAATGCCGATGGTCGAGCCGGGGGTGAGGGGAGCATTTCCTGCCATCAGTCGGTTGGCACCTCTGCGACATCGCCGCTGCGTGCGGCGCGCCAGTCTTGCAGGCGTTCGGACAGATCTTCGTCAGCCAACGCCAGAATGGCGGCAGCCATCAGCGCCGCGTTCTTGGCGCCAGCCTCTCCGATCGCGAGTGTTCCAACGGGAATACCGGCTGGCATTTGTACGATGGAAAGAAGGCTGTCCCAACCCGACAATGCCCTGGATTGCACTGGGACACCCAGAACAGGCAGGTGGGTCATGCTGGCGATCATGCCCGGCAGATGCGCTGCACCTCCAGCGCCAGCGATAATTACGTCGATCCCTTCGCCTTCGGCTCCCTTGGCAAAGGCGCTCATGCGATCAGGCGTGCGGTGAGCGGAGACGATCCGCGCCTCGTGCTCAACCTCAAGCTCTTCGAGTATCTCGGCGGCAAACCGCATGGTCGGCCAGTCCGACTGGCTACCCATTACGATAGCGACTTTGCCTCCCCCAGTTTTGGCCATGACTGCCCCTTAGCTGTCTTTCAGATAATACCGTTCGCCCGGCACCATATCATCATTGAAGTCATAGATGATTGGCTGGCCGGTGGGAATCTCAAGACCAGTAATTTCCTCATCCGAGATTTGCGAAAGATGTTTCACCAAAGCGCGCAGCGAGTTTCCGTGCGCTGAAATAATCACTGTTTCACCGCTAGCGAGCACAGGCAAAATGTCGCTCTGCCAATAGGGCAATACGCGCTCAATTGTGAGTTTAAGGCTTTCGGTATAGGGAACTTCAATTCCCTCATATCGCGGATCGGCACCCGGATCATATTCGCTGCCCGGCTCCATCGAAGGCGGCGGCGTGTCGAAACTGCGACGCCAGATGTGAACCTGATCATCGCCGTGCTTGTCGCGCGTTTCCTGCTTGTTGAGACCGGTGAGCCCGCCATAATGCCTCTCGTTGAGGCGCCAGTCCTTGGTTACGGGCAGCCACAGCCGGTTCATTTCCTCAAGTGCCAGATTGAGCGTTTTGATCGCGCGGGTCTGAAAACTGGTGAAGCAGGTTGTCGGCAGAACGCCTTTTTCCAGCATCAAAGTGCCCGCTGCCTTGGCTTCGGATACGCCTTTTTCGGTGAGATCAACGTCCCACCAGCCGGTAAAGCGGTTTTCGAGATTCCACTGGCTTTGGCCGTGGCGCACCAAAATCAACTTAGGCATGTTCTCTCCGGTTGGCAGAGTGCGAGGTTTGGCCCCTCAATCAAGAACCCGCGCGTTAGCCCCCAGCACCGCCCTTGGGAAGCTCTTTATCCTGTGTCTTTTCGTGCGATTCGTTTCGCATTTCGCGCCCTTGCGCTTTGCGGCGGCGCAAGTTTTCACGCAGTTTTGCTGCCAGCCGCTCTTCGCGCGACATATTGTTGCCGTTTCCTTCATTCATATGAAATGCCTTGCCGCTATTGGGCTTCACCTTCAAGCATCGCTTGACATTGGCGCCGCCCGCAACGATAGGCGCGCGTCTTGAACGGATGCCGCGGTAGCTCAGTGGTAGAGCGCACCCTTGGTAAGGGTGAGGCCGAGAGTTCAATTCTCTCTCGCGGCACCATTTTCATTTCACCCTCACAGTTTTAAAGACGCGCTTCGGCGCGCCTGGCGGCGAGCATGCCGGCCACGCGTTCAAAACAGGCTGGTGAACTCGGTAAACTTGGCCTCATCGCCGGCAAGCGTGATTTCGCCTGCGTCAAGTTGAGGTCGCCAATCAGCGACCCCTTCTGCCAGATTGGCGAGTGTTTGATGGCTAAGTGAGATTGAAAAATCCACATGTCGCGGCCCGTACC
>Ga0316207_10001556_pt1 | contig 27496 bp, 28 predicted proteins | sample 6weekpyrite_MG_FD_204943 | JGI IMG/M metagenome (GOLD analysis project Ga0316207, IMG submission 204943) | Microbial mat bacterial communities from mineral coupon in-situ incubated in ocean water Damariscotta River, Maine, United States -... | ecosystem: Environmental > Aquatic > Marine >... | reverse complement strand
GGTATGGTCAAGCAATACCAGGTGGTGCTGGATCCAAATCGTCTACGTGCCTATCACATTCCGCTCGCTAAAGTGAAAAATGCCATCCAACGTTCCAATCAGGAAGTGGGTGGCTCAGTGATAGAAATGGCTGAAGCCGAGTTTATGGTGCGGGCAACCGGATATATCAATGATAAAGAAGATCTGGAGCATGTGCCGCTGGGTATGAATGAGCAGGGCACACCCATTCTATTAAAAGATGTTGCCGACATTCGACTTGGTCCACAGATGCGTCGAGGTATTGCCGAGCTAGATGGCGAAGGTGAGGTGGTCGGTGGCATTGTCATTATGCGTTATGGCGAGAATGCCCTGACGACTATCAAGGCCGTGGTGGAAAAACTTGAGACATTGAAAAATGGTTTGCCTGATGGCGTTGAAATCGTGACGACCTATGATCGCTCAAGCCTGATAGAACGCGCCGTTGATAATCTCAATTTTAAACTGATAGAAGAGTTTCTGGTTGTGATTGTGGTGTGTGCGGTATTTCTATTTCATCTGCGTTCCGCACTGGTCATCGTCATTACTTTGCCGCTCGGCATTCTTGCGGCCTTCATTATCATGGAATCGCAGGGCATTAATGCCAACATCATGTCATTGGGGGGTATTGCAATTGCAATCGGTGCGATGGTGGATGCGGCGATCGTCATGATCGAGAATGTGCACAAACATATCGAGCGTGATGGTATTAATGATGACAACCGCTGGGACTTGATCATGCAGGCCTCGCGTGAGGTTGGTCCACCACTATTTTTCTCGCTGTTGATCATTACGTTGAGTTTCTTGCCAGTGTTTACCTTACAGGCGCAAGAGGGCCGTATGTTTGCACCATTGGCGTATACCAAGACCTACGCCATGGCGGCAGCAGCCATGTTGTCGATTACCCTGGTGCCAGTATTAATGGGGTTACTGATACGTGGGCATATTACGCCTGAGAATAAGAATCCGATTAACCGCGTGTTGATTGCCTCTTATCGGCCGTTTATCAACATCGTCTTGCGTGTACCGTGGCTGGTTATTGTTTTGGCCGTCGGCATCGTCATTGTTGGTCTATACCCATTGAATAAACTCGGTGGTGAATTCATGCCAGTGCTGGATGAAGGTGATCTGTTATATATGCCGTCAACGTTTCCAGCGGTATCCATCGGTAAGGCAGGTGAGATTCTGCAGCAGACCGACAAGCTCATCAGTACCGTACCCGAAGTGAAAACCGTGTTTGGCAAGGTTGGGCGCGCCGATACTGCAACGGATCCTGCACCACTGACGATGATTGAAACCACGATTCAATTAAAACCACGCGAAGAATGGCGCGAAGGCATGACGCTGGAGAAACTCAAGAAAGAACTCAATTCCCTGGTGAAAGTCCCGAGCATGGCAAACACCTGGGATCCGCCAATTAAGATTCGTATTGATATGTTATCGACGGGTATCAAGACACCCATCGGGGTGAAGATAGCTGGTGCTGATATCAATGTGATACAGGAAGTCGGCAAGCAGGTCGAATCGGTATTGAATGATATTGCAGGAACTACCTCGGTGTATTCAGAGCGTGTTGCCGGTGGGCGTTATATCACGGTCGATATTGATCGTGTTGCTAGTGCACGCCTTGGTCTGAATATCATGGATATACAGGACGTGGTTAGCACGGCTGTAGGTGGTTTAAATGTTACCGAATCCGTTGAGGGCCTGGAACGTTATCCCGTCAATATTCGTTATCCACAACAGGTACGTGATTCACTTGAACGAGTGCGTAACCTGCCACTGGTGACCCCGGAAGGCGCACACATCCCACTTTCTCAGGTCGCGAATATCATTATTAATGATGGCCCGGCATTTTTGAAAAGTGAGAATGCACGCCTGAATGGTTGGGTCTATGTCTCTATCAGTGATGATCGTGATATCGCCAGTTATGTGGAAGAGGCTCAGCAGGCGGTAAATGAAAAAGTTACTCTGCCTGCCGGTTACTCGATTGCCTGGTCAGGACAGTACGAGTACCTGGAGCGTGCCAAAGAGCGCCTCAAGGTCGTTGTACCGGTGACATTATTCATTATTCTGTTACTGCTGTATCTGAACTTTCGTAACTTTATCGAAGTTGCCATCATTATGGGTTCACTACCACTCGCTCTGGTGGGAGGCATCTGGTTACTTTATCTGCTGGATTACCGCATGTCGGTAGCCGTTGGTGTCGGCTTTATTGCGCTCGCCGGTGTGGCCGCCGAGACGGGTGTCATCATGCTGGTGTATCTGAACGAGTCTTATAAAACCGCGAAGGCAAAGTTCAAAGAGCAAATGAATATCACTCATCTGCGTGACGCCGTGATTGAAGGTGCGGTAATGCGTGTGAGACCCAAGATCATGACTGTCACGGCCATCATCGCAGGTCTGCTACCCATCATGTGGGGCTCGGGTACCGGTTCGGAAGTCATGCGCCGTATTGCAGCACCTATGGTCGGCGGCATGGTGAGTGCAACCGTACTGACTCTAGTGGTGATACCTGCAATCTTCTATTTGTGGAAAGCCTATGAGATTCGCTCAATGGCGCGGGAGGTTTAAATATGTTTCATGGATGGGGGTTATTGTTTTGGGCCGTACTTATAGCTGTACTGGTATGGGTGGTAATGAAGCTAAAGGACAAGTAAGATAGTCTATATTAGGAATTGCTAATTATGACTTTCAATTATATTTTAGAGGGTATCTCGTTATGTATGGATTTTCAGTCAATGTATCAGATGGTTTCGACCAGGCCTGTGAACGTGTCACCGAAGAGTTATCAAAAGAAGGTTTTGGCGTGCTCACCGAGATCGATGTCAAAGCGACACTGAAGAAGAAACTTGATGTTGATAGGCGCCCCTACAAGATTCTCGGTGCCTGTAACCCGGTACTCGCAAATCAGGCGATTGATGCTGAACCAGATATCGGTTTGCTGTTGCCTTGTAACGTGCTGGTGCGCGAGGAAGAAGATGGCAGTGTCACCGTTGCCTTCATGGACCCACAGGCCGTGCTGAGTCTGGTGCAGCGCCCTGAAGTGGAAGGGCTGGCTGGTCAGGTACGTGAAAAGTTGCAACGTGTCATGGCAGCAATGGCGTCGTAAATCTACAGACACAATCATGACTGCTGATACACAGCTGCGTTTATCTATCTCAGGAATGAGTTGTGCTGGCTGTGTTGCGGCAGTTGAAAAAGCCTTGTCTGGTGTTGCTGGCGTCGATGAAGCCGTTGTGAATTTTGCCGAGCATACTGCTGCAGTCAGTGGTGATGTTGCGATCAATGACCTGGTCAAAGCCGTCAAGGATGCCGGCTATGACGCGGCAGAACTGATTTCCAGTGATGATACGAGCGAGCAACAGGAAGCGCAGGAAAGTCTGCAGTTTCGGAAACTCATTAATAAATTCATTATTGCTGCTATGGTGGGGTTTCCGCTAATGCTATCCGGTTGGGCTGGCAAGATGCCAGTGCTAGCCGAGTATCAACTGTTCTGGGCAGGCATTGCCGTGCTGACTTTATTTGTGTTGGTCTATTCAGGCGGGCATTTTTTTACTGGTGCCATTACATCTCTGAAACATGGCAGCACCAACATGGATACATTGATCGCGCTGGGGACAGGTTCTGCGTGGATCTATTCGGTTGTACTAACCATCAATCCTGGACTGGTGCCATTATCATCGCAGCATGTCTACTTTGAAGCGGCTGCCATCATTATTGCATTGATCAACCTCGGCTCCGCACTCGAAATGCGCGCACGTGGTAAGACTTCGAGCGCTATTAAGGCACTGATTGGTCTGCAAGCGCGTACCGCACGTGTGCTGCGCGATGGTAAAGAACAGGATATCGATATCGCCGATGTCGGCCTGGATGAAACCTTGCGGGTGCGCCCCGGTGAAAAAATACCGGTAGATGGGCGCATCATCGATGGTCATTCGAGTATTGATGAATCGATGTTGACCGGTGAACCGATCCCCATAGAAAAATCAGTTGATAATGAAGTCATCGGTGGCACCATCAACCAGACTGGCACGTTCCTTTATCAGGCGACGCGTATCGGTCGTGACACCGTGCTCGCACAGATCATTGATATGGTGCGTACCGCACAGAACACCAAGCCAGAGATTGCGCGCCTGGTTGATAAAATCTCCGCGGTGTTTGTGCCCGTTGTGATTTTGATTGCGGTGATTTCTGCAATCATCTGGTACTTCATGGGCCCTGAACCAAGGCTCAGTTACACCTTTGTGACCAGTATGACGGTGCTCATCATCGCGTGCCCGTGCGCGCTCGGTCTGGCGACGCCGATTTCGATTATGGTTGGCGTAGGTAAAGCAGCACGGCATGGCATTCTGATACGCAACGGTGATGCGTTGCAGCAGGTCGGTAAATTAACGACCATCGTGTTCGATAAGACTGGCACCATCACCGCAGGTAAACCACAGGTCACCAGCGTGCATGCTATTGCTGAGTTTAGTGAGGAGCAGGTTTTGCAATATGCCGCGAGCCTGGAAACAGGTTCGGAACACCCGCTTGCGGCGGCAATACTTTCAGCTGCCGAGCAAGGCTCGCTTAATCTACTAGATACAACAGACTTTCATGCCGAGGTGGGCAAGGGCATACAGGCGAGCATTAACGATCAGCTGGTGCTATTCGGTAATAAGGCGATGTTAAAACAGCACGGTATTACCCTCGGTGATGCGCGCCTGCATATGGAGCAACTCGCGAATGAAGGTGAGACCGTGATGTGTCTGGCGATAGATGGGCAGCTTGCCGGACTGATTGCGGTTGCCGATCCCGTTAAGGCTGATGCCGCTGATGCCATTGCACGCTTGCATAAAGCAGGATTAAAAACGGTCATGTTGACCGGCGATAATCTTTCGACAGCCATGGCCGTTGCCGGCAATGTTGGTATTGATGATGTGATCGCCGAGGTGTTGCCACAGGACAAGGCCGACAAGGTCAAAGCACTACAACAGTCAGGTGCCGTCGTCGGTATGGTGGGCGATGGTATTAATGATGCGCCAGCCCTGGTGCAGGCACATGTAGGCATCGCGATAGGTACCGGTACCGATATCGCTATTCAGAGTGCAGATATCACGCTGATGCGAGGAGCACTGAGCGGTGTTGCCGATGCGATTGCGATTTCAAAACTTACCGTGCGCAATATCAAACAGAACCTGCTGGGGGCTTTTGTTTATAACAGTCTGGGTATTCCTGTTGCGGCCGGTATCCTGTATCCCTTCTTTGGCATTCTGTTGAATCCGGTGATAGCCGGTGCCGCGATGGCCATGTCCTCGGTCACAGTCGTGTCCAATGCCAATCGCCTGCGCGGCATAAAAATACCATAAAAAACATATAGATAATAAAATTATTTGAACATCCAGGCTGGTTCTGTGTCATAATTTATACATGAAAAAGTAATAATATACTTAAATTGAGGTTATGGGCCCGTTGGGTATATACAAGCAGAAAACAGGTGAGCCACTATGGAAAGCAGATTACATACCACACCATCTATTTCGCAACTGAGCTATCCGTATCTGAACCAGTTTCACGCGGTAATTGGAAACCGACTGTACCTGATAAATGATAATGGCGAGCTAGAGCCGGACGAGTATTTCTCAAGCATGTATCGTGATGCACTCAGTGCCTTCGAGAAGCAGTGTCAGCACGGCTTTCGCCGTATCCAGCTGGGCTATTTTCTGCCTATCTGGCCTAAGCAACCTGATCAGCTATGGTTGAATGCCTCTACGCTGGTATTAAATCAGAGAACTTACCAGCAGCTTGTGCAGTTCGAATCTGCGATGAAGGCCTATCTTGCAACGTCGAATATCAGTAGTTTTCCGGTGACAAAAGAAATGAGCGTTTACGCTGGCATGCGCCGCCTGGTGGCATTTGGTGCTGCGCTGGGTCTGTATCCTGTTGTGACGCTCGATGAGATGAATGAGCCGATTGTTGTCAATCTGGATGTGGGCGATGAGGCGCGCTTCCAGCCTTTTCAGACTGCGCTACGTGACAAGCTATTGAGCTGTGACTTGCTAAAAAACTGCCAGGTGAGACCGTTTCTTGAAGCGATCATGCAGGCAGATGAACCGCCCGGCATTAATAGAACTTGATTTAAGGTGTTGTTTATTAAGTAAATAAATTTCATTAAAGTTTCTCGTTTAGCATCCGATATAATTCCTAGATACGGAATAATTTCGAGCATCACCAGGTATGGCATACAGCATAAAAGACATTCCACGCGACGATTACGCTGTGCAGGCACTGCGTACCGAGAACACACGTCCAGCTGTCGCACCAGAAACCAAGCAAACGCCCGAATACCCACCGATTCATACCGACGACAAGGTAAACCGCATACCGCCAAAACGCGAACGTCGCCATGCGAGTGATCGTCGTAGCGGTCAGGATCGCCGCGGTGGAATCAATGATGTGCTACATGATACCCGTAGCGGTCGTGAGCGTCGTCGCATAGCATCTAATCGACGTGGCGAAGAGCCTCAGCCAGAAAAAATTACTCACAAGATGGGTGTCGATATTGAAGTGTGAGCCTGACGGGCAAGCATTAATACCTTAATTCCTGGTCATAAACTATTCCCTGTAGTGGCAGGAATTGCTACTGTGCTCTGGTGGATAAAACGTCAACTCTAAAAAAACCACAGCGCATTTTTTTTATCGCATTTGCTCTGGCTATCATTGCAAGCTCCATACTGTTGATCGCTGATCTATATGGGTTCCATTCCCCGCTATTGTCGATGTTTTTTAGCCCCGTTCGTTTGTTAAGTCTTCCGTGGGTTTATCTGACCTTGGTGCTTGATACCAGCATTGCTGAGGTGTTGGGCAGGGTTCCCATTGCAATACTTCGCGCAGTTATTATCTCCCTGGGTTTTGCCATCAACATAACCATTATCTATAGCGTTTTTGTCAGAAAACCTTGGGCCTGGAAGCTAGAAGTAGAGGGGCGATACAAACTGGCGAAACGGCTTATTTATATTATTGCGATAATGAAAATTATAATTTTCAGTTTCCTTGGTTTGATAGTGCCTTATCTTGGCGGGCATGGCAGTTCATTTGATCCAGCGGTGATTCCTTTCATTCTTGCTGGAGCAGGCATTGGTTGTGTGTTTGCCGCGCTTTCCGTTCTGGCGGCCAGATTTCTTGAGCAAGACACACCGTTTAAAAACCTGTACGTCTATGGATGGAGTGTCATCATGATACTGATTGGTTTATCAGGGTTGGGTAGTTTGCATGCTGGGCTATTAGCGTTGCCGTTTATTTTTGCGGGAGTGACCGGGGTGATCGTTTTTGTCACCAAGCACCAGCAACTCAAACTGGAAAGTTCAACCGAGGCATAACTAATTTATATGTCTACGCTGCAGTGTTATGAATCATCACATTCATGGTCTGATTAAACTGCTCTTCTGCGCCCTTGAGAATTTTCATCAGCGTATCATCATTGACATTCAGGCGATGCAGCGCGGCATTGTCGAGTGCCGGGGTATCGGCATCATGGCTAGCGTTGGCTGACATCGTGTTGGCAAGAAAATTGGCGACATGAATAATGTCGGCCTCACGATGAAATTTCTTTGCCAGTCCCGGGGTGTGATGGTATTCGATGGCATCAACCAGAATTTCGGGCAGGTTCCAGGCGCGTAACAGCTCGCCACCGACAGCGGCATGGTCAAAGCCGATAATCTCCTGCTCAACAATAAATACAATCTCGCGATTATCACGACAGTGTTCCAGCGTCTGTTTGGAAAGTTCGGGTAGCTCGCGATACAGTACCAGGTAACCGATATCGTGTAATAGCCCGGCGGTAAAAAACGTTTCCACATTAGGCTCATGCAGATAGGCAGCCAGCGAGCGTGCAATAACGGCACAGCGCACACTATGGCGCCAGAAGGTCTCCATGGAAATCAGTTCGTTGGGTAGCTCCTTAAAGACATCAACGACCGATGTCGCGGTGATCAGGTCACGTAGCTGTGCGGTACCAATGACTGTAATTGCACGCGCCACGGTTTCAATCTTTGATGGGAAACCAAAATACGGGCTGTTGGCAATTTTTAGCAGGCGTGCGGTCATGGCCGGATCCTGGGCGATGCTCTGGCCGATGTCGGCTGCCGAAAAACGCGCGTCAGCGGACATCCGGTTTACATTAATTGCCAGCTCGGGCAAAGAAACCAGACCATTAACTGCGTTGACTAAATCCCTGGGTTTAAAAGACATAGTATTTCCCGAAAATGCCTCACCAATTAAAGGCTTCCTTATCAGCCTCTAAGCGGAATATTGTTATAGAATAGGCACCTACAATAGGTAAGTATAAGTAGTTCTAATTGACAAATAAATATCGCTTTTCATATGGTTATTAATTCAACAATCTATTATGGGCTAAGTCATTGAGTTGGTGGGGAAAAATTGTAGGTGGTGCATTTGGCTATCTTCTCGGCGGGCCGCTCGGAGCGGCGCTGGGTGTCGCACTGGGGCACAATTTTGATGCGGGACTGAAGCGTACGGCACAATTTGCTGGCTTTGATCCTGGTGCCCAGGAGCGTGTGCAGACGGCTTTTTTTACCGCCACTTTCACCGTGATGGGGCATATCGCCAAGGCCGATGGTCGCGTTTCGGAGCAGGAAATCGCACTCGCGCGCGGCGTTATGCAGCACATGCAGCTCGACGAAGATATGATGCGGACCGCAATGAACCTCTTCAATGAGGGCAAAGACGAGGATTTTCCGCTCGATGAGGCACTGGAGCAGTTCAGACTGGAATGCCATCGCCGTCATAATTTGCTCAGAATGTTCATTGAAATTCAGGTTCAGGCGGCATATGCCGATGGAGTAATGCACCCGAATGAGCAGGCGATGTTACTGCATATCTGTGATTGTCTGCATATCACACGCAATGAGTATGCTCAGATTGAGGCCTTCATACTCGCGCAGATGCATGGCAGGGCGCAGGGTGGCGCAGGAGCTGGCAGTCAGCAAAGTCCCGCAACGTCACTCAAGGATGCCTATGCCATACTGGGTGTGAATGAAAAAGTCGGTGATAAGGAGATCAAGCGAGCCTACCGCCGCTTGATGAATCAACACCATCCCGACAAGCTGGTGGCGAAAGGTCTACCAGAGGAAATGATGCAGGTAGCGAAAGAGAAGACGCAGGAAATCAAGGCGGCTTATGAGCAAGTCAAGAAAGCAAGAGGTATGCGCAGGTGAACATGACACGTTGTCCAAAGTGCAAGTATATCCGCACGCAAGAGGATGAAGGCATTCCAGCTTGGCAGTGCCCGTCATGTGGTGTTGCCTATGCCAAGTTTGAGGATGCGCCACTGGGAGTTCAGCCTAAGCAGGGTTATGACCCACAGACCACGCATCATGAAAACCTGAAGCAGACATCGGGCGGTCTGGGTGCCGGGACGATAGCCTTAGTGGCTTTCGTGTTTATTGCCATAGTGGTTTATGCAGTGACCAAGCCCAGTACGGAGCAGATACGCCAGACAGTGGCATCGGTATCAGAGGGTGATAGTGATGTCGTGCTTTATTCGACACAGCGCTGTGGTTATTGCCGACAGGCACGTGCCTTGTTGGCTTATCACAAAGTCGATTATGTTGAGAAGGATGTCGAGGTGTCACTCAGGGCGCAGGAAGAGTTTCGCGCACTGAATGGTCGTGGCGTGCCAGTGCTGGTCATTGGTGAGGAAGTTTTGCATGGCTATAGTCAGCAGCGCATTGTTCGTAGTCTGGGGAACGCTGGCTTATTAGCCGTTAAATAAAGCGCCCACCGCTAGCAATGACGATAGTAATCATACCAAGCAGTAAATTCACGGCGATGATCTGACGAATCTGATTTAAGCGTTTGCCCGCTTCAGGCAGGTCATTATTATCGAGAGCCTGTTTCATGCGCCGATAGGGTGCGAAAAATACATGCATGAATAGCAGTATCATCAGGATGCCGAGTCCATTCATAAGGTGAACATATATCGGTGCGTGGGCAAAACCACCAAACAGCATGATCAACATGCCGTAGCCTGTTACCAACAAACTCAACACACATAACCATACCCACGGAAAAAACTTGCCAAAGGTTTCACGCCATAGAGGCAGTCGCTGAGGTGGCTCAAGCAGTTTTGCGGCAACCGGACGTAAAGCCATATAGGCGAAGAACATGCCGCCGACCCAGACCGTAGCAGCAACAATATGTAGAACCTTTGCGGCAACCAACATGTTATTTCTTCACAGCTGGATCAAAGCGTTTCGCCAGCCAGCTGCGCACGCGACGTACCAGATCTTCCTGCAGGCCATTAAAGAAGTGGTTCGCTCCGGGAACCTCGTCCTGGCGATAATCGGTATTACCTGCCTTACGTGCCGCCGATTTTTTCAGTGGTGCCGCATCAATGATGCCTTTCAGGTCTTGCGCGCCATAGATATCCAGCATTGGAATAGTCACCTTCTGCAATGCCGCATAGGAATCAGCCTCTTTGGGGTCGTCTTTCGATACTGACATGCCAATGGCAACATACCCTGAAACTGCTTTCTGAGCACCGGGGCTGTTACCGAGCCAGTTGACCGACATGTCCGTGCCAAGGCTATGTGCGACAACGACAACCGGGCTGATTTTTTTCTGTTTGAAAAAATTCACGGCAGCCGCCATGCGTGGCGGGACTTCTTTAAAGAGAGGCACATAGTCTTTGTAAACGGCCTCATTGGCCAGGATAGGCATCTGAATCGACAATGTATGCCATCCGTACTGGGGTAGTTCACTACGGATGGGCTGAATAATATCGGCCCAATTCGGATGCACCCCCATACCGTGAATAACAATCACGCCACCGAGTGTCTTATCGGTCTCGTTTTCGGTATAAATGCCAAGAAATTTGTCGGAGCCAGCCTCAAACCAGACATCTTCGCCACTAATCAGGCTATCGACAATCTGATCGGCCCAGCGTTTTTCCTTTGCCTTGTCTGAGGCGAGCGTGCTAGCAGGTAATACTAATAAACTGATTATTATGGTAAAAATACCAAGGTAAGGTTTTTTTATCATCCTGAGTAAACCCTCGTCGCTGATTAACTATCAATACCTTAGCATCAAACTGCTGAAAAATCGTGACTGATCAGGTAAAGTGCGCCGTTCAAATTTTGGGTGGCGCATTTTGCGTCAGTGTTAAACGAACAAGATTCATATATATAAGAGGCAACCAACATGGCTGAAGATTTTATTGCGCCATCGATCCTTTCTGCTGACTTCGCCAAGCTAGGTGAAGAAGTCGATAACGTCCTGGCTTCCGGTGCAGACATTGTGCATTTTGATGTGATGGATAATCACTATGTCCCTAATCTGACGATTGGCCCACTGGTCTGTGAAGCACTGCGTAAGCACGGCGTGACCGCACCGATTGATGTGCATCTGATGGTTAAGCCTGTGGATCGCATCATTCCAGATTTTGCCCAGGCGGGTGCGTCATACATTACATTCCATCCTGAAGCATCTGAACATATCGATCGCTCACTGCAGCTGATTCATAACGAAGGTTGTAAGGCTGGCCTGGTATTTAACCCAGCAACGCCACTGGATTATCTGAAATACGTCATTGACCAGGTCGACATGGTGTTATTGATGTCAGTTAACCCTGGTTTTGGTGGACAGAGCTTCATTCCTACAGCGCTGGATAAACTGCGCGATGCTCGTAAGATTATCGATGACAGTGGTCGCGATATTCGCCTCGAAATCGATGGTGGTGTCAAGGTCGATAACATCCGTGAGATTAAGGCTGCCGGTGCAGATACCTTCGTTGCGGGTTCGGCTATCTTCGGTGCGAAGAACGACGCTGATGCAAACAACTACCAGACTGTCATCAACGCAATGCGTGACGAACTGGCGAAGGCCTAAATCGGACTATCATAACCATGCTGCGTAAACCTGAAATGGTACTCATCGATGTTGACGGCACACTGGTAGACAGTGTGCCGGACCTCGCCTGGTGCGTTGACGAGATGATGCGCATTCTGGGTATGCCGGAACGCGGTGAAGACAGGGTACGCGACTGGGTAGGTAACGGTGTTGAGCGTCTGGTACGTCGTTCACTGGTTAATGATCTGAATGGTGAACCGGATAATGCCCTGTTTGAAAAGGCCTATCCGATTTATCTGGATCTGTATGCTGATAACACCTGTAAGCGTAGTCATTTATATGATGGCGTACAGGAAGGTATCGATTACCTCAAGTCAGCAGGTTACAAGTTGGGCTGTGTAACGAATAAGGCAGAGGCATTTACGATACCGTTGTTAAAGACACTCGGTCTCTATGATAATTTCGCTATAGTGATTAGTGGCGATACACTGCCGGTGAAGAAGCCTGACCCGGGTCCGTTGTTACATGCGGCTGAGTTCTTTGGTGTAACACCGGCACAGTCGATGATGCTCGGTGATTCAGTCAGTGATGTGAAGGCCGCACGTGCTGCCGGTTTTCAGATTACCTGCATGACCTACGGCTATAATCATGGCGATAACATTGCCGATGCCAACCCGGATGCTTTGCTTGATAGCATGGCTGGGTTACAATCTTTGCTCGAACAGGCTGAAAAAGCAGTTAGTTAATTTATTACTCCTTTGGGTAATTTGTGAAAACACAGAGTCATGAACATGGATATACAAAAAACGACACGATGGTGGCACTGGCGATGCGCAAGCAACCCCAGCAAACCCTTTATGTCCATGAAACTCTGCGGAGGTCACGATGACACCCGAACAATTCGCAACACTCGCCCAGCAGGGCTATAACCGCATACCACTGATGCGCGAGATCCTTGCGGATCTTGATACCCCATTAAGCGCTTATCTGAAACTGGCAGACGGACCGTATTCGTATTTATTTGAATCCGTTCAGGGCGGTGAAAAGTGGGGGCGTTATTCCATTATCGGTCTGCCATGCCGTACCGTGCTGCGTGTCTCAGGCCATGACATCACGATTGAAAAAGACGGTGAGATTATTGATAGCACGCGTGCTGACGACCCGCTTGCCTACATTGAAGATTTCCAGGCGCAGTACAAAATGCCAGAGGTCGATGGCCTGCCGCGGTTTACCGGTGGTTTGGTAGGTTACTTTGGTTATGACACCATTCGTTATATCGAACCCAAACTCGATAGTAGTCATAAAGAAGACCCTTTAGGTACGCCTGATATCTTGCTGATGGTGTCGGATGAAGTGGTGGTGTTTGATAATTTGTCGGGCAAACTTTATGTCGTTATCCATGTGAACCCCGAGATTGAAAATGCCTATGCTACTGCCGAGATGCGACTCGATGAGCTGGTAGCGAAATTACATCAGGCCACGCCGGAATATCATCATAATCACGAAACCTCTAAGGTAACCGAAGCTGACTTTGTATCTGGCTTTACACAGGAAGGTTTCAAGAATGCTGTCGGCAAAATCAAAGACTATATCGTTGAAGGTGACACGATGCAGACGGTGTTGTCGCAACGGCTGTCGATTCCGTTCACAGCAGAGCCATTAGATCTGTATCGCGCCCTGCGTAGTCTGAATCCGTCACCGTATATGTATTTTCTGGATTTGAAAGATTTTCATATCGTCGGCTCGTCACCAGAGATTCTGACGCGGGTAGAAGATAATACGGTTACGGTAAGACCGATCGCGGGTACGCGGCCACGTGGTAAAACAGAGGCCGAAGACAGGGGGCTGGAAGAAGAATTACTGGCCGATCCCAAAGAATGTGCTGAGCATTTAATGTTAATCGACTTGGGGCGTAACGATGCCGGGCGCGTATCGAAAATCGGTAGTGTGAAATTAACCGATAAAATGATCATCGAACGTTATTCACATGTCATGCATATCGTATCGAACGTAACAGGAGAACTCCCTGATGATATGACGGCGATGGATGCACTACGTGCGACGTTTCCTGCTGGCACCGTCAGTGGTGCACCAAAGATTCGTGCCATGGAGATCATTGATGAACTGGAGCCGGTCAAGCGCGGCATCTACTCGGGTGCGGTCGGTTATATCTCATGGTCAGGTAATATGGATACAGCTATAGCAATCCGAACAGCGGTGATTAAAGACGGCACACTACATATTCAGGCGGGTGCTGGCATTGTTGCCGACTCGGTACCTCAGAATGAATGGGATGAAACGATGAACAAGGGGCGGGCGATTTTTCGTGCTGTCGCCATGGCCTCATCGGGACTGGTGTGAGGAGAGTGATATGTTATTAATGATCGACAACTATGACTCGTTCACTTACAACCTGGTGCAATATTTTGGTGAGCTGGGTGCTGATGTTCAGGTTTATCGCAATGACAAAATTGATATTGCCGAGATAGAAAAACTGGCGCCGCAGCATCTGGTGATTTCACCAGGCCCTTGTACGCCAAACGAAGCGGGTGTTTCAGTCGCCGCGATAAAACACTTTGCGGGTAAGCTGCCGATACTTGGTGTGTGTCTCGGACACCAGAGTATTGGCCAGGCCTTTGGTGGCAACATTGTACATGCTGGTGAGATCATGCATGGCAAGACATCGCAGGTGAAGCATAATGACAAAGGTGTTTTTCATGGTTTAAGTAACCCACTTGAGGCAACGCGTTATCATTCACTGGTGATTGAAAAATCTTCGTTGCCGGATTGTCTGGAGGTAACGGCCTGGACAGAAGATGATAATGGCAGCGTGGATGAGATTATGGGTGTGCAGCACAAAGAATTAATCGTGCAGGGTGTGCAGTTTCATCCGGAATCAATCCTCACGGAACATGGCCACGATATGCTAAAAAACTTTCTTGAGATGAATTATTAAAGCTGTGTTGACTGGAGAAGAATAATGGACATGCAAACAGCGATAAAAACCGTTCTTGAACGCCAGGATTTAAGTGGCGATGATATGCAACAGGTGATGCGTATTATCATGACTGGTGAGGCGACCCCGGCGCAAATCGGCGGTTTTCTTATCGGCTTGCGTATGAAGGGTGAGTCTGTCGATGAAATTGCTGCTGCAGCAAGTGTTATGCGCGAACTGGCAACCCCGGTAAACGTAACCGGTGATCATATTGTCGATATCGTTGGTACCGGTGGCGATGCGGCGAGTACATTCAATATTTCAACCGCTAGCAGTTTTGTTGTTGCAGCTGCCGGTGGCACGGTTGCCAAGCATGGTAATCGTTCGGTATCGAGTAAATCAGGTAGCGCCGACCTACTTGAAGCAGCAGGTGTCAATCTGGATATTAATGCCGAGCAGGTAGAGACCTGTATCAGCAAGCTTGGTGTGGGCTTTATGTTTGCACCGAAGCATCACAGCGCCATGAAGCATGCGATTGGTCCACGCAAAGAAATGGCAGTGAGAACTATTTTTAATGTGCTCGGCCCTTTGACAAACCCTGCGGGCGCACCGAACCAGTTACTCGGTGTGTTTAGTAAAGATCTGGTTGAGCCCATTGCGCAGGTGCTGAAGCAGCTGGGTAGTGGGCATGTGCTGGTGGTGCACTCTGCAGATGGTATGGACGAAATCAGTATCGGTGCCGAAACGCATGTTACTGAGCTAAAAGAAGGCGCTATTAATAGTTATACCATCAAGCCAGAAGATTTTGGTTTCACGCGTGCCAGTATTGAGACCCTGGCTGTTGATGGCGCTGACGAAAGTCTGACTGTTATCAAAGATGTGTTTGCAAACAAGTCTGGTGCTGCCAGGGATATTGTTATCCTAAATTCTGGCGCGGCAATCTATGCTGCCAATCTGGTGAGTTCTTTAGAGCAGGGCATGGTGTTGGCGCAACAGCAACTGGAATCGGGTAGCGCACAGCAGAAACTTGATGCACTGGTTGAACTAAGTAATTCGTTTTAGCTATGCAAGACACACCCGACATACTCAAGCGCATCGTAGCGCGCAAGCAGGAAGAGATTGACGAGCGCGCCTCACGCTGCAGCATGGATGAAATGATGCAGCGTGCCGAGACAGGTATGCCTGTACGTGGTTTCGTTGATGCGATTCGAGAAAAACATGCCGTAGAGCGTTCTGCAGTGATTGCGGAAATCAAACGCGCTTCACCCAGTAAGGGCTTATTACGCGAAGACTTTGACCCACAGGCAATTGCATTAAGTTATGAAGAAGCGGGTGCGGCCTGTATGTCGGTACTGACCGATATCGATTTTTTTCAGGGCGATGACAAGTATTTACAAACTGCACGTGCAGCGACGTGTCTACCTGTTATTCGTAAGGATTTTATCATTGATCCTTATCAAGTGTACGAGGCACGTGCCATTCATGCAGATTGCATTCTTTTAATCGTTGCCTGTTTGACCGATGCCCAGTTAACAAACTTGAGTAAACTGGCGGTACAGCTCGGTATGGATGTGCTGGTAGAAGTGCACGATGGTGAAGAACTCAGGCGCGCACTGGAACTGGATTTACCTTTACTCGGTATTAATAATCGAAATCTACGTACGTTTGAAACCACACTGCAAACTACGATCGATCTGCTTAAGAAGATACCGGATGATCGCATTGTCGTGACAGAGAGTGGTATTCATAGCCCTGCAGATGTTGCACTGATGCGCGAGCATGATGTGCATACCTTTCTCGTCGGCGAGGCTTTTATGCGGGCTGAAAATCCTGGTCAGGAATTAAAGAAACTATTTTTCTGATTTCAATAGTAGGCTAGCGCGTACCGTGTACGACGATGGTCTTGCCTTTCGCGGAAATCTGTCCGGTTTGTTCAAGGTTTTTTAATACGCGCCCAGCCATCTCACGTGAGCAACCGACAATGCGGCCAATCTCCTGGCGGGTGACCTTGATCTGCATACCGTCAGGATGTGTCATGGCATCGGGTTGTTTGCACAGGTCAAGTAGCGTGCGCGCAATGCGACCGGTGACATCCATGAAGGCCAGATTGCCAACTTTGGCGCTAGTGTCTTTCAGACGCATAGCCATCTGGGTAGAGAGTTCAAATAACACGTCAGGGTAATCCTGGGATAGCTGGCGGAACTTGGTGTAGCTGATCTCACCTAGCTCACATTCAGTACGCGCACGCACCCAGGCGGTGCGCTTGGACTCCGGATCAAATAATCCCATTTCGCCGAAAAAGTCACCGGGATTGAGGTAGGCCAGCACGATTTCCTTGCCATCAGTGTCTTCAATCAGGACCGTTACGGAGCCTTTGACGATGTAATACAGCACATCTGGCGTGTCGCCCGCATAAATAATCACACTTTTATTCGGGTACTGGCGACGATGGCAATGGGTCAAAAAGCGTTCAATCGCCTTATTTTCTGCATGTAATACCATATCCAGCATGTTCCTGTTAACTCCCTAAGATTAAGAGTTTAGGTAATTTTCGACCCAGTGTCGATTTGTCTTATTCAGGTTAGCGGCCAATAACTGGATTACTGAGCAGTTAATGCCCCAGTTTGTGATGCTAGTCACGTTCTTAATTTACTGAAATTCTGTGCTAATCTTGCCGCCTGATTATTGGAGGTAGTATGAAAGCGCGAATTAACTGGGTCGGCGATGCGATGTTTGTCGGTGAATCTGGCAGTGGCCATAGTGTGGTAATGGATGGTCCTCCCGAGAACGGTGGACGCAACATGGGTATACGCCCGATGGAAATGCTGTTAATTGGCATGGGTGGCTGTAGTGCCTTTGATGTGGTGCATATTCTGCGCCGTGGAAGACAGCAGGTTGATAACTGCGTCACTGAGCTGGATGCCGAGCGTGCTGATTCAGAACCAAAGGTGTTTACAAAAATTCATCTGCATTTCATTGTCACTGGCAAAGGCTTAACCGAAGCAAAAGTCGCACGTGCTGTTGAACTATCTGCCGAGAAATATTGTTCGGCCTCCATCATGTTGGGTAAGACGGCCGAGGTTACGCATGATTTTGAGATCCACGAAACGGGTGAGGATGCCTGAGCATGCAAAGACCTAACCCAACCGCCGGTATGCGCCATGTGGCACTCTATGTTGCGTCCTTTGATGCCTGTGAGCACTTTTATGTTGAACTGATGGGCATGCAGGTAGAGTGGCGCCCCGATGATGACAATGTCTATATGACATCGGGCTGTGATAACGTCGCCTTGCATCGCGCTAAAGATACCTTTGCTGAAAGCGGGCAACACCTGGATCATATTGGTTTTATTATTGATGACATTGAGCAGGTCGATGTCTGGCATGAGTTTTTAAAAACCAATGATGTAAAGATAGTGGCCGAACCACGTACGCATCGTGATGGCGCAAGAAGTTTCTACTGTAACGATCCGGATGGTAATACCGTGCAGCTAATCTACCATCCGCCGATAGTGGGGAAGTGTCAGACCCAGTAGGCAGTGCGCGTCATGACCTTTGAAGTCAGTTGCATGAGTTTCTTCACAGGGAAAGGTAGTGGAGCACCACCCGCCATGGTTGCAGTGGTCGCATGATGTGCTTCGTCTTCACGCATTTGTTCAAGAATCGCGTGAGTCTTTTTATCTTCTTGTGGTATTTGCGATAAGTGCTTGTTGAGATGTTTGACGACCTGTTTCTCGGTTTCTGCTACAAAGCCTAGGCTCCATTTATCACCCGCCATGCCGGCAAGCGCACCAATGGCAAATGAGCCAGCGTACCAGAACGGTGTTAGATAACTGGTATGCGAACCAAGTTCCTGCAGGCGTGTTTCACACCAGTCGAGGTGATCGTTTTCTTCCTCGGCAGCACGTTCCATACTGTCGCGCACCGTATCAAGTTTGGCCGTTAATGCCTGCCCCTGATATAGAGCCTGGGCACTGACTTCACCGGCATGATTCACACGCATCAAACCAGCTACATGCTGGCGTTGTTTATCAGCAAGTGCTTCATCGTCAACATCCTCAGCGGGATTACTACGCTCAGTGGTTGCTGGGCGCCCGAAGCAGGTACGCACGGCCTGATCAAACTGCAGCAGAATATTATCGATGGGTGAGTAATGACGTTGTTGCATAACGGAACCTTAACCCTGTGTATCAGGCTTGGCAAGCGCGAATTGTGCCGCCATTAGATCAACGGGGTGCTGTACTTGAATATCTCTACCACGTGCCTTGAGTCCCTGGCGGATATGCATTGCACAACCGAGGTTACTGGTGACAAGTATGTCGGCATCGAGTTGTTCGATGGCATCCAGTGTGGGTTGTAGCAGGGCATCGGCATGCTGCGGGTCATTCAGCATATGACTACCCCCTGCACCGCAACAGCGTGGCAGTAAATTAAGGTTATGCAGTTTGATGTCTGGAATGCTTGCTAACATCTGACGACAGCCTTCGGCCTGTTTCATTGGGTACTCTAATGAACAGGGAGTATGTATCACAATGCATTTGTTCAGCGGCTGTAATTGCTGCGTCAGACTATCGAGATGTTGCACAAGAAAATGACTGATGTCGACGATACCTTCTGACCAGTCAGGTGGTGTGGCTGCATCGATATCAGTGTAGCCTTTTAACATAGCACCGCAACCACTCGCGATTGTGATAATGGCGTCGTAATCATGCGTAGCAAAGGCATCAAGATTATTAGTAGCCAATTGACGCGCCTCTGTGATATTGCCCTGGTGTAAATCGAGGGCGCCACAACAGCCCTGTTGTTGTGGAATATCAACATCAAAACCCGCCTGCAACAGCAGCATAACAGTGTTATGTAGTGTCTGGTTTTCAACCGTTTTACTGATGCACCCGGTTAACAGCGCGACACGGCCTTTTGCTTGATGCGGTGTCTGATAGTATTTTTCTAATGCTTGCGTTGTTGGTAGTGTTGGCAACATACGCCAGTGGCGTGATTTCTCGTTATCACTATGCTGACTGATTTTATCAATGACGCGACGTAATAAGGGGCGCTGTAATGCGCGTGCATAATTGAGTTGTTGGGGTAACTCATCTGTATTGACCGCAGAATCATTGCTAGCATTCTGTTGCTCTAGCAGTGTTATGCCGCGTGTGATGATTTTCTGAAAATGTACCTTTGATGGACAGACTGCCTCACAGGCGCGACAGCGTACACAGTGATCAAGATGTGTACGCAGTTGTTGTGGATCAGAAATATCACCTCTGGCTAGCGCCTGCAGACTAACAATACGCCCACGTGGTGATTCATTTTCGTTTTCTGCATAGCGATACGTCGGACAATGTGGTGCACACATGCCACATAGCACGCATAAATCGGTTTCTTCTAGAATGATTTCCTGTAAACGCACATCAGCTCTCCGAAGACTGCGCGCAGACTACGCTCGTGATGCTGAGAACTCAAGCCAAATGTACTTGAGGTCAGGCTTTGCTAAAGGTATCGTTGCGTGCATGTCATATTATCGTTACCACGTTTTCTTTTGCACCAATCAGCGCGATGACGGGCGCGAGTGCTGCCAGAATTGTGATGCACAGCGTTTGCGTGACTATGCCAAAAAGCGCAGTAAGGAATTACAGCTTGCCGGTAAAGGTGGTGTGCGTATCAATACGGCCGGTTGTCTGGATCGTTGCGAAGAAGGACCGGTAATTGCCATCTACCCCGAGGCGACCTGGTACACCTATGTGGACGAAGAAGATATTGACGAAATTTTCAGCGAGCATTTGCAAAATGGGCGTATCGTAGAGCGCTTGATGCTGAAAAATTAAATTTTTGTTGTATTTCTGCACCTTTAGCAATTATTTGAAATTTCAAGCACTTGCCATAGAGTTATGAATTAGTTTGATATCAGTGGTACACATAGATTTCATGAAAAATAACTTTAATAAAAGTTAACAAGTCACTGATTATCATAAAAATATTCTAATCATTGACAAAGATTTCTTTATAGCACATCCTTTAAGTCCAACCTGTTTAGTCTCTGTTTGAACAGGGCAAGATACTCTATATTCCTCCACGATCTTAGAGTTTCAGGTAGGTTAAGGCGCAGCTTTCGGGCTGCGCCTTTTTTATTTATTCGATATTTAACAATAACTTAATGCATCAATTGAAAACATGCTAATTTTCTAAATAAGTATTGACTAATATTATGAATTTGTATATTATGTAGTCTATCGAATGAAATGATTCTGTTTTTTATCTTTCGATCCTCCTCCACCCCTATTCGGTGGTTTTTTATAGCGCTGCAACCTTCCTTTTTTGCAGCGCTATTTTTTTGTCTGTAAGGCCATAATCCTGCTTGTATGATCCTGCGCGATTCTGTAAGATTGCGCGTCTTTTTACAGTGGATTCTTTGGAGAAAACCGCAATGAAAACATTTAGTGCCAAGCCCGAAAGCGTAAAACGCGATTGGTACATTGTTGACGCATCAGGCAAGACCCTGGGTCGCCTCGCTACCGAAATCGCACGTCGTCTGCGTGGTAAGCATAAGCCTGAATACACACCTCATGTTGATACCGGTGATTACATCGTTGTCGTCAATGCGGACAAGGTTGCGGTTACAGGTAACAAAGAAACTGACAAGATGTATTACCATCACACTGGTTATATTGGTGGTATGAAATCTATCAGCCTTGATAAGCTGCGCGCCAAGGCACCAGAACGTATTATAGAGTCTGCTGTAAAGGGCATGTTGCCCAAGAATCCATTAGGACGCGCGATGTTTCGTAAATTGAAAGTGTATGCAGGTGACACGCATGCACATACGGCACAGCAACCGATCCCTCTGGAAATCTAAACCAAGTTTAGGAAAGCAAGTATTATGTCTGATAACGTTTATTACAGCACTGGTCGTCGTAAATCATCTACGGCACGAGTATTCATCAAACCAGGCAGTGGCAATATCACTGTAAACAATCGCACACTGGAAAATTATTTCGGTCGCGAAACAGCTCGCATGGTGGTACGTCAACCACTGGAAACAGCTGAGCTTGGTGACAAGTTTGATATCAAAATCACCGTTCGTGGCGGTGGTAACACTGGTCAGGCCGGTGCAATTCGCCACGGTATTACACGTGCGCTAATTAGCTATGACGAAACACTACGTAAGTCATTACGCCAGGCTGGTTTTGTTACACGTGATGCACGTGCGGTAGAACGTAAGAAAGTCGGTCTGCATAAAGCACGTAAGCGTCCACAGTTCTCGAAACGATAAGCGTTTTCTCGAACATCAAACGGGCGTATATCCTGCGCCCGTTTTTTTTGTCTTCAACCTATATAGCCAATTATTGAATAGGCTATATAATAGAACGCAAATTATTGGGGAATCGTCTAACGGCAGGACTACGGACTCTGACTCCGTCAATCAAGGTTCGAATCCTTGTTCCCCAGCCAAAAAAGTAAAAGGTCCACTTTAGTGGGCCTTTTGCTTTTTCTAGCTAATGGAAAACGAAGTCTCGAACATAGTGGACAAGGTTCGACAAATTCGCAGCGGCGAATTTGAACGTCGGAGCGTGCGACGACGGCCCGCAGGGCGAGGCGCATTTAATATAAATGCGCCGAGTAATCCTTGTTCCCCAGCCAAATATTGAACACCCGCTTATGCGGGTGTTTTTTATTGAATGGGAACAGGATGAGAACCTCAGGTTCGACAACGTTGAATAGCAAAGTTGAACAGCAACAATAGAAAATTAAATGGCGTGCTGGCCCGTAGGGTGTGCCGCTAGCGGCGAATAATCCTTGTTCCCCAGCCAAAAAAGCAAAAGGTCCACTTTAGTGGACCTTTTGCTTTTTCTAGCTAATGGAAAACGAAGTCTCGAACATAGTGGTCAAGGTTCGACAAATTCGCAGCGGCGAATTTGAACGTCGGAGTGTGCGACGACGGCCCGCAGGGCGAGGCGCATTTAATATCAATGCGCCGAATAACCCTTGTTCACCAGTCATTCCTAAACGCTTACCTGTGCTGACATGCTACATACAAGGAACGTGTTTATGTTCTTGAGTTAACAAATTCAGATTTACCTTTTAGTAATTTAATATCATGTCGATAGGGTATGTTTTAATATTTTAGGCGGAATTATTATAAGTTATTGTTTCTATGGCATAATAATCTTTGGCAACACTTCTATCTCATACCCAAAACTACGACCTGTGATCATGTTGTAAAAAAACATCATAGATATGTTTCGAACGCATTTAAACATCATAATATTAGTAATAATTAATATAAAAAATCGTTTGTTCAGGTTTTTATCTATATGTTTTATCTTAATAATATTCACATGCGTGGTAAAAAGACAACATATGAAATATTAATGTTGTTTTTTTGTATTTAGATGTTGCATATATGCAAAACAGGTAGTAAATTTAAGTCTGTCAATTGACAAAAAAACAATTAAATATTTTTCAGGAGAAAGATTTATGAACAAGAAACTTCTCGCAATGGCCATTGCGACAGCCGTTTCGATTCCTGTTGTTGCTCAGGCAGACGTCAAAATTTATGGTCGTCTTCAGGTTGAGTACAACGTAGAAGATGATGATGGTGCAGGTCAGGACAGCGTACAGTCTGTTGATGACAACGCAGGTCAGTCACGTATCGGCTTTAAAGTTAAAGAAAAACTGGGTGGTGGTCTAACTGCTTTCGGTAAGATCGAATTCCGTCTTGACCCAGCTGATCACAACACATCTGGTACCAACGGTAACACTGCTGGTTCAACTGGCTCTATCGGCCATCGTGACCAGTTCGTGGGCATCAAGGGTTCTTGGGGTTCAATCTCAGCTGGTTCACATCACTCACCATATAAAACAACTGGTGGTGTTAAGTGGGATCCTTGGACAGCGACTCATCTGCAGGCACGTCGTGCTGGTGGTATGACTGGTGGTGCGGGTATCGGTGGCCATAATGGTTTCATGCGTAACTCTATCTACTACACTTCACCAAACGTAAATGGTTTCCAGGCTCGCATCGCGCTTTCACCTGACGAAACTAATGCTGGTGGTTCAGAAAACATTGATGACGGTGATAACGATTACTCTATCGCTCTGTCATACAAGAACGGTCCATGGCATGCAATCTTTGCTCATAACCGTAACAACAACCCAAGCGGTACAGATGACGAAGATCTGACAAAGATTGGTCTGCGCTGGAAACAGGGTAACCACACTATTGCTGGTCAGTACGAAAGTGTTGATGACGCGGATCGCGTAAACACAGGTACAACTCCTGGTGGTGGCAATGCTGCAAACAACGCTTATCGCATCTGTGGTGGTTGTGATGGTGATGTTATCTTCTTGAACTACCAGTTCAAACATGGCAGCAACATCTTCACTATTTCTTACGGTAACACTGATGTTGACGTAAGTGGTGGATCTGATTACGACCATGACTACTGGGCAATCGGTGTCATTCACAAGTTCTCTAAGAAGACTCGTATCTTCGCAGGTTACACAGAGACTGATGGTGATGACGATGCAGTAAATGCTAGTGGTCAGGACGATCGTGATGCATTCACACTTGGTATCCGCAAGGACTTCTAAGTTAGTTGCAATGTTTTAAATAATAATTATATATAAATGCAGTAAACCTAACGGGGCCTTTCGGCCCCGTTTTTTATTGCCTCGACCCATTGAAAATGGGTGAGGTACGCATAGTGAAGCTCGAAGAGATTCTTTGCGCAGCTTGAACCATCGGAGATGGTTAAGGTGCGAGTCATGCGACCTGAGCGAAGCGAGGAAGTGCTTAATGAAACCCGAAAGGGTTCTAAAGTGATGCCTGAAAGGCATCTGTGAGTATTGAAATGGCCACCTGAAATATAAAGTGGGAATTTACTTATAACTAAAAAAGCAGTCTAAGAAATCTATTTTTATTCTTTGCGCAGCTTGAACCATCGGAGATTGCCTAGAACTTTCGGGACGAAAGTTGAGGTACCCATCATGCGACCTGAGCGAAGCGAGGAAGTGCTTAATGAAACCCGAAGGGGTTCTAAAGTGATGCCTGAAAGGCATCTGTAAGAGATAATTTTAAAGTTTTAAAGATATATTAGAACTACAGAGTGTAGGTTCTCTGGAAAACAAAAAAGCAGCCCTCAGGCTGCTTTTATTAGAACTTCTTAGCTGGTAGTGCTTAGTACACTGTCGCTTTATTAAAAATTAGGGAATGACCTTTTCTACGCCATCAGGCTTACCTAACAGCAGCACGTCCGCAGGGCGCTGTGCAAACAATCCGTTCGTTACGACACCTACAACAGCGTTGAGCTGCTCTTCGAGCTTCACAGGCTGCATTATTTCCATATTATGTACGTCGAGAATAATATTCCCATTATCGGTGGTAAAACCTTCGCGCAATACTGGCTGGCCGCCCAGTTTAACAATCTCTCTGGCGACATAACTGCGTGCCATAGGAATGACTTCGACGGGGAGTGGAAACGTGCCCAGAATGTCGACGAGTTTGGAACCATCAGCGACACAGACAAATTTGTCACTGGCAGCCGCTACGATTTTTTCACGTGTGAGCGCACCACCACCACCTTTGATGAGATGTAGATACTTATTGGATTCGTCAGCACCATCAACATAAACGGGTAATTGTCCCGATTCATTAAGATCCATTACGCGGATACCGTGGCCTTCCAGACGATCTGCTGATGCGACAGAGCTGGCAACGGTGCCGTCGATTTTACCTTTTATTGTGCCGAGTAAATCAATGAAATGGTTTGCTGTTGATCCTGTACCAACACCAACAATCATTCCCGCTTCGATATATTCCAGTGCGGCTTCCGCAGAAGCACGTTTCATTTCATCAGGCGTCATATCTCTATCCTCTGTAAATTCTGCTGCTTACGATACATGAAAATATCTCTGAAACAAGTCATTATGTGGATCATTTATACGTATCGCGTGTATTATGACGAACTTTGCAATGGCTAAATCAGCGCGATTACATAACCTCTATGACTACAGATTATTTACAGAAAATACGCGAATCTAACGTTTATGATGTCGCGATCAGAACGCCGCTTGAAGAGGCCTCAGCGCTGAGTCAGACATTGCGGAATACGGTGCTGTTAAAGCGAGAGGATCAACAACCGGTCTTTTCGTTCAAGCTTAGAGGCGCTTATAACAAGATTTCCAGTCTGACTGATGCGCAGCGCGCTGCTGGCGTTGTGGCTGCATCAGCAGGTAACCATGCCCAGGGTGTGGCACTTGCCGCTAAAAAACTTGGACTGAAGGCGCTCATTCTGATGCCAACGACGACACCATCTATCAAGGTCGACGCTGTTCGAAGTTATGGCGCATCAATAGAACTGTTTGGTGATACCTACGATGAGTCCTGTCAGCGAGCATTGCAGTACGCTGATGAGCAGGGTATGAGCTTCATTCATCCTTATGATGATCCGGATGTCATTGCTGGTCAGGGAACCGTTGGTATGGAACTCGATGAGCAAATGCCAGCGAATGCGCACGCAGTATTTGTACCCGTCGGCGGTGGTGGTCTGATAGCCGGTATGGCAGTGTATCTGAAGAGCGTTCGACCAGATTTAAAAATTATTGGTGTTGAACCTGACGATGCACCGTCTTTGCATGCTGCGATGGCTGCAAATCAGCGTGTATTACTCGATCAGGTCGGTATCTTTGCCGACGGCGTGGCTGTACGCCAGGTTGGCGAAGTGACCTGGGAAATAGCCAAAAAGTATGTTGATGAAGTGATCCTGGTAAATACTGACGAAATCTGTGCCGCGATAATGGATATCTTTGACAATACGCGCGCCATTATGGAGCCTGCAGGGGCATTGGCGATTGCTGGCCTGAAAAAATACGTCGCTCGTGATGAGATTAGTGGTCAGACCATGGTCGCGATAAATTCTGGTGCCAATATGAATTTTGATCGCCTGCGTCATGTGGCAGAACGCGCGGAGTTTGGTGAACAGCGTGAGGCATTATTTGCAGTAACGATTCCTGAAAAACCGGGCGCATTTCGTGCATTTTGTGAAGCGATTGGCAATCGTGGTATCACCGAGTTTAATTACCGGTATTCTGATAATGAAAATGCCCATATATTTGCTGGTGTGCAATTGCGTGGTGGGCGTCAGGAACGTGATGATCTGCTCGCGCAATTAACTGGTGAAGGCTATCCCGTCATCGATATGACAGATAATGAAATGGCGAAATTGCACATCCGTTATATGATTGGTGGCCATGCAAGTCAGGCAGAGCATGAACAGTTATATCGTTTCGAGTTTCCTGAACGCCCTGGTGCACTGCTACGTTTTTTAAACAACATGGCTAAAGGCTGGAACATTAGTCTGTTTCATTATCGCAATCATGGTGCGGCATACGGTCGTGTACTGGTCGGTATACAGGTACCACCAAGTGAGCATGAAGCCTTTCATGAGTTTCTTGATGAGCTTGGTTATACGTACTGGAAGGAGACAGATAATCCTGCCTACAGATTATTTCTTGCTTGAAAAAAGAGTGTGAGTAGATAAAAAAAGGCCCGCGATTGCGGGCCTTTTTAATAAGATAATCAACTACTTATTATCTTTTCTTTTTAGCGGCTTTTTTCTTAGCCTTCTTCTTGGCTTTTTTCTTAGTCGCTTTTTTCTTTGCTTTCTTCTTGGCTACTTTCTTCTTAGCCTTTTTCTTT
>Ga0316207_10001554_pt1 | contig 27551 bp, 30 predicted proteins | sample 6weekpyrite_MG_FD_204943 | JGI IMG/M metagenome (GOLD analysis project Ga0316207, IMG submission 204943) | Microbial mat bacterial communities from mineral coupon in-situ incubated in ocean water Damariscotta River, Maine, United States -... | ecosystem: Environmental > Aquatic > Marine >... | reverse complement strand
GATAACGAGCACATGCAGGCACTGAAAGAAGGTGGCGTTGAGCATGAAGCGATCCAGCTTCAGGATATGGCTTCCAGTGTGATTGATCAGATGCAGGATGATGCGCTGTATTTTATTGGCTCGGGTACAACACCAGCCGCCATTATGGAAGAGCTGGGTCTGGAAAATACGTTATTAGGTGTTGATCTGGTCATCAATCAGCAACTGGTTGCAAGTGATCTGAGTGAACAACAGATTCTGCAATATTTGAATGATAATGCCGGTAAAAAAGCCTATATTGTGATTACTGTTATCGGTGGTCAGGGCATAATTTTAGGTCGCGGTAATCAGCAATTCAGTCCCGAGGTAATTCGTCAGGTTGGCAGCGATCATATTCTGTATCTGGCGACAGCGGAAAAGATACGCCGTTTAGAGGGCCAGCCATTGCGTGTTGATAGCGGTGATGAGACACTTAATTCAGCGTTGTCCGGTATGGTCAGAGTCTTAACCGGTTATGATGAATATATGCTGTATAAAGTATCAGCATAAGTTTTTAAAGATAATTATTGAAAGCAGAGGTTTTATGGACGCTTCACAACAAACATTTAATGATGAACTGATCGACTTTCTTAAATGTTCACCAACCCCTTTCCATGCTGTTACTTCGATGATGAGCAGTCTTGATCAGGCAGGATACCAGCGATTATTTGAAGCAGATAGCTGGCAGGGGCTAGAGTCTGGTAAATACTACGTATGCCGTAATGACTCGGCAATCATCGCTTTTAATTTCTCAGCCGATGCCATCGAAACCGGTTTTAAAATGCTCGGTGCGCATACCGATAGCCCGTGTTTAAAAATAAAACCGACACCTGAAATCAGCAAGCATAGTTATTACCAGTTAGGTGTTGAAGTGTATGGCGGGGCATTATTAAATCCGTGGTTTGATCGTGACTTATCAATCGCTGGACGAGTGACGTTTAAAAATAGCAATGATGAGCTGGTTAGTCAGTTAATCGACTTTGAAAAACCGGTTGCCATTATTCCCAGTCTGGCGATACACCTTGATCGTGACGCTAACAAAAATAAAACCATTAATGCGCAAACTGATTTACCGCCGCTGATTTTACAACTGCCAAAAGATAAACCACTGGACTTTCGTGACCTGTTATTGCAACTGATTAAAACTGAATTCCCAAAAGTTGATGCACAGCAGGTGCTGGATTATGAACTGAGTCTGTACGATACACAGCCGGCGGCTGTGGTCGGGTTGCATAACGACTTTATCAGCTCAGCACGACTGGATAATCTGCTCAGTTGTTTTGTTGGTTTAAAATCATTGCTCGAAGCAGATGATGGCAAGAATACCTTACTGGTTTGTAACGACCATGAAGAAGTTGGCAGTATGTCAGCTGCCGGTGCTCAGGGCCCGTTTTTAAAATCAGTTCTCGAACGTTTAATTGGTTCAGCTGAAAACCTGACCCGTTGTATTGACCGCTCGGTTATGATTTCTGCTGATAATGCACACGGTGTACATCCCAATTTTTCATCCAAGCACGATGATAATCACGGACCGATTTTAAATAAAGGTCCGGTCATTAAGCTTAATGCTAATCAGCGTTATGCCAGCAATTCTGAAACCAGTGCCTTATTCCGTCATTTATGTGAACAGGCAGATGTGCCGGTGCAGTCATTTGTTGTGCGCAGTGATATGGCCTGTGGCAGTACGATTGGGCCGATTACAGCCTCTGAATTAGGCGTTAAAACCATTGATATCGGTGTGCCGACATTTGCTATGCATTCGATCAGAGAAACTGCGGGTAGCTGGGATGCGTATTACTTATTCAGAGTTTTAAAACTTTATTTCTCGTAGGCACTGTGTGCGAAGTCAGAAATCAATATGATAAATAAAGAACAAACAGGAATTTAAATCAACATGTCTATCAGAACTATTTTAATGCTTTTATTTTCAGTCGGGCTGTCTGCTCTTTCAGTTTATGTTTATACGTTGTTTGATCCCAGACTCGAAATTATCCTGTTAAAAAATGAAGAGATTGCCAGACTTGATAATAAAATTGCAGATTTAACCGAAGCCAATGCCAAAGTTACAGAGCAGGTCAGCAGTATCTCGACAGTGGTTAAATCAAATGAAAAAGATTCAGGCAAAATTAATGATGAATACAAAATTTGTCTGCGCAAATCCAAGCGACAAAAAAAGACGATTCGTCGTCTGAAATCTGAAATTGGTGTTTTGCAAAATAAGAACAAAATCATGAAAGATTATGTCAAAGTCAATAATGACGTTATTTCATTAAAAGAACAAATTGCCAGCCTGAGTAAAGAAAAGCAGAGTCTGACAGAGCAGATTGGTGAGAATATTAATAAAAACCTTGATCATGAAGGCGAGGTAGCGCCACATTCTCATGACACGCTTGACGAGGTCGCGCCTGCTCCGGCTGTGCAGTGAGCATTACGAGGTCTTTATTTTGCTTAAAAACCGAGTAAAATAAAATCTGTAAGTATTTGTTTTGTATATAAAAATATAATAATAAACTGATTTTGGGATTGAAACTGACGGGTAAGGGACTATATTTATAGTTAATACTCGCTATTTTTCAGTTTTGGCAAGGTTTGGTAAGTGTAGTTATGACAACAACCGAAGTAATAAAACTGCTTTCAATACGGCTGAAAATCAGTCAGGCCGAGGCTCGTCGTTGTTTAACGCAGGAGCTGGATATCATTGCGACACACCTAAGCGAAAATACTGACGTTACCTTAAGGCGCTTTGGTACTTTCGGTGTTAAAGAGACTGCGCCACGAAAAACTTATCTTCCGGGTGAGAAAAAATACTATTTAATGCCTGCCAGAAAAGTGCCTTTTTTCCGTGCCTCCCAACGACTAAAAGACTTTGTAAAGAGCTGGAAACCTGAATGAAACGTTTATACGACAAAGCGTTGATGGACCAAATTGCCAAAGTGTATGGCAATGAGGTTGCGTTTTTGTCTGAATTTTCCGGTGCCTTGCTGGATATTATTCGCGAAGGTTTAATTCGTGACGGTCAGGTCAGATTACATCAGTTTGGCACATTCAAACTGAAATGGATGAAATCACGTAATGGTGTTGACCCGGGTAGTGGTAAAAAAATTATTATTCAGGCTCGTCCCAGAGTTGTATTTGTCCCTGCTAAAGGCTTAAAAGAAAGGATTGAGCCGGTAGCGCCTGTGCTGCAGCCTTATGAAGAAGCGATTAGTCAGCCAGTTGAAGAGCCTGTTAAGTCAGATGATATTGAAGCTGAAAAAATTGAACCAGCAGTCACGAAAGCAGTACAAGCAGAAGCAGAAACAGATGAGCCGGAAAAAGTTGTTGCAGATATTCAGGATGAAATAGAAGTTCTGGAACAAGTTGTTTACATGCTAAAAACGGAAGCCGATGCTGTCAATGGCGACAGAGAAGCATCAGCAGATGCAGAAAAAAATTCAGATGTTGCTGATGAAAATGTAACTGCTGATACTGGTATTACTGAAGCGACTATCAGTGATGTTGCGGAGAAGGATACTGGTGATCTTCAGCCCACAAACAATACTGAAGTCGCTGAAAAAAATTCACAAAAACACCCTGTGACAGAAACAACAGCAGTGATTGAGGATGCATTAACTGAAGAGCAGGAGACTGCTGAGGTTATTGAACAACCGGTTTTGCAAACAAATGAATCAGAAGTGGCAGAAATTGCTGCAGACAAGCGTCAGAAAGATTCATCTGAATGGCTGGATAAATCGGTATTAGATAATATTCAGGAAATTTCAGAGTTGTCATATTTCAAATCGTCTTCTACTGAAAAAAATTATCAGGCTTCAGAATCAGCGGCAGACAATGCTCCGGAAATTCTGCAATTAACTACTGATGATGTTGTCGATATTAATCTGGATGACGCACCTGAAACAACTACCTCATCAGCTAAGAAGAAAGCTACAAGGCAAATCTGGTTTTCAATAGCCGCAGCTGTTCTGATAGTTTTGTCCAGTGCTGTTTTGTTTAATACTTTCCTGAGTGAGAGCAGTGAAATAAAAAATACTGAGTCTTTAGCAATCGATAAGACAACGAGTCCGCGTTACTTATACTCCTATGATACAAACCTTTCTGTCACTGAAACAGCCGTTTCAGTGGCAAAACATGTTCCGGTTGAAATTGTAAATAATAAAGTTGAGCTGGAAACCCTGGAGACTATTGAAGATTTAGATACGATTCAAACAGTGGTAGCAGTAGTGGATAAGGAAGTAACGGAGCAGGAAGAGAGTATTGTTGTCACTTCTGAACAATACGATGAGCTGAAACGTGTTACTGCGGAGCAGGAAGTGTTCTTTGCAGCAATGGATCATAGACTGGTTAATGGTGATAGTTTATGGCGTTTAGCCAAGAAACATTATGTCAATCCATTTTACTGGCCGCATATTTATCAGGCGAACCGGATTAAGATTAATAACCCTGACAGAGTTAAAATTGGTAAAATAGTCAGGCTGCCCACAATGTATGGTCATCCGGATGCATTAACTGATCAGGACAAACATAATATTGCGATGGGTTATTATTACAATTACCTTTATCACAAACAGAAAGGTAATCCTTATGCTTATTTTTCTTTAATAGGCGTTGAAAAATTTGATGCCAGTCTTTTGATCGAATATAAAGATGAGATTGAACGCTCGGATGTGAATAATCTGGCTTTATTAACGGAATAGCAGTCCAGAATTTATTATCATCTTATTGCTCGGGTTCTTCCAGTTGTTTCAAAATTTTATCCCATAGTCTTTTATCTTCTTCCAGTTGTTTTCTATTAAGTTCATGAATACCAAGGCCACGTTCAGCGGCATGAACATAACTCTGCGTATCTTTGATTTGTGCAATAACAGGAATTTTTAATGTGTTTAAAAAACGCGATAAGGCCTGAAAAGAAATGGTATTAGCCTTCACCCGGTTGGTAATGATATTAACGCGGGTATGGCTGGCCCGTAGTTTACCAATAAGTAATAAGTCACGGATAAAGTCTGCAGTGGAGTGAATATCAATGGGTGATGGCAGAACGGGAATAACAATTTCATCGATGTTATGAATGTGCTCGAGTAATTCCGCTTCGCGCAAACCGGCAGGTGTGTCAATGATGACGCGTTCGGTTCCAATGGGTAAACGCAAGTGCCAGCTTTTTGTTTTGTTATTTGTAGCGGATTTGTGTGCGACTACACCATAAATGCCAGGGACATCATCACTTCTGCTACGCAGCCAGCGCATACTTGAACCTTGCGGGTCATAATCGAATAGTGCGGTCTGGAATCCATGACGGGCATAACAACTTGCCAGATTGGTTGCGATGGTTGTTTTACCACAGCCGCCTTTTGAATTCATAACGACTATGCGTTTTAAATTATCAGTCATAAAATTATGCTGACTCCATCAGCGGTCCATTATTCTTGTGACTTTTTAATATTATATATTTATTAATAAATGATATTTGGTAATTTTGCCAGTTTGATGGCTTTATTGGTGTGGTTTTGGCAGATGAAGGGGAGCTTATACGACTTAGAGCCCTTTCAGAATGAAAGAGCCCTGACTTTTGGGATTATTCTGGAATGTGCTTGCGTAGTTCATCACGATCAAACCACCATTGATCATCAACAATTGCATTGATGATTAGTGAAAAGCGTGAAAACAGTTTTTCCTGGTTGTTTAATTCCAGTTTTTCAATCCAGAAATCAAGCCCGGCCTGATCATTCACGTCGCTATGACGTTTTGCGACACGGCCAAGCAAATTGGCGGTTAAAAATTGCATATTGGCACGTGCTTTATCGTCTTCTGCACGTAAGTCGGCAATATAATGCGCAACCATCGCAGCGACCGCACCACCGTCTGATTTGTCCGGAGTTTCATCGACGATATGTTCCAGCATGACATAGCTGGTCTGCATTTTAATGGGGAAGGTGACTGCCAGCCAGACGCCCATACCCAGTGCCTGAATGGAGGCATGCTGGTCGCACTGGTAGAGTACTTCACAGGCTTCAACCGCATCCTGCCAGTTCTGTTCCTTTAAGAACAGGTCAAAAGCGCCGCGAGCAAGGCTCCAGGCTTCTTCACCCCGTTCCAGACCTGCCATGGTTTCAGCGATATCGAGCTGAGCGCGTGCCAGAGTGGTCTGATCGGCGCCGAATTTCTGCTGCAGCGTTTCCATATGGTCCAGCTGATCTTTAAGCTGCTGCTCCAGCATTTCTTTATCACCTAATTCAGGTGCAGATGCGATTGGCGAATTGTTCTCGTTGTCACTCATTGCGGTCTCCGGGGTGGATAATGTCGCGTATATTAACTTATTCTTATGTAGATTTCACTATAGTCTGAATTCTGCCAGCAGTGGAATATGATCAGACAGGCGTTTCCACGGGGTGTGTTTGAGGCGTTCACAGCGAACAGGCTCAATACCGCGGTAATAAATGCGGTCGGTATGTATGATTGGCAGCCAGGCCGGGAAGCTACGAGCATGGCTGCCAGTCAGGCTTTTGAACACTTCTTTCAGATTGAGATGCTCCTGCAGGTAATTTTCTGACTTCAGCCAGAAATCATTGAAGTCACCGGCAATAATTAATGGTTCATCATGTGGCACATGTGAGTCTATACGTTCGCACAAGGTTTTAAACTGACGACGCCGTTCTTTTTCTAATAAGCCCAGATGTACGCAGATGACATGTAAGGGTTTGCTGTTTTCAGATAGCTTGATGACACCGTGTAATAAACTACGACTGGCATTTTTCATTGTTGATACATTGATGTTTTCCCATTGATGAAAAGGGAATTTACTGAGGATAGCGTTGCCATGGTGGCCCGACTGATAGATTGCATTTTTGCCATAGGCATGATGCGGCCAGACCTGATCAGCCAGAAACTCAAACTGAGGTTCATTAGGCCAGTTAAGAATTGATGAGCTCTTTACCTGATGTTCACCCTGAATTTCCTGCAAAAAAACGATGTCAGCCGCAATGCTTTGTAATGCAGATTTAATATCGTGTAGGACAAAGTGTTTATTGGTGGTGCTGAAACCTTTGTGAATATTATAGGTGACGATCTTTATGACATTGTCTGACATGGCTTGTGTGTCTTACTCATCTGTAAGCAGGCATTGCCTGAAATAACAATAATTAGGTTTAGTATCAGTATAGTGCTTATATTTATAAGTGTGTTTCTATTTCCAGAGCTTGTTTGTTTTAAATCAGTTAAGCTTAATTTTTGCGAATATTATTCGGCAAAAAAATATTCCCAGTGAGTATCAGTCAGTGTTTGTAAATGATCTAAAAAGTGCTGATTAGGTACGGCAAGTTGCTCCTGCACCCCGTGAATCTGAATTAAAAGCTTTCCATAGCCACCATTTTTTTTCCATTTCATGTCAGTAAATTTAAATGCCTGCTGACAATGGGGGCAGTTTTCACTGACCTGTGAGGCTTGCTGCCAGTTTTGTCGATATTGAGGCCAGTTTTTATCCGTTTTATTGCAGTGAGGGCAGCGAGCAGGGGGTATTGCTGAGCTATTAGCAAACTGAATTTCATTATGTTGTTTTATGCTGATAAAAGTTTTGTTCTGGTCAGCGTCATCAGTCGCATACAGCGTGGGTGAGCAGCCTAAAAAAGTAATCTGATGTAAAAAATCTTCCCCGGTTTCAAAACACAAGTAATCATTGTCACAATTAAGTTTGTCGGCTAAAAATTTTTCGTCAGTCAATTGTGAAAGAAAAGTCTTAATATCATCAAGGGTGAAGTCATTGTCTTGAGGCGTCAGGATGAGCCTGGCGGTGTTTAAATTTGGCATAATTGAAGTGTTTTGCTGATTAACCATTAATATTGTATAGGATTTACCGATGATTTAGGGCATATTTAGCGAATTATCGCTCTGCATTATAAAGTAAGCTTGTGATAAAATATGATTTCAATTCAAGTTAAAGAAGGGCCTGGATTATTTCAGGTTAGTGTATGAGCGAAGAACAGACTGAAAGCCCAAGAATGAAAATGACCCGTTATATTATGGGTTTACTGGAGTCATGGGAATTAAATGCGAAGCAACAGGTTGAAACACTGGCTTTACCGGAAGGCACAAGAACGCGGGTATTAAGATCGTTTGTAGAAGATACACCGCTGCCTGATACCGATGATGTAAATGCACGCATTGAACATCTTCTGGCAATTGATGATGCGCTGCACACCACCTACCCACACAGTCACAAGATGGGTACCTTATGGATGAAACGTGCTCACCGTCGTTTTAAGCAACGTACACCGGTCAATACTATTATTGAAGATGGTCTGCAGGGTCTGGTTGCGGTTCGCATGCATCTGGACTGTTCATGGATCAGTTCAGCAAATAATGGCTGAAGCTAAACGCCTGTTATCAATCGTAGAGCAGGGTGGTTATCCGCTCTACGATAAACTGTATCAGCATGCCGGTTATCAGGTCACCATGGTTGAATCCATGCGCAAGGCCGTGGCGTTTATTAAAAAGAAACAACCGCAAGTGATTGTCGCGGAATTTAATTTTCAGTCGGATTTTCGTGACCGTACCAGCAGTCTGGAAACACTGCTCGCTTCAATCCAAAAATACCCTGATACACGGGTTGTTGTATTTTACGATAAAGAAAACACCGTAAAGCTTGAGCGTTTACTGGCTGTACAAAATATTCATTCAACACTGCCTTATCCCATCGATGAAGAGGCTCTGGCATCCGCGCTAGTCTGATAAGGTTTCGATCTGCCCGATAATTGCTTCTGCCCGACGATAATCCAGATCCAGTAAATAGCGTTTTTTTGTTGTTTCAAGTACAAGACTGGGAAAGCCTTGTACGCCCAGTTCATGAACAAATTTCATTTCATTATCTAAAATTTGTTGAGTCGTATCAGCGTTTAAGTCTTCTGTAAATTGATTACTATTAAGTCCGAGTTGGCTGGCGATATTGATTAATGTTTCATCATCGGATGGATTCTTTGCCTGACAATAATAAGCTGTCTGAATCTGATGAATCATTTCTTTTTCAATAGCGACTGTTTGCAGGCGGGCGGCTATCACCGCTCTGCAGGCAGCATAAGTGGAGCGGCGAGGCGCACAGTTTGTCCAGAAATCAAAATTAAATACTGTGCCGGGTATGTCTGCCTGAATAGTTCGCCAGGTTTTTTGTAAAAACGTTTGCATTTTTTCTGGCATTGGCAGAGCTGAATCCGCGGCCAGACCGCCTAATAGATATTCAATTTTAATATTATCGGCTAACTGGTTTTCTAATTGCTGTAATACAGGGTGAAATCCCCAGCACCAGCTGCACATTGGGTCGTGAATATAATAGAGTTTGTTGGTAATCTTTTTAGCCATAACCATACCATCTTAAAAAATGCTTTGAGTGAATCTGTGTTTCTATTATGATGAAGACATGTTCTCAGCATATCTTAAATCTGAAAGGAAATCAGTTTGGCAGACGCAATAGCATCCCCGTTATTACAGATTAAAAACCTCGTAAAACATTACCCATCGGTAAAAGCCGTTAATGGTATCGATATCAATCTGCCAGCCGGTGTGTGTTTTGGTTTATTAGGCCCTAACGGTGCCGGGAAAACCACCACTGTAGAAATACTGGAAGGTATTATCGAGGCAACATCCGGTGAGATCCTCTATAAAGGAGAGCCACCAGGCGATCGCTTTCGGAAAGAGGCTGGTATTATGTTCCAGTCAACGGCGTTGCAGGATTTTATTTCGGTACATGAAACTTTGCAGATGTTTGCTAACTTTTATCCGCGTAACACCGACCTTGATAAGCTGATTGAACGTTGTAATTTAAACGAATACCTTGACCAGGATAACAGGGAGTTATCTGGCGGTCAGCGCCAGCGCTTATTACTGGCAATCGCATTAGTTAATGATCCCGATATTGTTTTTCTGGATGAACCTACAACCGGTCTGGATCCACAAGCAAGGCGTAATTTCTGGGATCTGATTAACGATATCAAAGCAGAAGGAAAGACCATCATCCTGACGACACACTATATGGATGAGGCCTACTCACTGTGTGATGAGATAGCGATTATGGATCATGGAAAAATTATTGCCGAGGGCACACCGAAAGCGCTGCTGCAGGCAAACTTTAATGATGTAATTTTGCAACTGCCGGAAGCCGAGCTGGCTAATGTAAATCTGGACGAACTTAATACGCATCAGCGAGACGGTTATATTGAAATTATGACGGATGATGTGAATAAGGTAATTGCTGTTTTAATTGAAAATAATGTTTCATTATCACAATTACAGATACGCTCACGCACACTGGATGATCTGTTTCTGGAATTGACCGGGAAAGCGCTGAGAGCTTAAGGATTAATATGATATTTAGTCGTTTTTTAGCCTTGTTATCGACCCGCAATAAAGAGTTTATCCGTGACCGTTCTTCACTGGGCTGGAATATTTTAATGCCGGTTTTAATTGTGGCCGGTTTTGCGTTTGCCTTTTCAGGTGATATTGGTAAGCAATTTAAGGTAGGTGTAATACATCAAACGGCAGCGACAGACATCTCGCAGAAATTTCTGTCGCTTAAACATATCGAGTTTTATCAGATCGATAATTTGGAAAGCGCCATTAAAAAAGTTCAGCGTCATCAGGTGGATATGATTATTGATGCTGAAAAACAGCAATACTGGATTAACGCTGAGTCGCCTGCCGGTTATATGGCAGAGAAAGTACTGCTTAGTTCTGATCAGAGTGGTTTTGAAAAACAACTGGTCAGTGGTAAAAAGATACGTTATCTGGACTGGGTAATCCCTGGTATTCTGTCAATGAATATGATGTTCAGTGCACTGTTTGGTGTTGGTTTTGTTATTGTGCGCTACAGAAAAAATGGCATGTTAAAGCGACTCAAAGCAACGCCAATTACAGCTTTTGAATACCTGTCTGCACAAGTTGTGTCACGCATCATACTGATAATGATGGTAACGGCTTTTGTGTTTTATAGCACTAATCTGTTTGTTGATTTTGTTATGAATGGTTCGCACCTGAGTCTGTTTTTTATATTTGCCCTTGGTGCACTGAGTATGATCAGTCTGGGGCTGGTGATTGCTGCGCGAATTACCAGTGAAGAGACTGCCGGTGGTTTACTGAATTTGTTCAGCTGGCCAATGATGTTTTTTTCCGGTGTCTGGTTTTCAATGGAAGGGGCAGCACCTGTGATGCAGTCGATTGCAGAAATATTTCCATTAACCCATGTTACCGCTGCCGCCAGATCGATTATGATAGACGGAGCCAGTCTGCTGGATGTCAGTTATCACATACTGGTATTAAGCGGGCAGAGTGTGGCCTTTTTATTGTTTGGTTCCTGGTATTTTAAATGGGACTAAATAAGACAGGTATTATCACCGCTATGAATCCCTGATATTATACGCGCATTATTTTCAATGTTTGTTGGCGGGTGGTATTTAAAGAATGAGTCGTTTCTGGAGTAAGCTGGTTAAAGAGCTCACACCCTATGTGCCGGGTGAGCAGCCAAAGACTGATAACCTGATCAAACTTAATACCAATGAAAACCCTTATGCACCGTCACCGCTGGCTATACAGGCTATGCAGGCAGCGTCAAATGCAAAACTGCGTTTATATCCTGATCCGGAATCAACAGATCTGAAAGCCTGTCTTGCTGATTATTATCAGCTGACACAGCAACAGGTATTTATTGGTAATGGTTCTGATGAAGTGCTGGCTCATTGCTTTCAGGCACTGTTAAAACATGATAAACCATTACTGTTCCCGGATATTACTTACAGTTTTTATACGGTGTATAGCCAGCTGTATCAGATTGATTATCAACAGATAGCACTAGCCGATGATTTTTCAATTAATCTTGATGATTATTGCATCGATAACGGCGGCGTTATTTTCCCTAATCCAAATGCACCAACAGGTCGTTTACTGGGGCTTGATAGCATTGAAGCTTTCCTAAAACAAAATACTGAATCAGTGGTTGTTGTTGATGAGGCGTATATCGATTTTGGTGGTCAGTCGGCCGTTACGCTGGTTAATAAATATCCGAATCTGCTGGTCATTCAGACTTTATCGAAATCACGTTCACTGGCCGGACTTAGAGTTGGTTTTGCAGTTGGAAATGCAGATTTAATTGAAGCATTAGAGCGGGTAAAAAATTCATTTAATTCTTATCCGATGGATCGTTTCTCAACAGCTGGTGCTATTGCTGCTATTAATGATGAGGCGTATTTTAAAGATAAGTGTCAGGCGATCATCAATTCTCGTGAGTGGTTAAGCGAGCAGTTAACATCGCTGGGCTTTGATATTGTTCCGTCAAAAACAAATTTTGTATTTGTATCTCATAAATCAAAACCAGCAGAAGGCGTTGCCAGTCAGCTGCGCGAAAAGAAAATCATAGTCAGGCACTTCAAACAATCACGCATTGAAAACTACCTGCGCATCACAGTCGGTACACAGGAAGAGTGCGAAAGCCTGATAACGGCTTTAAAAGAAATAATCTAAGAACCAGACTGTCGTAAATCTAAGTCAAAAGATAGAAACCTGCCGCAGAGGCGCGGAGACGCAGAGGAAAATCAAAATCTTTTAAATGTGTCTGTTGTTTTTAAATAACTAACTCGTCGTGCTTTTCTGCACAAAATTTATAAAAAATAACAGAAAAGGTTTTCTCAGTGTCTTCGCGCCTCTGCGGCAAATCTTTTGATTTTGATTTAACTGGTTTCAGTTTTATGGTTTTTTGGGAATTTGCCTTTAATGATATACGCAAAGGCAATCACTTCGGCTATCGCTTTGTAAATGGATTCAGGAATTTCGTCACCTAAGTCCAGCTCTGCCAGTATCTGAATCAGTTCTTTGTCTTCCTGCAGATAGATATCATTTTCTTTTGCGATTTCAATGATACGCTCGGCCAGTTCACCGGTACCTTTGGCATTGACCACAGGCGCATTTTCTTCATCGTATTCCAGCGCGATAGCGACAGGCAGTTTTTCTTTCATAGTTTCAGGCCTTATCGTCCAGTAACGGTCCATGAGTTTTCTGCCGATGTGCAAGCGGTTCTATGGTTTGTTGTTTACAGCTTATGGTTGCCACATCAAAGCCAGCCTGACTTAATGCATTTTCAAGAATAGTTAAGTGTTCCTGTATCAGCTGGTGGGTGATGACAGACTGGCTACTGACACTGACATGCATCTGCTTTTTTACCAGTGTTAATTGTGCTTCCATTAAGCCCAGTTGCGGTATATCCATTTGAATCGTGACCCGCCAGTGGTCTTTTTCCAGTTCATCTTTTTCTTCTTTATTGATACTGATATTAAACAGGTCAATCCAGTCAGGGTTTTTTGCCACCAGTAAATTAAATAAAAGCAGAAAAGCGGAATCGGCATCAGCCTGTAGCGCCTGTAACTGGTGATTATTAATAGTATTGATACTTTGCTCGACCAGCTGGCGCATTTCGGCAAGCACCGGTATAAATTGTATCCATTGATTAAGCTGCTTTACCTGAGCCGGACTGAATTTTCTGAGTACCTGTATCAGTGAGGTTTGAAAATCATTCAGTTTGTTGATGTCAAAACCCTGACTATTGCTCAGATAACTGATGATGGTGTTTTTATCAGCCGGTGGTATAGAAAATAATAAAAAGCCGGCAATCGAAGCAAGTGGCTGGGTGGGCAGCGTTTGTTTTATCGCCTGAGGGTTCTGTGAAATATTGCTGTGCTCAGAGTGTTTTATCAGTTGGTTCACGGTTTGCTGAAGTTCAATAAGGTTTAATTTCAGGTTTTTTGATGGTATGCCTTGCGCGAGTAATTGATGTTCAAAATTAATACCGCTTTGCTGCAGAAACTGCTGCACAGGTTTAGAAGAAACTTCATTAGCCTTCAGGGGAAGTTGTAATAGTGAAGCTAACTGTTTAGTGAGTGTATTGATTAGCGGCTGGCTTTCAGTTGTCTTAGCAGGTGTTTTGGCTGATGGCGTTGTGGCTGAGTCGGGTACTAATTGATGAGTATGAGTGATCAGATTCAGCAGTTTTTGAATGCTATTATTTTGCGGTATGGCCTGGCGCAGAAAGAGGGTGATGGGGTCAGTGGCGACTGGCTTGTTCAGTATCTTTAATAATGGCGTATCACCAAGCTTTGCCACCTGAAGTCTGAGTTCCTCTCCGGCTGCAATCGGGCTTTTGGTTTTGGCATCAAATATGTGTTGCCCCAGCTGAATTTGCAGTTCACCGGCAGCATTGCTACTGGTTTTAGCCCGGCTTTCAAGAATCTGCCCGATCTGCCATGTTTTGAGTACCACAGGAATAATTTTGGCATCGATTCGCTTTGTTGAATGCAATGGCGGTAAATTAATCATATGGGTATTTTATCTCAGATGTCAGAATTTTGGTGTCATTAAGCTGTCACCTGTTCATTTATTTATCGGCAGTATTTATCTTTAATTTATAGTTTATTTGTTAAAATAGACTATTATTTCCTTAGAAAACAATAAAATAGCTGTTTTTTTAGACAAAATATAAATTAATTTTATTAAACGAAATATAGGCACGTTTGTTGCTCGTTATAAATCATATTAGGAGTTTGGGCTCATGGCCAAAGAAGAAAAAGACGAAAATGAAGAAAAAGGTGGTTCTGGTGGCTCAATGAAGCTCATCGTGATTATCTTAGTTGTTTTATTGCTGGTAGTGATCGGTGTTGGTGTTGCTCTGTTTATGATGATGGGCAAGGATGATAAGGCGGCTGAATCTGGTGATGAGACAACGACTGAAGAAGTTGTTGAGGTAAAAACACCTATTTATGTGCCTTTGCATCCGGCGTTTTTAGTGAACTTTGAAGATCAGTCTTCGGCGTCTCATTTGCAGGTTGATGTGCAGGTGATGAGTTATGATGACGGTGCTCAGGCAGCTTTAAAAACACATATGCCGAAGATCAGAAATGATCTGCTTTTGTTATTTGGTAGTCAGAAATATGAAGAGTTGAATACCATTAAAGGTAAGCGAGAATTGAGTAAGAAATCTATCGAGGTGGTGGAAAAGGCGCTTAAAGAAGCGGGCGAACCCATCAAGATAGAGGCCTTTTTATTTACTAGTTTTGTAATGCAATAGCGAAATACTATGGTTCAAGATGTATTAAGCCAGGATGAAATTGATGCGTTGCTTCACGGTGTTGATGGCGGTGACGTCGATACCGAAGCGCCGGAAGATGATGGTACGGCCCGTGGTTATGACTTTAACAGTCAGGACCGGATCGTCCGTGGTCGTCTGCCAACGCTGGAAATGATTAATGAACGGTTTGCCAGAAACTTCCGTATTAGTCTGTTTAATTTGTTAAGGCGTAATGCAGAACTATCCGTTAGCGGTGTGCAAATGCTTAAGTTTGCGGAATATGTGCACAGCTTATATGTACCGACCAGCCTGAACCTTGTGCGTGTAAAACCGTTACGAGGTACGGCACTGTTTGTTATTGATCCGAAATTGGTTTTTATCGTGGTTGATAACTATTTTGGTGGCGAAGGTCGTTTTTATAACAAAATTGAAGGCCGTGATTTCACGCCAACTGAACAACGTATTATTCAGATGTTACTGGAGCAGGCATTTATTGATATGGCTAAGGCCTGGGAGCCGGTTACTGATCTGGGCTTTACTTTTCAGAGCGCTGAAGTAAATCCCCATCTGGCCAATATTGTCAGCCCGACAGAAGTAGTGGTTGTCAGTACTTTCAGAATCGATCTGGAAGGGGGTGGTGGTGATCTGCATATCACCATGCCTTATTCAATGATCGAGCCAATACGTGACTTACTTGATGCCGGTGTACAAAGTGATGTCACTGAAGTTGATGACCGTTGGATAGGTTCTTTACGAAATGAAATCTTTGAAGCAGAGATTGAAGTGAAATCGAATCTGGTTGAAACACAAATGGATATCGGTGACGTCAATCAGTTACAAATAGGCGATGTCATACCATTTGATATGCCAGAAAAAGTCGTACTGGAATCAGCAGGAATACCTTTATTCAGAGGTAAGATGGGCATATCCAGTGGCTGTGTTTCTGTCAAAGTTCAGGAAGTGGTTAAACGTGAAGCCATTGATTTTAAATTATTAGAATAACCGAGCAGTTGTGGAGTAGTTACAATGAGTGACGAAGATGATATTGAAGTAACTGAGTCAGCTGATGATGATTGGGCTGCTGCATTACAGGAGCAGGCTGATACTGATGCCCAGCCCGGTGATGTAGATGTTGAAGATATTCAACAACATCAGATGGATGAATTATCCGGTGGTGATTTAATGGCAGAGGGTGGCTCCAGTGAAGATGTAAAGCTCGATGCCATTCTTGATATTCCGGTTCATATCTCAATGGAAATCGGCCGCACGCAAATTAGTATCCGTAATCTATTAAAACTGAATCAGGGATCAGTGGTAGAGCTTGATCGTCTGGCTGGTGAGCCGATGGATGTGCTGGTTAATGGTACCTTGATTGCGCGTGGCGAAGTTGTGGTGGTTAATGAAAAATTTGGTCTGCGTTTAACCGATATTATCAGCCCGGCTGAACGGGTTAAAAACTTGAAATAGTCATGATTAGACGCCTTGCAAACAAAATATTCTGTGCTGTTATATTTTTACCTCAACTACTCGTTGCAGCTGAGGTAGAAAAGCCTGCGCCGGTCGACCCGCTCTCTGCATCCAGTATTGGTAATATGGTGATGGGGCTGGCGCTGGTGCTGGTGCTTATTTTTGTTATGGCCTGGGTGGTAAGACGTATGGGGGGCATGCAAATAGCAGGTTCTCAACGGATGAAATTATTAGGTGGGTTATCACTGGGCGCCAGAGAAAAAGTGGTATTAGTTCAGGTAGAAAATAAGCGTCTGGTATTGGGAGTTGCACAAGGGCAGGTCAATACCTTACACGTGCTTGATGGCGAGTATGAAGCAGATGAACATAATGCTGCCGGAGAGGGTACAGACTTTAAAGATAAGCTATTACATGCGCTCAATACTACGCTGAACAAGAAGACAGACAAATGAATACAGACTTATTCAGCCGCCTGTTTAAATTCAGATTTGATTCAAAAATTTCTCTTACTGTAATCACATTATTAACGCTGTTATTTCCGCTCACAGGTTTTGCAGAAGCTGGCTTAACGGCAATTACAGTGCAGGATACTGCTGGTGGTGGTAAAACCTATAGTGTGACGCTGCAAATTCTTATGTTGATGACGGTACTGACTTTATTGCCAGCCGTATTATTAACCATGACATCGTTTACCCGTATTATAATCGTGCTGTCGATTTTACGACAGGCACTGGGTACCGCACAGACACCATCAAATCAGGTTCTCATCGGGTTGTCTTTGTTCCTGACGTTTTTTATTATGTCGCCAATTTTTACTAAGGTTTATGAAGATGCTTATCAGCCTTATGCGGCTGATAAAATTTCAGCAGATGATGCCATTGAAAAACTTAAAAAACCATTTCATGACTTTATGATGGCGCAAACCCGTGAAGATGATATCGCTTTATTCGCCCGTATTTCAGACCATGGTCCGATTGAGTCGGCTGAAAAAGTACCGTTCTCTTTATTAATGCCAGCGTTTCTGACCAGTGAATTAAAAACCGCATTTCAAATCGGCTTTATGTTGTTTATCCCGTTCTTAATCATTGATCTGGTAGTTGCATCGGTCTTAATGGCCATGGGTATGATGATGTTGTCACCACTGATTATATCGCTGCCATTTAAGCTGATGTTGTTTGTGTTAATTGATGGCTGGGCCTTGGTGACAGGGACTTTGGCTATGAGTTTTGTTACTTAATTTATACGATTTAAATCTAAGTCAAAAGCGTCGGTGGTTGACCGACAGCAAGTCACTTTTCTGTCTACAGCTACAGAAAAGTAACCAAAAGAAAGCCGCCCGTTAACCAATCCCTTATAAAAAGCATAAGGGTGTCCTCGTCATTCGCAATATCGACAGCTGCTGCGGAACTCGCGAATGATTAAAAAGCATCATTCACTCAAATATCCTCGCAGAAAACTCTGTCCATATTACGCCTTCCTCGGCTTGGTTAAATCGGGAGTGTAAATCAAAATCTTTAGACTAAAGACTAAAGACTAAAGACTAAAGACTAAAGACTAAAGACTAAAAGCTATCAGTCTATATCGGTTTTGATTCTAGTCCCGTCTCGTTGTTTGCCGGGCATTGTTTCCATAAAGGGTGAATTCGCCATGGACGGCGAATTAAGTTTTCTTGAGCAGGGAGGCGAATGAAAACGACCCGTGAGCGAAGTTGTAATTACCACAGACATTTGAGTGCTAAACGGTTATATCGAACAATGCACGGGTACCCGCAGGGCAAACAATGCTAGGGCGGCTTTTTTGGGTACTTTTTCAGCTGTAGGAAAAAGTGCCTCGCCCGCCGGTGCGAATACCGGCAATGAATCTACAGAGCAATCGGCTTTCATCTTGCCATAAAGCTATTTGCAGCATTTCCAAGAAAACCTCCATCAATCCTCAAATAGGCACGGTAAATGCAGTTACCGTAACAAGAGCTCTTTTATTGTCAAAAAAATGTCGTTGAGGACAAGTACATGACCCAGGATACCGTAATGAATCTGGCTAGCCAGACACTATGGATGACCATCTTACTGGCAGCGCCGATGTTACTGTCTGCACTCACCATAGGCCTTATCGTGGGTATGTTTCAGGCGGCGACACAGATCAACGAAATGACCCTTAGCTTCATTCCAAAACTGGGTGTACTGGTCATTGCCTTATTTGTATTTGGCCCATGGATGTTACGAAATATCGTCGATTTTACGACAAGACTGATCACCAATATTCCGTCATTAATCGGCTGACAATGATTTTATGACCTTTCATTTAGAACAAATTAATGAAATTATGGCCAGTGCTTACTGGCCTTTTGTGCGTATCAGCGCCATGTTAATGGTAGCGCCAATTTACGCCGCCTCTTCATTTCCTGTTCGAATTCGCGTCGTACTGGCCGTGTTAGTCACAGCAGCGCTTTACCCAATACTAGAACCCGTTAAAGGTGTTGAACCTGCTTCACTTGAAGGGTTTTTTATACTCTCACAACAGGTAGTGATTGGTGCGGCAATGGGTTTCTTTTTGCAAATGGCATTTCAGTTACTGGTTATCGCCGGTGAAGCGATCGCGATGACCATGGGTCTGGGTTTTGCCCGCATGATGGATCCACAAAATGGTGTTCAGGTTCCGGTGGTTGCGCAATATTTTATTATCGTCGCAACCCTGTTATTTCTTTCAATGAATGGTCATTTGTTACTTTTGCAAATGGTTATTCAGAGCTTTGAAATCATCCCTGTGTCTGCCGAAGGTATGACCCGCGATGGTCTCTGGCAAGTAGTGGCATGGGGCAGTCAAATGTTCATCGGTGCCATTATGGTGGCTATCCCGGCAGTGACGGCATTACTCATGTCGAATATTGCAATGGGTATCATTACCCGTGCCGCTCCACAGCTTAATATTTTTGCTGTTGGTTTTCCTTTAATGCTGCTACTGGGATTTGCGTTATTGCTAATAACGTTGCCCAGTATGCTTCCGCAGTTTGCCAATCAGGTCATGAATGCATTTGATGCGGCATTTGCAGCGATCAGTGCGGGGAGGAGCTAATGGCTGAAGAAAGCGGTCAGGAACGGACAGAAGAACCCACCCCCAAACGGCAGGCCGACTCGAAAAAGAAGGGCCAGATTGCCCGTTCGCGTGATTTTAATACGATGGCCATTGTGGCGCTGGCGGCTGCTTGTCTGCTCATCATGGGCGGTAAATTTACTGATGAGCTAGCGCAGTTAATGATTCAGGGTTTATCACCGTCACGTGCGCAAATTTTTGATCCGATACAGATGGCCGATTTATTACTGGAAAGTATTTTACAGGCATTGATTATTATTGCGCCATTTTTAGTCATTATGTTTTTGGCCTCATTACTGGCTCCAATTTTAGTAGGTGGCTGGGCTTTTAGCTGGGAATCACTGACGCCAAAATTCAGCAAGTTAAATCCCATCAGCGGCATTAAAAAAATGTTCTCGGCTAAAAGTTTGATGGAATTAATCAAAACCATGGCCAAGTTCGTACTGGTAACGGCTGTGGCTATTGTCGTTTTATGGTCACAGGCTGATAGTTTTTTAAAGCTGGGAAATCAGTCAATTGGAACGGCTTTATCACATGCCGGGGAATTATTTGGCTGGGGCTTTTTATTGCTCAGTATTGCGTTAATTATTATTGCGGCGATTGATGTGCCTTTTCAGGTCTGGGATCACCTGCGTCAGATGAAAATGACTTTGCAGGAAGTAAAAGATGAAATGAAAGATTCAGAAGGCCGGCCTGAAGTTAAAGGAAAAATTCGTCAGCTGCAACGCGAAATGGCAGAGCGACGGATGTTGGAAGATGTACCGCAGGCTGATGTGGTTATTACTAACCCGGAACATTTTGCCGTGGCGTTAAAGTATGACCAGGTTGCAGGTAAAGCACCAATGGTTGTTGCAAAAGGTGCCGATATTATCGCTGCCAGTATTCGTAAAGTGGCAATCCATAATGATGTGACATTAGTAGAAGCACCGCCTTTAGCGCGCGCCATTTTTTATAACGCAGAAATTGGTGATGAAATCCCAGAAGCCTTGTATCTGGCTGTGGCGCAGATCCTGGCTTATGTCTATCACCTGAAAACAGCAAAAGAGCAGGGCACAGAGGCGCCGGATATTCCGACCACCACTTTGCCGGATGAATATAAACAATTTACCGATGAATTCTTTGACCCATCGAATGGTCGACGCCACTGAACTTAGGTTCAGCTGAGAAATGATCCAAATGATCAGGAGTATGTGATGGAAGCTGTAATGAACAACTTACAACAGGCAGGCAGACGAGGTCTGGCGGCACCAATCTTATTGATGGCAATGCTGGCGATGATGGTTTTGCCGATGCCGACGATCGCTCTGGATATGTTTTTTACACTGAACATTGGCGTCTCTTTAGTTGTGTTGCTGGTTTGTGTATACGCTTCACGTCCACTTGATTTTGTCGTCTTTCCCACGGTTTTGTTAATCGCTACATTAATGCGTTTATCGGTCAACGTGGCTTCAACACGTGTGGTTTTATTAGAGGGCCATACCGGTACCGGTGCTGCGGGTAATGTCATTGAAGCGTTTGGTGAATTTGTTATTGGTGGTAACTATGCGGTTGGTCTGGTTGTTTTTGCAATTCTGGTGATCATTAACTTTGTGGTTGTTACCAAAGGTGCCGGGCGTGTTTCAGAAGTGAGTGCACGTTTTACGCTGGATGCGATGCCGGGCAAACAAATGGCGATAGATGCGGATTTAAATGCCGGTTTAATCGATCAGGAAACAGCCCGTACCCGACGTGAAGATGTGTCAGCCGAGGCAGATTTTTATGGATCAATGGACGGTGCCAGTAAATTCGTAAAAGGCGACGCAATTGCCGGTATTTTAATTTTATTTATTAATATTATTGGTGGTTTTGCTATTGGTATGGCACAGCATGATCTGAGCGCATCTCAAGCCGTGCAGTACTACACGTTATTAACCATTGGTGATGGTCTGGTCGCGCAGATTCCGTCATTATTATTATCATCAGCGACCGCGATTATTATCACGCGTAATTCAAAAGCGCGTGACTTAGGTCAACAGATTTTTTCTCAGTTATTTGAAAACACAAAACCATTATGGATTACCGCAGCAGTGCTGGGCATCCTAGGTGCGATACCTGGTATGCCAAATATGGCGTTCTTGTTTCTGGCTTTGGTAATGGCTTTATCAGCTTATTATTTTGACCACCGGGGTGTAAGTACATCAGATGAGGCCTTAACCGGTGAAGTATTGGAACAGCCAGAAGCAGAAGCGGCTCAGCAACACACTGCCGAGAATAAAGAACTGAGCTGGGATGATGTAAAACAGGTCGATCTGATTGGTTTAGAGGTAGGTTACGGACTGATCCCGCTGGTTGATCGTAACCAGGACGGTTTGTTATTAAATCGGATTAAAGGTGTACGTAAAAAACTCTCGCAGGAGTTTGGTTTTTTAATTCAGCCAGTGCACATCAGGGATAATCTGGATTTAAATCCGAATGCTTATCGCATTACGTTATTAGGTGTGCCACTGGGTGAATCTGAAATTTATCCTGATCGCGAAATGGCGATAAATCCGGGTACTGTTTATGGTGAATTGCAGGGTATTAAAGGTGTTGATCCGGCCTTTGGCCTGGAAGCTGTGTGGATAGATGCGCATCAGCGGGATCATGCGCAGACATTAGGTTATACCGTGGTTGATGCCGCAACCGTTGTTGCGACGCATTTAAGTCAGTTGTTGCAGGAACACGCTTATGATCTGATCGGTTATGAAGAAGCGCAGCAGATGTTAGATAAACTGGCAGAGTCGTCACCAAAACTGGTTGAAGATCTGGTACCTAAAACACTGAGTCTTGGCACCATTGTTAAAGTACTGCAGGGTCTATTAAAAGAAGCCGTGCCGATTCGTGATTTACGTTCCATTGCCGAGACTTTGGCGGATAATGGCACCAGAAGTCAGGATCCTGACGATTTGATTGCTTTTGTGCGAGTCGCACTGGGGCGTTCAATTATCCAGAATATCATTGGTGTGGCGCCAGAAATGCCGGTGATCACGCTTGATCCAGCATTGGAACAGATATTGCTTGAATCAGTACAGAGTGCCTCAAACGGGGCGCTGGGCTTAGAGCCTGGCATGGCAGAGAGGCTGTTTAAATCACTGGAACAAGTGACACAGCAACAGGAGATTAAGGGTGAGGCTTCGATTCTGGTCGTTGCGCCACCGATCCGGGCTTATCTGTCAAAACTGGTAAGGCATGCTATTCGTGGATTGCACGTCATGTCTTACAACGAAATACCGGATAACAAGCAAATTAAAGTCATCGCAACAGTGGGTAATGACACTGACGCACTGGCGACAAGCTAACACATCTTGACTGAAGAGACAGGCGATGAAAGTAAAACGTTTTATAGCATCAGATATGAGAACAGCCATGCAACAGGTCAGAGAAAGTCTGGGCGCAGAGGCTGTCATACTCTCAAACCGGATGATAGATGATGGTGTAGAGATACTGGCTTCTAATGATTACGAGCAGCAAGCAGCTGTGGCTGCGGCGCCTAAAAAAAGGTCGTATCGTACTTATGCGGATATTCCGGATGAGCCCGTTAAGCCGGTTTTTGAAGAAGATCAGTTGCGACTGTCTCCCGAGTTTGATCAGCTGCTCAATCGCGCATCTGCTAGCGTAAATGCGGAGAAAAAGCCGAACCGACTGGGTGGTTTATTTGATCGCCGAAAGGAACCAACGGAACCTGTCGAAGACCCGCTGCAATTATTAAAAGATGCTCAGCAGGCAGAGGCTGAAAAAGCTGAAAAACCAGTCAGAGAAAAGATCGATTATTCACAGTTTATCGATGATGATGATGAAATAGAGGCCAAAAATACAGTATCGACTGCTCAGGCTGAGACTCAGACGGCTCTTCAGCCAACACCTCAGCAACGACAGGAAACAGAAAGCCTGAAGCAGGAGCTGCGTGCATTACGTTCGATGATGGAAACTCAGGTCAGCCTGTTGAACTGGGAACAGCAAAAAAAGCAGAATCCTGTTGCAATAGGCTTGCTAAAACGCTTTTCTGAACTAGGATTAACCGTAGATATCTCAAAACAAGTGATTGATAAAGTTAAGAATAATGGTGATGTGAAACAGGCTTCAAAAGAAGCAATCAATGGCTTGATTAACGCCATACCGGTGGCAAGTGATGATATATTACAGCGTCAGGGTATTGTTGCACTGGTTGGCCCAACTGGTGTGGGTAAAACCACCACGATTGCAAAGTTGGCAGCACGTCATGTGATGGTGCATGGGGCACAAAACGTAGCCTTAATTACATTGGATAATTACCGTATCGGTGGTCAGGAGCAATTAAATAATTTTGCTCAGATTCTCCGAATTCCGGTTCATAATGCTAAAGATTCCAACGAGTTATACAAGATTTTACAAAATCTTTACGATAAAAAACTGGTTATGATTGATACTGCTGGTATGAGTCAAAAAGATATGCGGATTTGCGAGCAGTTTAATACCCTGAAACAGGGTGCCGATGGCGTCAGAACCTATCTGGTGCTGGCAGCAAATGCACAAACAAGTGCATTAGATGAAGTCGTACGGGCCTTTAAACAAACTGAAATTAGTGGCTGCATATTAACCAAACTGGATGAAACAGCCAGTTTAGGTGGTGCTATTAGCATGCTGGTGCGTCATCAGCTTCCTGTCACTTATCTGAGTGATGGCGAGGCAGTACCGGAAGACTTACAAAGCGCTTATGCCCGTGACTTAGTGGCAAAGGCATTGGATTTATTAAAAGAAAGGCCGGAACAGATTATTGAAAGTGATCTGGCAATGGCCTTCAACGAAGACATGATTCATGCTCATTGATAATACAATTATGGATCAGGCTGCAGGTTTAAGACGAATGAATAATCCAAAACCCGTGAAAGTCATAGCGGTAGCCAGTGGCAAAGGTGGCGTCGGTAAAACAAACGTATCGGTTAATTTGTCACTTGCACTGATTGAAACGGGTAAGAAAGTCATGTTGCTTGATGCCGATCTCGGGCTGGCAAATGTTGATTTAATGCTCGGGCTTAAAAGCCCGTATAACCTCTCGCATGTTATCAATGGTGAAAGATCGCTGGAAGAGGTAATCATCGATGGTCCTGACCATCTAAAAATCGTACCGGCTGCATCCGGTACTCAGATGATGGCCGAGCTGACACCACAGCAACATGCGGGAATGATTCGTGCCTTTGGTGAACTTAAAACGGATGTTGATGTGCTGGTTGTCGATAGTTCGGCGGGTATCAGCGACAGTGTGGTTAGTTTCTGTAAAGCAGCGCATGAAGTACTGGTGGTGGTTTGTGATGAGCCGGCATCATTAACCGATGCGTATGCGCTGATCAAAGTTCTGAATATGGACCATGGTATCCAGCGCTTTCAGGTGCTGGCAAATATGGTGCAGAATGAAACCGAAGCCCGTCATTTGTACGCGAAACTTAATCATGTTGCAGGTTTATATCTCGATGTAAATCTGAATCTGGCGGGTTATATTCCAACCGATGAAAGCCTGAAAAAGGCGGTCAGAAAACAGCAGGCTGTATTAAAAATGTTTCCATCATGTCCTGCTTCCCGTTCATTCAGAACGCTGGCAAAAACAATTAATCAGTGGCCGGTACCGGCTCAGGCAAGTGGTCAACTGGAATTCTTTGTTGAACGGCTGATTAAATATAGTTCAATGGCTGAGGCCGAATAATTCAATGTCGTCAGGTTGTGTAATGTATAACCAAATCCAGCATGATGAACGAGATAAACTGGTCACCGAACATGTGGTACTGGTAAAACGCATTGCTAATCATATTGGTAATCGCCTGCCCAGTAATATTCAGCTTGACGATTTGATTCAGGCTGGCATGTTAGGTTTGTTAGAAGCGTCTAAAAACTATGACCCGAGTCAGGGTGCGAGTTTTGAAACTTATGCTAGTATCCGTATTCGTGGCGCAATACTGGACGAAGTCAGAGGAACTGACTGGACGCCGAGATCAGTTACCCGCAAAGTACGCGACGTTAGTCGGGCCGTGCATGAAGTGGAAAATGAACTGGGTCGTGATCCGACTAATACTGAAGTAGCAGAACACATGGGTATTAGTCTGGATGAATACCATACAATACTGAAGGACAGTATGACGGCACGCTTGTTTAGTCTGGAGCAGGTCGAAGATGAACATGGTGTATTAGGGCGGTCAAATCTGGTCGAACCACAGAAAAAACTGGAAGAAAACAGTTTTAAACAGGCTCTGTCACAGGAAATACAGCGATTACCTGAAAAAGAACAGTTAATGATGTCTTTGTATTATAACGAAGAGCTAAATTTAAAAGAAATTGGCGCTGTTTTAAATGTAAGTGAGTCAAGAGTTAGTCAGATTCACGGTCAGGCTCTAATTAGGTTGCGCAGTCGCTTACATTCCTGGATAGGTTAGCTATACTATTTAATTAATAAACAAATTCTGTTGAACTGGGGAGTTTCAATTGGACAAAAACATGAAAATTCTCATTGTGGATGATTTTTCTACAATGCGTCGAATCATTAAAAATCTGTTACGTGATCTGGGGTTTAATAATACTCAGGAAGCGGATGACGGGCAGACGGCATGGCCGATGTTACAGACAGGAAATTTTGATTTTCTGGTAACCGACTGGAATATGCCGATCATGACAGGTATTGAACTACTGAAAAAAGTTCGCGGTGATGAAAGTCTGGCTTCTTTACCGGTTCTGTTGGTGACTGCTGAAGCTAAAAAAGAGCAGATTGTTGAAGCGGCTCAAGCGGGTGTTAATGGTTATGTGGTCAAACCTTTTACTGCAATTACGCTGAAAGAAAAAATCGATAAGATTTTTGAGCGAATTGATAGTTAAACAAACAAGGGTTTGATATGGCAACTTCCGGAATAGATAAAGCAGAATTACTGGCGGTCAGTCAAAGACTGATAAAACAAATTGAAGCCGGTACAGATGAAGAGATAGACAAAGCACTGGATGAAGTCGCTGCTTTTCGTGAAAGTGGTTTATTTCAGGAATTAGGAAAATTAACACGTGAGTTACACGACTCTATCAGAAATTTTCAGTTAGATGATCGTTTCAATGCAATTGCAGAAACGGAAATTCCTGATGCTAAAGAACGGCTTGAGTATGTATTGACAATGACAGAGCAATCAGCGGATAAAACGCTGACAGCCGTTGAGGACAGTACACCAAAAATAGACCAGTTAGCCGTTAGTTTCAATGATCTGGAACAGCGCTGGACTCGCTTTAAGAAAAAAGAATTAAGTGCTGATGAATTCAGATTACTGGCATCCGATATGAGCCAGTTTTTTGAGAAATCAAAAGTCGTAACCAGTGAGCTGAATGCGAATTTAAATACGGTTCTAATGGCTCAGGACTTTCAGGATCTGACTGGTCAGATTATTCGCAAAGTAATAAAACTGGTTGAAGATGTTGAATCAAATCTGGTTAATCTTATTCGTTTGCAGGGTGATAGTGCTAATGCTGAAACGGAAAAAGCAGAAAAAGATACAAAAGGTGTATTAGAAGGTCCGCAAATTCCTGGTAAGGAAGCCGAAGACGTAATGGCTAATCAGGATGATGTGGATGATTTATTGGCAAGTCTTGGATTTTAAATAGTTTATGAGCATTGATCTTGATGATGAAATTTTACAAGACTTTCTGGTTGAGGCCGGCGAGATTCTTGAGCTGCTGGGTGAACAACTTGTTGAATTAGAACAAAACCCGGAAGATACCGACCTTTTGAATGCAATATTCAGAGGGTTCCATACTATTAAAGGTGGAGCAGGCTTTCTCTCAATTGAACCAATGGTAGAAACCTGTCACGTATCGGAGGATATATTTAATATTCTCAGGCAGGGTGAGCGTATCGCAAGCTCCGAATTAATGG
>Ga0316207_10001553_pt1 | contig 27563 bp, 20 predicted proteins | sample 6weekpyrite_MG_FD_204943 | JGI IMG/M metagenome (GOLD analysis project Ga0316207, IMG submission 204943) | Microbial mat bacterial communities from mineral coupon in-situ incubated in ocean water Damariscotta River, Maine, United States -... | ecosystem: Environmental > Aquatic > Marine >... | reverse complement strand
TGTGGCGACCCAGGTCAGGTTAATTGATGACCTTAATGGAATTACAACAAACAGTACCTATGTGGCTAACTCGGTTAGCATCAATGGAACGGCCATAGCCGATATCGATATTTTCCCCAACTCGCCTACGGTACTGGAAGTTAGTTTAAATTCAGCGGATCTCGGGCTACCTGACCAGGCGGCAAATGATGGCCAGATTAGTGCGGGTAACGAGGCGATCATTCGTTTCAGGGTGATTGCTTCAGGTGCGCCGAGTAGTTTAATTTCTAATCAGGGCATACTTACCAGTAATGAATTACCTGATCAGTTTACCGATGCGGATGGTAATTCTATAAATGGTGACCAGCCGACGGAAATTTATATTGGCGCCGTCGGTGAGCTGCAAATTACCAAGGAAGTGTTTGTTGTTGGTGGTGGTGTTGCCGAGGCAGGTGGCACGCTTGAGTATGTTATCCAGGTAGATAACATTGGTTTTGTTGATGTCTTGGATATTGAGTTAACGGATGTTATTCCGGCAAACGTTATTTATACACTCGGTTCAACCAAGTTAAATGGCTCCACTACCTTCATTGGCAGTGGTGTAACCGAGCCGGTAAATCCTGGTGGTAATTTACTGCTTAATTATCAATTAGCCAAGGGCAGCCTTGAGGTCGGTGAAAAATTCACCCTGACCTATCGCGTTGTTTCAGATGAAACTTTAGTACCAGGCAGTGAAATTAAAAATACCGCAACAGTCATCTGGCAGGGAATGACCGAAGCGAAATCTGATACAGCACTAATAGAAATTGGCGGTGCACCGGGCATCGGTGTTGTGGGTGGTAATATCTGGCACGATGTGGTTCGCACACCTGCGGGAACATTTACTGACGCAAGTGATTTAAATTTACAGGACTGGACGGTTCAGCTTTATTTAAATAATCCTGCACGTAATTTATTTGCAAGCACAACCAGTGATGAGAATGGTCATTATCAATTCATAGGTTTACCACCCAGTAGCAGTGGTGAATATGAACTGCGTATTATCCACCCTGGTGGCAGTGACACCAGTGCCTCCATGGGGCGTGGTTTTGCCGATGTAATGCACGGGGCTGATTCTGGAAACATTGGTGAAATGGGGATTACTGAAATTTCAGTAAAAGCCGGTACGAACATTGCCAATGAAAATTTACCGGTTATACCAACGGGCATAATTTATGACTCGGTTTTCCGCACACCCGTTGCCGGTGCAACCTTAAGGCTGGTGCAAACCAATGGCAATCTGGTGCCATTGAACTGTTTACCTGCGGGTTCTAATCAACGTACTCAAACAAGCTTAAGCGGAGGCTTCTATCGATTTGATATTCAGGCAGCAAGTTGTGGAATAACCGATTTCGTCATTGAAGTCGATGGGGTGCCGACAGGATATATACCGGGTACCTCAAGAATCATTCCACCAGGAAAGGGTGACAGTGTAGACATAAATGTGCCCACCTGTAGTGACTCTGATGACGATACGATTAAGGGCAATAATGACTGTGATATTCAGTATAGTGCTAACCCGCCTGATACTTCAGTACTGGTAAGAACCGACTCAACTGAGGAAGATGTTACGGGTGGAAGCCAGGGTACGACGTATTACCTGGCTAAACGAGTCGATACAAATGGAGAGGTAGCCTTTAACAACCATATTCCACTGGATCCGGATATTCCCACGGCGATTGCTATTTCTAAAGTGTCTTCCATGGTGAATGTGACTCGAAGCCAACTGGTGCCTTACACTATTACCCTGCTTAATACCGAGGCGGTTCCTTTATTTGATTTAAATGTGGATGATTATTTCCCCGCTGGATTTAAATACATTGCGGGCTCAGGTCGATTGCAGTCAAACAATGGTACATGGGTTAAAAAAGAACCCGTACTTAACACAGCGGATCCTCAGCGGTTAACCTTAACCTGGGAAGACATAGGCATACTGCATGGACACGCAACTTTCAAAATAAACTTCCTGCTGGTTGTTGGCTCAGGTGTGGGTGAAGGTGAATATGTAAACCGGGCTCGGGTACTGAATAATCGCACCGGTGGTTTTGTTTCGGGTGAAGCCTCTGCTACCGTTCGAGTTGTGCCTGATCCAACGTTTGACTGCTCAGATGTAATCGGAAAAGTATTCGATGATAAAAATTTAAATGCCTATCAGGATGAAGGTGAGGAAGGCTTACCAGGGGTACGCGTCTTAACTGCACGTGGTCTGGAAATAATCACGGATGAACACGGGCGTTTCCATTTAACCTGTGCTGTTGTTCCGAATCCGGATCGTGGGTCAAACTTTATTATTAAACTGGATGAGCGCAGTTTACCAAGTGGATATCGTTTAACAACGGAAAATCCGCGTGTAGTTCGTGCGACACGGGGTAAGATGATTAAGTTTAATTTTGGTGCAGCAATACATCGAGTTGTACGTCTGGATATGGCGGATGCGGTGTTTGCAAAAGGCAGCACTAAAATGCGTCCACAATGGTTGCCTCGTTTAGACTTATTAATGACCGAACTGGCGAAAGATCCTTCGCTATTACGCTTGTCCTATCTGGCCGATAATGAATCTGAATCTGAGGTTAATGATCGTCTTGAAGCAGTTAAAAATGAAATAGAAAAACGTTGGGAAGACCTGAACTGTTGTTATCAACTGGTTATCGAAACAGAAGTTTTCTGGCGTAAAGGCGCTCCACCTGATTGGGGGGCATTGGATGATTAAACTTTTCCCCAGGTTGAAATATAAAAACGTTTCATGTCGAGCAGCCTTTGCAGGCTTTTCGTCGATAAATTTACTCCGTGTTTTTATCGTGCTGATGGTCAGCGGCCTGTTTTTATCGGCGCCTGCTTATGCAGAAACATCCTGGCAGGAATACCTGGAATTTAATCAGAGCCCCGAAGGCCAGGTAGAACACCCACCTGTTACTTTAGAGTCCCACGACGTCGGTGAAAACACCGAACAGCATCTGACGCCGAATGCGATTTTTAATTTATGGATTCAGGATGAAACCTTCTTCCGCCCTCGTGAAGAAGATCGTATCGAAATGAAGAAGGTATTAGAGAAAAGTTCAGAAACGTTTAAGTTAGATAATTTATTACGACCAATATCTTTTCAATCTGGCCAGGAGATTATTCCCAGGCAGTTTGTTAACGAACTAAAACAGCTACTGGATAAAATGAAAAATCGCACGAATGTGCGGGTGCATTTTATTGGGCACACGGATAATGATGCACTGGGTGGCGCAACCAGGGCCAAATATGGCGATAATATTGGTTTGTCTCGGGCACGTGCTGAAAGCACGGCAGAATTTTTTCAAAGGGAACTGGATTTACCAGCAGAGTCAATTTCTTATGACGGGGTAGGTTCAAGCCAACCTATTGCCAGTAATAATACGGCCGTGGGAAAAGCTAAAAATCGTCGCGTAGAAGTACAGATATGGTATGACGAAGTTAAGGAGTATGCGGTAGAAAAAGAAGTGGTGGTCGCGGCAAAAAAGCTTAACCGTATTAAAGTTTGTCGAAAAGAAACGGTTTGTAAGTTACGTTATAAAAAAGGCACTGCGAAACGTGCACGTATACGCAACCTGGTTCCTCCCTTGCGTTTGGAACAGGGCCAGTCTGAAATTCCAGCTGAGTTTATTCGACAGATAAATGAAGTGCTACAAAATTTACGTGGTAAGAAAAATATCCTGGTTCGTTTTATCGGGCATACGGATAACCTGCCATTAACGGATCGGCAACAGCGTATTTATGGTAAGCACCTGGCATTGTCTAAAGCACGCGCAAGACGTGTGGCTCTGGGTGTGGCAGATGTGCTCGGTTTACCCAACACTGCAGTGGGCAGTGATGGTCGGGGTGAAACGCGACCGGTTTCATCGAATGATACAGAAAAAGGCCGTTCTTTAAATCGACGTATAGAAGTTGAATTCTGGCACGATGATCCTTTCCAGGATTTTACAGCTGAGGCCCAGGCCTGCCCTGAAAAATCATCAGCAGAAATAATTACCTTAAACTATGACCCACCAACCGGGCCAATACAGGCCATTCGTTTGCAACAGGGTCAGCCAATTATTTCGCCAAACTATACAAATCGCTTAAGAAAATTATTAGACGGAATATCTGATCGTACCAATGTGCGCTTGAGCTTTATTGGTTACACGGATAATAAACGTTTATCACGACGTACTGCTATGGTGTATGGCGATGATATTGGTTTATCTACCGCACGTGCGCAGAAAGTCATGAAAATAATTCAGGATGAGCTGGGCCTGGAAGATAAGCAGGTTGTATTTGAAGGCAGGGGCTTTGTGCATTCTAAAGATGTTGCTAACACCGGTTTTTTACAGGTTGATGGTTCGCGAGTTGAAGTGCAGATTGTGTATGATGAGCTGGCTATTCTTGAAGAGGAAGAAGGTCTTGATATTACGCGTATTAATCGAGAAACCACAGCTTACTCACCTTATTCACTTAACCTGATGCGTATCTCAGTGGATGGTGAACCGATTCATGATCCCTATAAAAATATTGCTGACTTGCAACGCTGCACAGATGTTGCACTTGAAGAAGCCGAAATTCAGTTTAAATTTGATAATTTAAAATTACAACCTCGACTGAATATAACCGCTTGGCCGAATAGTGTGCGTTATGCGGATTTACCAGAAACTGAAGAGCTGGAAAATAGGGTTTATTTTAAAGCTTACAGTAACTACCGAGACTATATAGCAAAAGCAGAAATACGTGTTTTTGAAGAAGAGCAGTCTACCCGGGATACGGCGCTTGTTGTCATACCCGTAGATTTGCAAGGTAATGCTGAATGGTTGGCCAGTTATGAAGATTTTGAAGGACCGACTAAAAAATTAAAATACCTGCTACGTGTGTATGACAGTAAAAATAATTATGATGAAACCCGCGCCCTGCCTTTATGGTTGCTGGAAGATCTGCATCAGGAAGATGGTGAGGCTGCTGAGACAGTAGATATAGAAAAAGAATTGTTAGTTGGTTATGGTGAAACACACCTGCATCGACAAACCATTCCATTACGTGGTGGCACGGTTACAGTTAATGGTGAAAAAATTCCAAAAAATCATTCGGTCTGGTTAGCGGGCAGGGAGTTGCCGGTTAATGAAGAAGGTGAATTTGTTAGTGATGAAATTTTCCGCCCTGGTTTGCATACCGTAGAAGTAGCTGTGCTTGATAAAGAAGGTAATGGTGAGTTATTTTTGCGGGAGCTCGAGCTAAAGAAAAGTGACTGGTTTTATGTGGGTGTTGCTGATGTCACTTTAGCAAAAGATAATACCAATGGTCCGGCAAACTTAGTGACACAGGATGACACGCATTATGAAAATGAATTGAACACGGATGGTCGACTGGCTTTTTATGTTGATGGTAAGTTTGGAGAAGCCTGGCAATTAACCGCCAGCGCCGATTCACGTGAAGGTCCAATAGATGAAATTTTTAGTAATTACATGGAGAAAACCCCGGACGCTTTATTCAGAAGATTAGATCCCGATTACTTTTACCCCACTTTTGGTGACGATAGTACGGTTGTAGAAAATGCCCCAACCTCCGGAAAGTTTTTTGTAAAAGTACAGCGACAATCTGATTATGCCTTATGGGGCAATTTTATTGCCGAGTATGTGGATACTGATCTGGCGCATATCGACCGAGGATTGTATGGAGCAAATGTTCATTATGAAACTAAAGGCGTAACAGCCTTTGGTGAAAAAACATTTATTGTCGATGCCTTTGCTGCTGAGCCGGGTACGGTGAGTGGCAGGGATGAATTCAGGGGAACCGGTGGCTCTTTATATTTCCTACGCCATCTGGATATTATGGGTGGTTCAGAAAGGCTGCGCATAGAAGTACGGGATAAAGATTCAGGGATTGTACTGGATGTAAAACAACTGGTACCGGCACTGGATTATGATATTGATTATATTCAGGGCCGAGTGTTATTAAGCAGGCCATTGGCTTCTACTGCAAATGACAGCCTGATTGTTGATAATGGTTCGCTAAGTGGTAACCCGGTTTATTTAGTTGCCCGATATGAGTACACACCTGGTTTTGAATCGCTGGAAGATGTCGCGGTTGGTGGTCGTGCCCATTACTGGATTAACGACAGTATAAAAATAGGTGCAACCGTAAGTTCACAGGAAGAAGAAGCTAATGAAAGTAAATTAAGCGCAGTCGATTTAATCTTCAGGAAAAATGCCGGCACCTGGTTAAAAATTGAAGCAGCTGAAACAGAAGGTGTAGGTAGTGAAGCACTGACTTCGAGTGATGGTGGTTTTAATTTTAATGAATTTGAAACCGGCCTGAGTGCAGATACCATAGCCGCTGCTTATCGTGTGGATTCCAGTTTGCAACTGTCAGATGTAATAGAGGGTGTTCGAGGTAACATCACCGCCTATATGCAGGACAGGGAGGCGGGTTATTCTGCACCAGGCCAGCTAACGGCGAATGATATTCAACAATATGGAGCTACATTAAATTTACCACTCACATCGGCTATTGCCCTGAGTGCAAAAGCAGATGTGAATGACCAGTTGTTAGCGCTTAAAACTGAAAACATTGATTTGAATGTAAATTACCGCATCAATCCTAGCTGGCAGCTCAGCAGTGGGCTGCGGGTAGACAGTCGTGAAGATAATTCAAGCGAGGTGGTGGCGACACAAAAGCAGGGTGATAGAACCGATTTAGCCCTTGATTTAACCTACAATTCCTTACAGAACTGGACAGCCTATGGCTTCGTTCAGGGCACTACAAATACCACCGGAAATCGCGAAGATAATAATCGTGTGGGTGCAGGGGCAACGGCGCGCTTAACGGAGAGGTTTAACGTTGAAGGTGAAGTGTCTGGTGGTGATACGGGTACAGGGGCCAGGGTTGGTACAGATTATTTAGTCAGTGATCGAACGAATATTTATCTGAGTTATGCACTGGATAATGAACGTTCGGATAATGGTGTACGTGCTCGTAAGGGGAATATGGCAACGGGATTTCGTAATCGTTATAGTGATACCACAAGTATTTATGGAGAAGAACGTTATACACACGGTGATGTGCCTACCGGCTTAACCCATGCCATGGGTGTTGATATTGCTCCCAATGATAACTGGAGTTATGGTGCGAGTGTTGAAGCGGGTACACTTGAAGATAAAGAAACAGCTGCACTGACTGAACGCCTGGCAGCAGGTTTTGTTTTGGGGTATGAAAATAATGCGGTTAAGTACTCCGGTGCTGTTGAGTACCGGGATGATACGATACAGAATATTGATTTAAGTGAATCGAATCAACAGGCCTGGTTATTTAAAAATACTTTCCGTTATCAGATCAATCCGGACTGGCGTTTTATAGGTAAGTTAAATTACTCGGATACTGAAAGCTCTGAAGGTAGTTTTTATGATGGCGAGTTTAAAGAATATATAGTGGGTTATGGTTATCGCCCAATTCGCAATGATCGTTGGAATACCTTGTTTAAGTATACCTACTTCTTTAATGTTCCATCAAGTAGCCAGGTTCTTACAGACGGGCAAACAAGTGATTTATTACAGAAGTCTAATATCTATTCGATTGATACAATTTATGATTTAAGTCGTCGCTGGAGTATTGGTGGTAAATATGCATTCCGTTTAGGGGAGCTGGCGCAGGATAGAGTTAATCCTGAGTTCTTTGAAAGTCGGGCCAGTTTATATGTGTTGCGTTTAGACTGGCATTTTGTGCATCGTTGGGATGCATTGATGGAATATCGTTTGTTAGACCTGCCCGACGCAGAAGATAGAAGGGAAGGTTCCCTGTTAGGTATTTATCGTCATATCGGTAAAAACATCAAGTTTGGTGTAGGTTATAACTTCACTGATTTTTCAGATGATTTAACTGACCTTGATTATGATAGTCAGGGGTTCTTTATTAACCTGGTTGCAAAAATGTAATTCTTAAGCTGAACGGTAAAGTAAAAAGCATTTTGTCCGCAAATGAACGCAAATATACGCGAATATTTTGATTTTATTTTTCAACGAGATGAAACTTAGAGTAACAAAATAATCAAAGATAATAATTTAAATCGTCATCCCCGATAGAAGCATTCGGGATAAAAACGCCTGGAGCGTTTTTAAACAGGCTTTGCCTGGCCGAAGGCGGAGGGCAGGAGCCCGTAGTAATGACGACACTTTTTAAGCTAACAAGTTAACGGGACAGCAATGATTTTTTATGAGAACAGTCAGGGAAAGAAATTCAAATAGAGCTAACCAATGCTTCAAACGGGTGACGTTTAGAAATAATCTGACTGTATTCGAATACATCTAATAAGGTTTCGTATTCTATCTGGGCTATCGAGCCATTATGGTTCCAGCAACCCAGTGTCTGGTATGTTGCAATAGTATTACTCAGCACCTGATATTCAATATCTTTAAAAAATCCATAATGTTGCAGTTGCTGCGCTATATCTGACGCTTTACTTTGTTGGCATTGTAAAAGTGAATTTTTATAAATATCAAAAAAGGCAGTGGCGATATCTGATTGCAGCCATTCATTCGTTGTACACAAACTACTAAAGGCAACCGGGCCTATCGCATCTCCAACTGATGCTACAACGCTTGCGACTCCATCCGCTTCAAGCTGTTGAGGTGCAGGCCCCTGTTGATGGACAAAATCCCCTGTACCTTCTCTGAAGCGAGTATCAATTTGAGTTACATCCCCTGCATCAATAACATTAATGCTCGACCATTCAATATTATTTTTATGCAGTGCATATTTAAGCATCGCCAGTGGTTGAAAAAAATGATCTGCGAGTAATGATTTTCCGATTAAATTTTGCCAGTTGAAATCAGTGATGCTGTGACGACTGGCGATAAAAAATCCATCGCGGGAATTTATCTGAGCAAAGTGACGGATATTATCCGCCTGGTTGTTTTCAAGAGATGCAAAACCCGCGGCAACTGCAGATTGTGAAACATGACATGTCCCATCAAGTAAACGGTCTTTGACCAGATTGTCAGGAGTTTGTAACGTATAGTTAACTTCAAAGCCCGCACGTTTTAAATGGCCTCCCGCCATCGTCATTAAATAGGGGCTGTAAAAAGCTGAGTGGCGTAAAGCCATTAAATTAAGTTTGCTCATGATGTTTTCTTTTTAAGTAAATCTTCTATCGCCTTTGCGGCAGCAACAAAACCAAATGTTGCGGTAACCTGGGTGGCGGAACCGAAACCCAGGGCACAATCCAGATGAACGCCTTTAATACCGGGTTTTGCATAATCCACACTACCGTCATCTTTCGGGTATTGTTGTTGCTGGCTTGAGTAAACACATTTGATACCAAAAGATCGTTTAGGATTTTTAGTGTAATTATATTGATAACGTAACTGGGAACGTACCCTTGCAGCCAGTGGGTCATTCCAGGTTTTAGCCAGGTCGGAAACGCTAATCATCGTGGGGTCGGTTAATCCACCCGCACCACCGGTTGTAATAACCGGAATTTTATTGCGTTTACAATAATAGATAATGGCACATTTAAATTTGATGCTATCAATGGCATCAATTACATAATCATAATGTCCTTCCAGGTATTTCTGACAATTAGTATCAGTAATAAAGTCGTCGATTACATTAATTTTACATTCGGGGTTAATTTGCCTGATTCGTTCAGCCATGGTTTCAACTTTAGACTGATCAAGGGTGTCACTGAGTGAATGTATCTGACGGTTAATATTACTGGCTGCAATATCATCATGGTCAATCAGGGTGATTTCTCCAATGCCCGTGCGGGCTAAAGATTCCGCAGCCCATGAACCTACACCACCAATACCAATAATACAGAAATGTGAATCTCGAAGAATATTAAATGCCTGCTGCCCGTAGAGACGGGCGATGCCGCCGAAACGGTTTTCGTAGTCGCTCATTTTAAGTCGTAAGTCGTAAGTCGTAAGTCGTAAGTATAAAGCTTTTGATTTTATTAATCCGAATCAATTATCTTATCTAATCTAAATATTTTTCTATCTAATTGATTTATATGAGTATTAATTGTATAAATGAAACTATATATGATTTCGTAGTCATGTTAATAATATGACTCGCGATTGGTGTGGGATATAAAAAATATTATAGGTTAAACTGGTTTACACAAAAATAAAAAAATACAATCTTTTGACTTACGACTTACGACTTACGACTTACGACTTACGACTTACGACTTACGACTTATGACCAATAACTTCATCCACGACGCAACCCCGGAAAACTTCAAAGAACTCGTATTAGGCAACTCCACCCGCGGCCCGGTTATGGTGAACTACTGGAGTAAAAATGCTGGCCCCTGTATAAAACTCTGGCCGACACTTGAGGCTTTAGTGAATGAGTATGCGGGGCGTTTTTTATTAATTAATGTAAATACGGATAAGTATAAATTATTTGCACAAAATGAATTAGGAATTGTGAGTGTGCCCACATTGCAGGTTTTTCATAATCGGCAGGTCGTTGATGTAATGCATGGTGCTGAATCAGAAGGCAGTATCCGTAATTTACTGTCCCGTCATTTACCCAGGTCTTCGGACAGTTTATTAATTGAATCCGTTAAACTGTATAATGAAAATAAGCCCGATCAGGCCATTGATGAATTAAAAAAGTTACAATTATCCGATCCTGAAAATCCCCGTATTGCAACTTCAATTATTAAACTTATGTTTCGTGAATCTCGTTTTGAAGAGTTGGAACAGTATATTAAAACCCAGGCATCAGCAGTAAAAAATAACGAAGAAGTGATTAGTTTATTAACCCATTCAATGCTACAAAGAGCGGCTGCAGAGGTTAAAGATATTGATCAGTTAAACGCAGACATACTGGCTGATAATAATAACCTTGATTTAATCTATCAACTGGTTGCCATGGATGCACTAAATAATCACGTTACTGATGCCCTGGATCAATTGTTAAAAATGTTAAAAATTGATCCCTCATATAAAAATAATTTACCGGCTAAAACCATGGTGTTGTTGTTAAATACGCTGGGGAGTGATTCTGTAGAAGCTAAAAGTTATCGAGTGAAAATGATTGATACGCTTTCTGCAGTATAGAAAGACCGAAAATTAAAGTAATTTTTTACCCTGCCATGGCACTTCTCCCTCGGGGAAAAGTAAATTGCATAGAACTGACAGTATGACATTACCTTGTTTGAACAGAGTAGACCGCCGCTTTTTGGCGCTCTGTCCCCTTATTGAGACCACCAAGAGTTGTGCGGGGTAGTTCATCGCACTGCCCATCTGATTGGAATTACCACATGGGACAGAGTGCTAAAAAGCAGCGCTCTTTCCCTGATGGTGATGTGCCATAACAGAGTAATTTAACGGCGAGCAAAAAAACGATTAACTTTCACTACCAGCCAATAACAGTCACTATCAACTCTCTGATTATTATTTTCCAGATCTAAACCAAGCTTGGCACCCATCCTGCAATCAAATCCCTAATAGTCATTTTAAGTCAAAAAAACGACGGGGGTTAGTATGACACAGGACATGGTAATGCAGCTGGCAAGTCAGACTTTATGGGTTGCAATCAGTCTCGGTGCACCTTTATTACTGTCGGCATTAGGCGTTGGTTTGTTGGTGGGCATGTTTCAGGCGGCGACTCAGATTAATGAAATGACTCTGAGTTTTATTCCTAAACTGGGCATTTTAGTCGTCGCGTTATTAATATTTGGGCCCTTTATGCTCAGTACTATCGTGGATTTTACCTATACCTTAATCAGTGAAATTCCCTCAAAGCTGGGTTAAATGCTAACGCTGGGTACTGAACAAATTGCACTCTGGTTGGGAAGTTTTTTCTGGCCTTTTGTTCGAATCAGCTCAATGATGATGGCGGCCCCGGTTTTTGGTGCGCGTATGATGCCGGTGCGCATTCGCATTATGATGGCCCTGTCGGTGAGTGTGTTAACCGTTCCCTTATTACCCCCTATTCCCGCAGTCGATCCAGTTTCTTTTGCCGCCGCGGGTATTTTATTCCAGCAAATTCTAATTGGTGTGGCTACCGGGCTTATTATTCAAATGGTCTTTCAGTCTCTGGTTATCGCCGGTGAGGCCATTGCGAATGGTATGGGTTTAGGTTTTGCCCGAATGGTTGACCCGGCCAACGGTGTGCAGGTGCCGGTCATCTCCCAGTTTTTTGTGGTACTGGCAACCTTACTGTTTGTGATTTTAAATGGTCACCTATTGCTTATTCAGTTAATGGTACGCAGTTTTGAAATTTTACCCATTGCAGAAACCGGTCTGTCGTTACCTGCTTTAAAGGCGGTGGTTAACTGGGCTAGCCAGATGTTTGTGGGTGGCTTGATGGTTGCCTTGCCCGCAATTACCGCCTTGTTGGTGGTAAATATTTCAATGGGGGTTATCACCCGCGCCGCGCCGCAATTAAATATTTTTGCGGTGGGTTTTCCTTTAATGATTTTACTGGGTTTTATTTTTCTTAGCGCAACCCTGCCAACTGTTTTTGCACAGTTTATACAGTTGTTAATGAATAGTTTTGAATCCATCGCCCAAATTATGGAGTTGCGTTAATGGCAGAGTCAGAAACAGGGCAGGAACGCTCCGAAGAACCCACCGCGAAAAAACTTGAAGACGCGCGAAAAAAAGGCCAGATAGCCCGCTCTCGTGACTTTAATACCATGGTGATTATTGCGCTGGCCTCGACGACTTTAATTATGATGGGCCATGTAATGGTGTCTGACCTCGGTGAAATAATGAGCCGATATTTTCAACCTGCGCGTGCAGATATTTATGATCCTATAGGTGTGGTGCGCTGGTTTTACGCTGCGATTTTAGACGGTGTCTGGTTGATGGTGCCATTCCTGGCTTTGATGTTATTAGGGGCTTTATTTGCACCTATCAGTATTGGTGGTTGGGCATTTAGTATGGAGACCATTACGCCCAAGTTAAGCAAACTTAATCCCATAAAAGGGCTTAAAAAAGTATTTTCAGCCAAGGGTTTAATGGAGTTGGTAAAGGCCATGGCAAAGTTTTTTCTGGTTGCGGCGGTGGCATTAATTGTTATCTGGGCCAATGTGGATGCGTATCTGCAACTGGGAAATATGCCGATGAAATCCGCATTAGTAAAAGCCGGAGAACTCATTACCTGGGCATTTTTATTAGTTACCATTGCGCTGATGATTATCTCGGCGATCGATGTGCCGTTTCAGATTTGGGATCACAAAAAACAGATGAAGATGACCCTGCAGGAAGTTAAGGATGAGATGAAAGATACGGAGGGTAAGCCGGAAGTTAAAGCTAAAATTCGCCAGACCCAGCGTCAAATGGCAGAGGCCCGTATGATGGACGCGGTACCCGATGCGGATGTGGTTATCACCAACCCAACCCACTTTGCCGTCGCCCTGAAATACGATCCCGAAAACATGCGAGCGCCCCTTGTACTTGCCAAAGGGGCCGATTTGGTTGCCGCCAATATTCGTCGGGTTGCCAGTGCAAATGAAATTTTATTACTGGAAACACCACCTTTGGCACGGGCCTTGTATCACACTACAGAAATAGGACAGGAAATACCCCATGGTCTCTATGTGGCGGTCGCTCAGGTGCTAGCGTATGTATTCCAGTTACGCGAAGTACAAAAAAATGGCGGCGAAAAACCGACACGTCCGAAACCGGAAGTGCCAGATGAGTTTAAACAGTTTTTAAATATGCCCGGGGATGCGCCTTTGAGGGAAGAAGTCGTAAGTCGTAAGTCGTAAGTCACAGCGGTGCGCCGCAGGCGCGTTATCTTTTGATCTTGACTTATGACTTAAGACTTAAGACTTAAGACTTACGACTATTAGTAAAAACAGATCTGTGTCGTGAAAGACCAGACCAACAAAAACATCATCAAAGAGTAGTGAAAATGGAAGCAGTTATAAATAATATCCAGAACCTGGGCCGTCGCGGTTTAATTGCACCCATCATGGTCATTGCATTGCTGGGCATGATGATTATTCCATTGCCACCCATTGCTCTGGATTTATTTTTTACATTTAATATCTGCCTATCAATTATTATTGTGCTGGTTAGTATTTATGCAGAACGGCCTTTGGATTTTGTTATCTTTCCCACCGTTATTTTAGTCTCAACTTTATTTCGATTAGCACTTAATGTGGCATCTACCCGAATTGTTTTACTTGAAGGACATACGGGCACCGGTGCTGCGGGTCAGGTCATTGAATCGTTTGGTGAATTTGTCATTGGCGGTAACTATGCGGTGGGCCTGGTTGTGTTTTCTATTTTAGTAATTATAAATTTTGTTGTGGTAACTAAAGGTGCGGGTCGTGTTTCAGAAGTCAGTGCCCGTTTTACTTTAGATGCTATGCCCGGTAAACAAATGGCCATAGATGCGGATTTAAATTCAGGGATAATTGATCAGGAGCAGGCAAAATTACGACGTGAAGAAATTGCGGCTGAGGCCGACTTTTATGGCTCCATGGATGGTGCCAGTAAATTTGTTCGAGGTGATGCGGTTGCGGGCATTTTAATTTTAATTATTAATATTGTCGGTGGTTTTGCCATCGGTGTGGGTCAACATGATATGGATTTATCCGATGCGGTTAGAAACTATACCTTATTAACCATTGGTGATGGTTTAGTTGCGCAAATTCCATCTTTGTTATTGTCCAGTGCAACGGCAATTATTATTACCCGTGACTCCAATAAACAGGATTTAGGTGACAAGGTAAAACAGCAAATGTTTGCCAACACAAAAGTGCTATGGGTAACGGCGGCTATTGTGGGAATTATGGGCGCAATACCCGGCATGCCAAACTTTGCGTTTTTAAGTGTTGCTGGTGTTCTGGTGGTGACAGCAAAGTGGATGGATAGAAAACAACAGGAAGAAGAATTAGTACAACGGGTACCGGTTGAAGAACAACCTGCAGTCGCAACAGAGAAAAAAGAATTAACATGGGATGATGTACAGCCGGTTGATTTAATTGGCCTGGAAGTGGGGTATGGGTTAATACCCATGGTTGACAGTAACCAGAATGGTCAGTTATTAAATCGTATAAAAGGCGTGCGTAAAAAACTATCCCAGGAATTAGGTTTTCTAGTTCACTCTGTGCACATTCGTGACAATTTAGATTTAAGCCCGAATGCTTATCGTATTACATTAAATGGTGTGCCAGTGGGTGAGAGTAGCATACATCCTGATCGAGAAATGGCGATCAATCCGGGGCAGGTTTATGGTGAGCTTCAGGGGGTGCCGGGAAAAGATCCCGCATATGGTTTAGATGCAGTGTGGATAGAACCAGGTATGCGTGATCATGCGCAAACCCTGGGTTATACGGTGGTGGATGCAACTACGGTTGTGGCAACACACTTAAACCAGATACTCCATGATAACGCACAGGAGTTGTTAGGCCATGAAGAGGTTCAGCAATTACTCGACAACCTGGCAATTAAATCACCCAAACTGGTGGAAGATCTGGTACCCAAACTTTTGCCTTTAAGTGTAGTGGTTAAAGTGATGCAGAATTTATTAAGTGAAGGTGTATCGGTTCGTGATGTGCGCACCATCGCAGAAGTGTTAGCTGAAAATGGCGCTCATATACAAAACCCGGTCGAATTAACAGCGGTTGTTCGAATTGCACTGGGTCGTTCAATTATTCAAAAAATAAATGGCATGGAACATGACCTGCCGGTGATTACCTTAGAGCCATCACTCGAACAATTATTATTACAGTCGGCACAAAATGCAGCAGAGGGTTCAATCGGCGTTGAACCGGGTTTAACCGAACGCATGTTTAAGTCACTGGAGCAGGTAGCAGAGCAACAGGAAATGGCTAATCAACCTGCAATTTTAGTGGTGGCTCCCGCTTTACGTTTGTGGTTGTCGCAATTAGTTAGACATTCTATTGCGGGAATGAATGTGTTGTCGTACAGCGAAATTCCTGATAACAAAAATATTAAAGTAGTGGCATCCGTTGGTGCTGATTAATAAATTTACAAGTATGCTGGAGAATTAACATGCAGGTAAAACGATTTGTAGCAGATGATATGCGTACTGCCATGCGCCTGGTAAAAGCGGAAATTGGTGCAGAAGCGGTAATTTTATCTAATCGTGTTGTTGATGGTAAAGTCGAAATACTTGCGGCACGTGATTACGATGAAAGTTTAATAAATAAGGCACTGGATAAAACACTTGTTGAAAGTAAACCAGATAGTGCTGCTGCTTATTATGAACGAGCTGCTGCAGAACGTGAGTTACAAAAAGATGATTATAAAACTATAGAGTCGAGTGAAACTGATGATAATATTTCTACCCCAAAAACTTCACCTGCCTTCAACACTGCAGATGTTCCGGTGGCTGAAAAATTTTCAGAAACCGAAGTGCATCAGGCTGCGGGTCTATATCAGAGGTCTGCACAAATGCAGGCACCATTTACCGACAGCATGGTGGAAATGCGTGATGAATTAAAATCAATGCGCACGATGATAGAAAATCAACATGTGCTGGGTGAATGGAAAGAAATGGCAATGAAACACCCTTTACGTGTGTCATTGTATAAACGTTTAACTGAAATGGGTTTGAGCCAGGATGTATGTAAATATCTGGCAAAGGGTTTAGATAATTCAGTTGATGTTGAACAGGCTATGCAGGCAGCACTGAAACAGCTTGTATATCAATTACCCATCGTTGGCGATGATATTTTAAATCGGGGCGGTGTGTTTGCAATGGTAGGGCCAACCGGCGTAGGTAAAACCACAACCATCGCAAAACTGGCGGCGCGTTTTGCGATGCAGCACGGGCAACGTCATGTGGCATTAATCAGTACAGATACTTATCGTATAGGTGCCCATGAACAGTTAATGACCTATGGTCGTTTACTGGGTGTGCCGGTTCATTCTGCAAATGATACCCAGGAATTACAGCAGTTATTGCATAAGCTGGCTGATAAAAAATTAATTCTGATTGATACCGCGGGTATGAGCCAACGTGATATTAATATTAGTCAACAACTGGCGCACTTAAGTCATCCATTATCTATAATAAAATCATATCTGGTTTTATCTGCAAATGCACAGACATCCACATTAGATGAAGTGATAAATGCATTTAAAAAAGCTAACCCCGCGGCCTGTGTTTTAACCAAGCTTGATGAGGCGGCCAGTCTGGGGGGGGTGTTAAGTGCGGTAATTAAACACCAGCTACCCATTGCTTATGTAAGTAATGGCCAGAAGGTACCAGAAGATTTACAACCGGCACGTGCACGGGATTTAGTGGGTGAAACACTGGCACACGCAAAGCGTTATAAACAAAACACGGATGATGAATTTATGGCAGTTGCGTTTAACTCAGGTATGAGCCATGCTCCTTTAACATAGTCTTAAGTCACAATCAAAAGCCTAAAAGCTTTTGATTGTGACTTGCGACTTAAGACTTACGACTATTTTTTTATGAAAGATCAGGCAGCGGGCATAAGACGAATGACGTCAAAAAAACCAGTACAGGTAATCGCGGTAAGCAGTGGTAAAGGCGGGGTTGGTAAAACCAATGTCTCGGTAAACTTATCACTGGCATTAGTTGCGGCAGGGCAAAATGTATTATTGCTGGATGCGGATTTGGGCCTGGCAAATGTCGATTTATTGCTGGGTTTGCGTGCGCAATATAATTTATCGCATGTAATTTCCGCTGAGCGTACACTTGAAGAAGTGGTGGTTAAAGGCCCGGAAGGACTAAGTATTATTCCCGCGGCTTCGGGTATGCAAATGATGTCAGAACTCAGTTCGGCTCAGCATGCTGGCCTGATTAGGGCCTTTAGTGATTTAAGTATGCCGGTGGATACTTTAGTCATTGATACCGCCGCGGGTATTTCCGATAGTGTGGTGAGTTTTGTTAAAGCTTCGAATGAGGTAATTGTGGTGGTGTGTAATGAGCCGACCTCGCTTACCGATGCCTATGCGTTGATTAAAGTCATGTCAGAAGATCACGGGATTCATAAATTTAATATTTTAGCGAATTCAGTTCGTGACCCGCAGGAAGGGGCAAAACTGTTTAAAAAATTATCACGGGTGACTGATCATTATCTTGATGTGACCTTAAGTTTCATGGGTGCGGTTCCCTATGATGAATACCTGGTTAAGGCGGTCAAAAAACAGCAGGCGGTGATGCAGTCTTATCCCCAGAGCCCTTCATCTACGGCATTCAGAAAGTTGGCAAAAACGGCCCTGTCATGGCCGGTTCCTAAAAGTGCTTCCGGAAATCTTGAGTTTTTTGTAGAAAGGCTGATTAAATTCAGTGCGGCGGGTTAGCAGGAGTTGACTATACTGTGCTCATGAATGCTGCAAAAACCATCTATACAGAGGCTCAAAAAAACCAGCGTGACCAGCGAATTATCGAACATATTGGTTTGGTAAAACGTATTGCCTATCACCTTATTACACGCTTACCCACCAACATTCAGGTGGATGACTTAATTCAATCTGGCATGGTTGGCCTTATCGAAGCCTCAAAAAATTATGATCCTTCCCAGGGGGCCAGTTTTGAAACCTATGCGGGTATTCGTGTGCGCGGGGCCATGCTCGATGATGTGCGTCATGCGGACTGGTCTCCCCGTTCATTGCACAGAAAAATGCGCCAGGTTCGGGAAGCCATCCGTGATATCGAAAATGAAACGGGCCGTGATGCTAAAGATCAGGAAATTGCCGATAGACTGGAGATTAGCATAGATGAGTATTATGCGATCCGCCGTGATAGCTCAAATGCACAGATTTTTAGCCTGGATCAGGCAGAAGATGATCCGGGGCAGCAAAATCGAATCAGGTCATCACAAAGTGAGCCACTCGAGTCATTGCAGGACAGTAGTTTTAAAGCGAGCCTGGCAGAAGTTATCACTACACTTTCTGAGCGTGAACAGATGGTTATGTCCTTGTACTACAATGATGAGCTTAACTTAAAAGAAATTGGCCTGGTACTGGAAATATCAGAATCCAGGGTATGCCAAATTCATAGTCAGGCACTGAGTAATATTCGCAACAAAATGAGTGGCTGGATAAGCTAGAAGTGTGTGTCGGGAAAGTTTTGCTAAGCTTATAAGGTAAATAAGACGTAGCGGATTCGCCTGGTGTCATCACAAAGTTACTAATTTATATACAAAATTAAGTCTTTGGTTGCAGTGAGTTTTTTTCGAATCCGACTGGAAAAAACTCAAATGTCTGCCAGAATCTATATAAACATAAATATAAACATAAACGTAGACGTTGAGGGAATCCGCCTTGGATAAAAATATGAAAATCCTTATTGTGGATGATTTTTCCACAATGCGGCGAATAATAAAAAATCTGCTGAGAGATTTGGGCTTTAATAACACTGAAGAAGCAGACGATGGTAATACTGGACTTCCCAAGCTTCAGTCGGGGAATTTTGACTTTCTGGTCACCGACTGGAATATGCCGGGTATGACGGGTATTGATTTGTTAAGAGCCGTACGTGCTGATGAGAGATTGAAAACACTTCCTGTTTTAATGGTGACAGCTGAGGCTAAAAAAGAACAGATTGTGTTAGCGGCACAGGAGGGAGTAAATGGCTATATTGTAAAACCATTTACCGCGCAAACACTAAAAGAAAAGATCGATAAAATATTTGATCGAATAGAAGGTTAGGGGGAGGTATGGACGCTACACCTATTAATCGTGACCTTCTACTGGAAAAAGCCCAGGCACTGGTAAGCAGCCTTGAATCAGCAGAAACCAGTGACGAGCAGCTTGAATCACAGATTGATGAAATAAACAGCTTTAAAGACAATCATCTGTTTCAGGAACTCGGCAAAATGACCCGGGAAATCCATGATTCTATTATGAAATTTCGTATGGATTCACGTATTTCAGATCTTGCTGAAACGGATATTCCCGATGCAAAAGACCGACTTGAATATGTCATAACGATGACTGAAAAGGCAGCTAATACTGCAATGGGCGTCATTGAAGAGGGTAGCCCGGTGGCAGAAAAACTGGGTGCCGAGGCCAGTGTACTAAAAGCACAGTGGCAAAAATTCCGTAAACGTGAATTATCACCTGATGAGCTGCGTGCCATGGGTAAAGATGTAGAGGCGTTTTTTGATGAGTCAGATCTGATGATGTCGAAGTTGCTTTCTGGTTTTACAGAAATATTAATGGCTCAGGATTTTCAGGACTTAACCGGGCAAATTATTCGCCAGGTTATTAATCTGGTGAATGAAATAGAGACCAATCTGGTTGAGTTAATAAAAATTCAGGGTGAGAGCCAGACTCAGGCAAAGAATGAGCCGATGAATAAACCGCAGGGTGAAACTAAACTTGAAGGTCCACAGGTTCCGGGTAAAGAATCATCAGGTGATGTGATGAAGGGCCAGGATGATGTCGATGACTTACTAGCAAGTCTAGGCTTCTAATCAACAAATTTGAACAGGTTAGTAAAGGCTATAAATGGCAATTGATCTAGAGGATGAAATACTTCAGGACTTTCTGGTTGAAGCTGGCGAGATTCTAGAGCTATTAAATGAGCAGTTAGTTGAACTGGAAGCATCGCCAGAAGATGCTGATTTACTTAATGCTGTATTTAGAGGGTTTCACACCGTAAAAGGTGGTGCAGGATTTTTAGCTTTGGACGCAATGGTTGACTGCTGCCATGTGTGTGAAGATGTATTTAATGTTTTGCGAAATGGTGAACGTGAAGTTAGTTCTGGTTTAATGGACAGTGTATTGCAGGGGCTTGATGCCGTGCAAATCATGTTTACTGAAATTAATGAAGGCACTGACCCTACCCCTGCTACCCCAGAACTTCTTGCCAGGTTAAAAGTTTATTCCGTGCCTGGAAATAATGAGCCGGAAGATGCGGGAGGAGAACCTGTAGAATCGGCACCAGCTGAGGTGCAGGAAGAAACTGAAAAGCCCACAACAGCGCAAAGCGAAACGGAAACTGCAACTGCAACTGCAACTGCAAGCAGAGATGCAACCGATGATGAATTTGATGCCCTGCTCGATGCATTAGATGAAAAAGACAAATCTGATGAAGCAGCACCGGCGGCTTCAGATAGCAGTGACATTACCGATGATGAATTTGAGTCTCTATTAGACGACCTTCACGGCAAGGGTAAACACGGTGGTGGCAAGCCAGAAGACGCTGGAAATACAGCTGAGAAGACGAAAGGTGCCGCAGCCGCTGAGGCCTCAGATGATGATTTAATGACCGACGATGAGTTTGATTCAATAATGGATCAGATGCATGGGCAGGGCAAAGGCCCCACTACTGAATCTAATGCCCCCGGTTCCACTGGCCCTGCAACTGAGAGTAAGGGCGACGCGCAAGAACCCTCAAAGGATGATGAAGATAGTGATGAATTGATCACCGATGATGAATTTGATGCCATGCTAGACGAGATGCATGGTAAAGGTAAAGGGCCTACTGGGGAAGCGCCGTCTGCTAAAGCGAAGGAGAAAAAATCAGCTCCAGCTCCCAAAAAAGCGGTAAAGGCCGATACCGCGATTAAAGCACCGGCAAAACCGGCTGCTGATGCTTCGGTTCGCGTAGATACTGAGCGCCTGGATGAAATGATGAACCTGGTCGGTGAGCTGGTGCTGGTTCGGAATCGTCTGCAAACGCTTCGTGCGACTATGCCAGAAGGTAAGCTGACCCATGCAATAACTAATCTGGATATGGTGACCGCCGATTTACAAACCTCGGTAATGAAAACCCGAATGCAGCCCATTAAGAAAGTGTTTGGTCGCTTCCCACGGGTGGTACGAGATTTATCCCGGTCTATCAAAAAGGAAATCAACCTTGAAATGATGGGCGAGGAAACAGATTTAGATAAAAACCTGGTCGAAGCACTGGCAGACCCATTGGTGCACCTGGTGCGAAATGCGGTAGACCATGGTATAGAACTACCCGATGATCGTGAAAAGAAAGGCAAGTCACGGGTCGGTACGGTCAGTTTAAGTGCAACCCAGGAAGGTGATCATATTCTGTTAGCTATTGAAGATGATGGTGCCGGTATGGACCCTGAAGTGCTAAGGGTTAAAGTTGTTGAGAAAGGCTTAATGGATGAAGAGGCTGCCGCCCGGATGGACGATAAGGAATGTTTTAACTTAATCTTTATGGCGGGTTTTTCAACCAAAGAAGAAATTTCTGATATCTCTGGTCGTGGCGTGGGAATGGATGTGGTAAAAACACGTATATCCCAGTTAAATGGCTCACTGGATATTGATTCTGAATTGGGTAAAGGTACCCGGTTAAGCATTAAGGTGCCATTAACACTGGCGATTTTACCGACACTTATGATTGCCATGGGGCAGCATACATTTGCCCTGTCACTGGCAAATGTGAATGAAATATTTGAGCTTGAAACCCGTAAAACCAATATAGTAGATGGCCAGTTAATGGTGATGGTGCGTGAAAAAGCCGTACCCTTATTTTACTTATCCGACTGGCTGCTTAAGCCCGGTGAAGAATGTGTTTCTGGGAATGGTAAAGGTCAGGTGATAATTGTCTCAATGGGTAATCGTCTGATAGGTCTAGTTACCGATTCTGTGATTGGCCAGGAAGAAGTCGTTATTAAACCACTAGGTGCGATGTTACAGAATCTGGATGAGTTTGCGGGTTCAACCATTACAGGTGATGGTGGTATCGCTTTAATTATTGATGTGCCCAGCTTACTAAAGGCTCGCGCAAATTATTAAGAATATAAATGAGCAGAGTGAAAATTCTTAATCCTTAAGCGTTCACCAGATAGCTTTCTTATTAATATATTCGGGAAACTTAAATGGCAATACGTGTGCTAATCGTTGATGACTCTGGTTTTTTTCGTCGTCGATTAACGGAAATTTTAAATTCTGACCCACAGATCGAAGTTATTGAAACTGCTGTTGATGGTAAGGATGCGATTGAAAAAGCCAGAAATTGTCGGCCTGATGTGATTACCATGGACATAGAAATGCCGATAATGAATGGCATTGATGCTACCCGTGAAATCATGAAGCAACGGGCTGTGCCTATCATCATGTTTTCATCTTTAACCCATGATGGTGCCAAGGCAACATTAGATGCGCTTGATGCGGGGGCGACAGATTTTCTGCCAAAACGTTTCGATGATATATCAAATGATAAAGCAGAAGCACGAAGCATACTTTGCTCACGCATTAAGGCGATGGTCTCACCTGCCTCCTTAAGGTCGACAGGGGGCACGCGTACATCTCCCGCATCTCTAAAGTCTACTCCCCAGGCAGGGGCCCAGGAGAATCTCCAGGGAAATCTCCAGGAAAAATTCCAGTCTCGTTCGCAGCGGCAACCACTTGCCCCTAAGGCTGCACCTCCGAGTCGTACAACAGAGAATAAAAGAAATAAACCCTTTAAACCGGCAGATTATGATCTGGTCGCTATTGGTACATCCACCGGTGGACCGGTGGCTCTGCAGGAAGTTTTAACCCAGTTACCCGCCAGCTTTTCCTTACCTATTTTGCTAGTTCAACACATGCCCGCAACTTTTACAGAGGCCTTTGCTGCTCGCCTTAATCAGCAATGTAAGATTGAAGTTCGTGAAGCGCGAGATGGGGATGAACTCAAGCCAGGCCTGGCATTACTGGCCCCTGGGGGCAGGCAAATGAAGCTGGCTAAGCGTGCTGGGCGCATGTTAGTTAAAGTAGAAGAAGAAACCGACCCCAGACAAAACTATAAACCCTGTGTCGATGTTACTTTTAATACGGTATGTAATGCCGTGGGTAATAAAGCGCTGGGTATTATTCTCACCGGTATGGGGGCTGATGGTAGTGTGGGCTGTAAAGCGATGCATATTCGTGGTGCCACTATCTGGGCACAGGATGAAGCCAGCAGTGTTATTTATGGTATGCCTGCGGCTGTTGCTGATATTGCGGAACAAATTTTGCCGATGAAAGAAATCGGCAAGAAACTTGCTACCAATACCTAGTATGGACATCTTGAGTATTGTCGGGGTCGCTATAGCCTTTATCGCTATATTGAGTGGCAGTGTGTTAGAAGGCGGTCATCTCGGCCATTTATTTCAATTAACAGCATTTATCATTGTTATTGGTGGTACGGTTGGTGCTGTCTTATTACAAACCACACTTCCAACTTTCTGGCGCTCAATGGTCATAGTGCGTTGGGTTTTTGTCACCCCTCAGGTTAATCTGGATGATACGGTTGAGAAAATAGTCAACTGGAGTCATTTATCTCGTAGGGAGGGGTTACTGGCATTAGAGAATGCATCGGAAAATGAGACTGACTTATTTTCACGTAAGGGCCTGCAAATGCTGGTGGATGGAAATGAGCCTGAAACTATTCGTGATGTAATGGAAACCGAAATTAACACCATCGAACGGTTTGATATGCAGGCGGCCAAAGTATTTGAATCAATGGGTGGGTATAGCCCAACGATTGGTATTTTAGGTGCGGTATTAGGTTTGATACATGTTATGAATAACCTGGCCGACCCTGAAAAACTGGGCAGTGGTATTGCCACAGCATTTGTTGCAACCATTTATGGCGTAGGTTTTGCTAACCTTATTTTGTTACCCATGGCGGGTAAATTAAAGACTCAGGTGAAACAGCAGTCAGTGCAATATGAAATGATGCTTGAGGGAATTGTAAGCATTGCAGAAGGTGAAAATCCACGCAGCTTACAGGCTAAGTTACAAAGTTATCTGGGCAGAACATAAAATAATATTGAGGAAAATTAAAACAATTCTATGAGACGCCGAGGCATTATCAATATTGAACCCGAAGAGTCAACCGATCGTTGGCTAGTGTCTTATGCGGATTTTATAACACTGTTGTTTGCTTTTTTTGTAGTTATGTATTCAATTTCAAATGTTAACCAGGGTAAATATCGGGTCTTATCTGATTCTGTTATGAGCGCCTTTAGTGCACAATCAAACTCTCCTTTTCCTTTAGGTTCACAGCTTGGTGTGTCTGTACAGCGTGCCCCCATCGCGGTGGGCTTAATTGGGCAAACCGGTTTGATTTCTATGCAGGAAACCGCAGCTGAGCTGGATAAACGCCTGAAGAAATGGGTAAGAAAAGGCAAGGTTGCGGTTAATGGAAATGAGAAGTGGCTGGAGATTGAAATAAAATCGAGTTTATTATTTAAGTCGGGTGATGCAGTGTTGTCGATTGATGCGGCTAAAATATTAACCGAGTTGACTGAAGTGGTAAAGACGACAAAGAATCCGTTATACGTTTCCGGTTATACCGATGATGTGCCCATTAATACAAATCGTTACCCAACTAACTGGGAATTATCCGCTGCACGTTCCGCAAGTGTGGTGAGGTTGCTGGCACAAAGTGGCATAAACCCGGCGCGTATGGGGGCCATTGGTTATGGCGAATTCAGGCCGATAGTGGAAAATGATTCGGATGTTAACCGACAGAAAAATCGCCGAGTGGTGATTCGTGTAATGACCGGTGAAGATATGTTTGCAGGCTCAAGCCCGTTTGCAGATACGGAAGTTGATTCAACTAAAATCGTAAAGCCTGAACCCGAAGCAGCGGTCACTATTTTACAAGCAGCTGAACCGGTACGTTCAATTTTTGGAGCGCCCTGATATGAAAATTTGGGCGACGGCTAATCAAAAAGGTGGTGTGGGTAAAACCACCTCGGCAGTTAATCTTGCTGGCGTTATGCAAAAACGGGGAAAGCGGGTTTTACTCATTGACCTTGACCCTCATGGTTCTCTTACCAGTTACTTTGGGCTTGATCCGGATACGCTTCAGGACAGTGCGTATGATTTGTTTCAACAATCTTTAAAACAAAAGTTAAACACCAGGGTGGCCATTCATAAAACACGTTTTAAGGGTTTAGATTTTATACCTGCATCATCTGCACTGGCGACACTGGATCGTCAGCTAGGTTCTAAAGATGGTATGGGCCTGGTGATTAAAAAATCATTATTACAGGTGACGGAAAATTATGATCTGGCCATTATTGACTGCCCCCCCATGCTGGGTTTATTAATGGTAAATGCATTAGCTGCCTGTGAGCGTTTACTTATTCCTGTGCAAACAGAATTTCTTGCCCTGAAGGGTTTAGAGCGAATGGTGTATACCTTATCGATGATTCAAAAAGCACGAAAACAACAGGTGTGTTACACCATTGTGCCAACCTTTTATGATCAACGCCTTAATGCATCACTAGAAACCTTAAGCACCTTAAAAAAGCAATATAAAGAAACGATCTGGGATAATGTTATTCCAGTAGACACCCAGTTTCGTGAAGCCAGTCAGAATGGTATTCCCCTTACTATTGAGAGAGTGAGTAGTCGAGGTGGTAGAGCCTATTCACATTTACTAGATTATTTACTAGCGCTGGATGAGGAAACCAGCCTGTCAGTTGCCGAGAATACAAACAAATGAGTGAAATCAATAATAAAAATTCAGAACAGCAACAGGCTATTTATGAATACCTGCAATCATTATTGCAGGAAGTGCCAGAGGAAATAGAGCAGCCAGTAAAAAAAGAACCCCTTAAAGTTGTACAAGCTCCGGTGGCAGAAGTTGTAAGCAAGCCACCACACGAGGAACCTGAAAAAAAATCAAATGTAATTGGTTTAGAGCAGTTAGTTGCCGAAGTTCCTGAGGTGATTACGCAAACTACAACTGAGACAGTTGTTGAAGATAAAGTTGAAACTACACCGGAAGTAAAAGAAGAAATAGAGCTTGAGTTGCAGACTCAATCGAAACAGCAACTGTCAACAGAAATAAGTGAGGATGAAACAGCGGTACCCGAATGGGCAGAGGCAAGGTTTCAGTGTCTATTGTTTAATGTTTCCGGCTTAAATCTGGCGGTGCCACTGGTTAAATTAAACAGTGTAATTCCCTGGAGTGAAAATATTACAGAAACGCCTAATCAAACTGACTGGTATTTAGGCCTGGTGCAGCATTTGCAAAATCAGGTCAAAGTTATTGACACGGCATTACTGGTAATGCCGGAAAACCGTCACAATGAATTACAAAACGAGTCTGCTAATCGACTCAGTCATATCTTGTTAGTTGATGATTATAAATGGGGCCTGGCCTGTAGCAGCATTGGTGATGTTATCTGGTTGAATAAAAATGATGTTAAATGGCGTAAAAATAAAAGCAGCAGAGCTTGGCTGTCTGGTACATCATTAGAACACTTATGTGCCATTATGGACACGGAAGTATTTGCACAAATGTTAACTGAGTCGGGCTGAATGCACGGTATACAGGCGTATTAGCGCTAGGAGTAAATTTGAAACTGTAATATTCCTGAATATAAATCTGTACTTAATAAAATGGCAATAGTACGTATGTGTGAGTCGGCAGGTTTTTAGTTATCATCTTGCTGGCGTTTGTCACTATCTGGTCTAAAATCAAATTAGAAAGAAAAAAATTTGGGTACTAACAAGTACCTACGGGTAAATGAAACTGGCATATAAACTGCAGTTAAATAAGTGGAGCTCTTCATATGAGTGATGATAACGAGAATGCTGACCACAGACAGTGTGTTACATTCCGACTGGATTATGAGATTTATGGCATCAATGTAATGTCGGTGCAGGAAGTTCTCAGAGTAACTGATATTGCACCTG
>Ga0316207_10001552_pt1 | contig 27565 bp, 16 predicted proteins | sample 6weekpyrite_MG_FD_204943 | JGI IMG/M metagenome (GOLD analysis project Ga0316207, IMG submission 204943) | Microbial mat bacterial communities from mineral coupon in-situ incubated in ocean water Damariscotta River, Maine, United States -... | ecosystem: Environmental > Aquatic > Marine >... | reverse complement strand
CTGAACACGGTCGAGAATGATTTTTACAATGCGTGCTAGGTCCGGGTTGTCAGGAATGTCTTTTTGCATAAACCAACTGAACAAATCGGGGTCTTCACAGCTCAGTAATTGCTGGTAGCGCTCCTGATCCTCCTTCGGTAACTCTCTATAAGCCTCTTTCAAAAACGGGATCAATAATACATCCAGCTCCAGCATACCGCGGCGACTATGCCAGAAGAGCCGGTTAAACGCCTCTTTTGACGTATCGTCTGATGAGAGAGCATTAGAGCTGCCGCGATGGGCGTTTTTGTTTTCAGGCGAGTCTGACATGGATGCGTTCCAGGCGTTATTGGTACCGCGCATTATAGGGACAGGGGCCTCGAGCCTCAAGTGTCATTGGTGATGTAGGGGTTGAGGCCGGTCAGTAGGGTGACCGCAACGGCATAGCGGTAGATTGAATGAGTCAGTTGGTCAAAATGACAGCTGTCGATAGCCAAGTGTAGAGGCTCACACCTCTGATCGATTCACGTAATTAACTCTTAGTGCATCAAACGGTGACATTTCCCACATTTCATCTTGCTGTGCCTTGGTTTTTTCCTGGTACGAGACTCTGTGTTTTTGTGATGGCTTGTGATTTTTACTGTTGATGTTTTTCAACTGAAATTTGTGTTTCATCGTTACGCACCGATACATAAATATCAATTGCGTAATATTAGTCAATAAATTGTAAAATTGCATTGCTAAAAAAGGAGAAAATGTCAGTATTTTACATATTTTTACCTATCGGTGTTTTCAGGAAATAACGGGCAATATTTGAGTATAAAATGTTCTATCAATGTGGCGGAATGACTTCGATGAGCAACTTTTATGGCGTATTTTTTGCCGTATATGGAGCAAACTGATGAGCGATGAACAACAGGTGACTTTCTGGTTCGTTTATATGATTCGCGCTGAAAATCGGGCGCTTTATACTGGCATCGCCACTGATGTTGAGCGTCGGTTCAAGGAGCACCTGGACGTTTTTTATGGACGCTCAAATAAGGGGGCCAAATATTTTAGAGGCCGAAAGCCGCTTGAGGTGGTCTATCGGGAGCAATATGTCTCAAGGTCGGAGGCTTCAGGCCGTGAATATCAGCTAAAAAAAATGAGCGCGCGCGCGAAACGGGCGCTCATTGGGGAGTCGATATCAACTGTATGAAGTACGAGACCGGCTAACCCGGCAAGCGGTGTAGAAATTCTTATTTTAACACTTTGTTGACGATCTTGGTGAGCTGATCAGGATTAAAAGGCTTTACCAGCCAGCCAGTTGCGCCAGCGCTTCTTCCTTCCGCTTTTTTGTCACCGGCCGATTCCGTTGTCAGCAACAGAATAGGCGTAAATTTATAGTTGGGTAGCGTGCGGATCTTTTGGGTCATTTCAATGCCGTCCATATTTGGCATATTGATGTCTGATATGACGGCGTCATATTGGTTCCGCTGGGCCAGACCCAAGCCTTGCAAACCATCTGTCGCCTCATCAATGTTGAGGCCGCCAGCTTCGAGTGTGAATTTGATCATTTGGCGCATGGACGCAGAGTCATCCACGATTAGAATATTGGCCATACTGAGTGTTTTTCCCTATTTCTCAAACGATAGTGAGTTTGGGTTGAGTGTATCGTAAAAAACAGCGACAAAATACTCTCTCAGAGGCAAAAAAATAGAATTGGAAATGGATTGAATCTCTTAGGGGTTAATTCCCCGCAACTTGTTGCGTAACAAAATGTAGGTTGATGTTGAGGAAATATCCCATCCGCTTGCGGCGGGGATGTTTATTAAAAAGGCCCGTCCAATGGACGGGCTAACCTTGTGACATACAAGGGAAAGAAGGGGGTCAGATGATAACGACTTTGTCGTTTTTTAGACTGGCGGGATACACCTTGACCGAGCTACGTTCGTCTTCGAGGCAGTTACCGGATTTCAGATCGAAGTGTTGTTTATACAGTGGCGAGGCGACAACGACAGCATCGCCCAGGTTACCCACAATGCCGCGTGACATGACGTTGGCCTTGCCAATGGGGTCCCAGTTTGAGATCGCGAACACCTGTTGCTCATGCCGGGGAATATAGAATATCGCAATTTGTTTGCCGTTAACCAAGGCACAAATGCCTGAATTTTCGATTAGGTCAGTCTTGCTACAGACAATTTGATTAATTGACATGTTTTGATCCTGTTTGATGAGTGTTTCACGCTGACTTGGCGATGAGCTTGGCTTTTTCATCTTCGCTTGCGGGACGAATTTGACCGCGCTCTTGCACAAAGACAACATTGCTGTCTTCTTCTTTTGAGTTTACAAACTGTCTGAAACGTTTCAGCTTTTCTTCATTTTCAAGCGTGGTTTTCCACTCACACTGATAGGTGTCGATAACGTGCGCCATTTGCTGCTCTAACTCTGATGCAATGCCCAGGCTGTCTTCGATAATGACTTGTTTCAGGTAGTCGAGGCCCCCTTCCAGATTTTCCATCCAGACGGATGTTCGCTGTAAGCGGTCTGCTGTTTTGACGTAGAACATCAAAAAACGGTCGATATATTTGATCAATGTCTGGGTGTCGAGATCAGTTGCGAATAAATCTGCATGGCGAGGCTTCATGCCGCCGTTACCGCATAGATACAGGTTCCAGCCATTTTCGGTGGCGATAATACCGACATCTTTGCTTTGTGCCTCGGCGCATTCGCGAGTACAGCCCGAAACGGCCATTTTGAGTTTGTGCGGTGAGCGAAGTCCTTTATAGCGGTTTTCGATATCGATTGCGGTTCCTACGCTGTCTTGAACACCATATCGACACCATGTTGCGCCAACGCAGGATTTAACAGTTCGTAGTGATTTGCCATAGGCATGACCGGTTTCCAGACCGGCCTCAATCAGTTCTTTCCAGATTTCCGGAAGCGCGTTGAGTGTGGCGCCGAACAGGTCAATACGTTGTCCGCCGGTGATTTTGGTATAAAGCTGGTATTTCTGGCCGACCTGACCAATGGCAATGAGCTGTTCTGGCGTGATTTCTCCACCGGGGATGCGCGGCACCACTGAGTACGTACCGTCTTTCTGCATATTTGCCAGGAAGGTGTCATTGGTGTCCTGTAGGCCGATGTGGGGTGCTTCGAGTACGTAATCATTCCATGTTGACGCCAGCATATTAGCGACAGCGGGTTTGCAGATATCGCAACCCAGGCCTTTTCCGTGAGTATTGATAAGTGCATCAAATGACTTGATTTCACCTACTCTGATCAGGTGGTACAGCTCTTCTCGTGTGTATGGGAAGTGTTCGCAGATGCTTCGGTCAACGCTGACGCCGCGCGCTTCCAGTTCGTCATCGACAAGGTTTTTCAGCAGGGCAGCACAGCCGCCACACCCGGTGGCGGCTTTGGTTTCAGTTTTGACATCGCCGACGCTACAGCAGCCGCCGTCCAGTGCGGAAAAAATATCGCCTTTGCTCACGTTGTGGCAGGAGCATATGGTTGCGCTAGCCGGCAGTGCGGCCGCTCCCAGGGCCGGGGTGCCAGCGCCATCAACAGAAGGAAGAATCATGCCTTCTGGATTAGCAGGCAGTTCTATTTCATTCAGATAATACTGAAGCAGAGTGTCGTAGTCAGCGCAATCGCCAACCAAAACCGCGCCGAGCAGTATCTTTCCGTTCTCGCTAACAATGATGCGCTTATAAATTTCCGCTTTTTCATCGCTGAAAACATAAGTGATGGCACCGGGCGTTTTGCCATGTGCATCGCCAATGGAGCCGACATCGACGCCCAGCAACTTGAGCTTGGTGCTCATGTCAGCGCCTTTGAATGAAGGCTTCTCATCGGCATTACCGAATTGCTGTACGGCAACTTCCGCCATACGGTAGCCGGGAGCCACCAGGCCATAAATCATGTTGCCATACAGAGCACATTCACCGATGGCATAGATGTTAGAATCGCTGGTGCGGCAGTGGTAGTCGATGACGATGCCGCCCCGTTCGCCGACTTCAAGCTTCGCTTTTTTCGCCAGTTGATCGTAGGGGCGAATACCCGCAGAAAACACGATCATGTCGGTATCGAGGTGGGTGTCATCCGCAAAGTTCATGCGTAGTTTGGTATTTTTGCTCTTTTCGATCAGCGTAGTTGCTTTCTGGGTATGCACCTTAACGCCTAGCGCTTCGATTTTTCTGCGTAGCATTTTGCTGCCGCTATCATCCAGCTGAACGCCCATCAAGCCGGGTGCGAACTCGACAACGTGTGTCTCCAGGCCGAGAAGTCTCAGTGCATTGGCACATTCCAGGCCGAGCAGACCGCCACCCACGACGACACCGATCTTGGAGTCTTTTGCATTTGATCTGATTTCACCCAGGTCATCGATGGTTCGGTAGGTCAGGCACTCCTTTCGCTCCGAGCCCTTGATGGGCGGGACGAATGGATAGGAACCTGTCGCGAGAACCAGTTTGTCGTAGTCGAAACGTCGACCGCTTTCTGTGGTAACGTACTTTTGTTCGCGCTTAATATCGGTTACCGCATCGCCAAAGTGAGCGTAAACACCTTTGTCTATATACTGCTGTCGGCTTGTGAGATAGAGCGCTTTAGGCTCTTTGCCTGCAAATATTTCTGATAAATGAACTCGGTCATAAGCAGGGCGGGTTTCTGAACCGAGAACCGTGATTTCTGCATTCACTTCTGATTCAACCAGCTGATCAACAAAGTGATGGCCGACCATGCCATTTCCCACGACAACAACTTTAAGCTTTTCCATGATTACCTCGTATGTCTATTTAGCCTGTTTCTCGTGCAATGCCTCTTTTGGTAGAGGTTTGTGCAAATGCGTGCAAGACATGACGTTCAGGTGCAGGCGTTTGAGAAACGATATCAGCTAAAGAGCATGGTCTGTGCCATCTTTAAAATTTTGTTATTAAGCTATTGAATATAAACACTAATAAATAGTGTGATGATGATTTTTTAGTGGTTTTTTTGAGTCGTGTGTTAAGGCGTGGTGGGTTAATCTGGTGCGCAATAAGCCTGTTTCATGCGCCAAATGACCATCTCTGGTGCATTATGATTTGTGGTCAGCGCGATGCGACCAATAAGTTGTTGTTATTTAACATAATTATGACGATAGGGTTGGTACTTGCAATGCCTGTACTAGTGTTAAGAGCCTCTGAATAAAGCAAGTGAGAATTTCAAATGCCATTAGAAAATGACTTGAGTGTCAGTGTCGGACAAATTTCCGAAAAAGGTCTGAAGCAGCAGAATGAAGATTCCATTGGTTTGTTTGTGCCTGATCAGCCGGCGTTAACGATAAAAGGCATGGTTGCCATTGTTGCTGATGGCGTGAGCAGTGCTGAGGCGGGGAAAGAGGCGAGTGAAACCTGTGTTAAAAACTTTTTGAGTGACTATTTCAGTACGCCTGACTCCTGGACGGTTAAGACGTCTGCCCAGCGAATTTTAACCGCACTGAATCGCTGGCTTTATAGTCAGGGACTCAGTTTTCATTTAGCGGAGCGGGGGTATATCAGCACGCTTTCAATTTTGGTGATTAAGTCGCGAACGGCACACATCTTTCATATTGGTGACAGTCGGGTATACCGTCTTAGGGACGGTAATTTTGAACAGCTCACCAATGACCATTCTGCCCGGGTGAGCAGGGATTCAACCTATTTAACCCGCGCGATGGGAATGGATCTAATGTTGGATGTGGATTATTACCAGGTTGATGTTCGCACCGGGGACCTGTTCTTTTTAAGTACCGATGGCGTGCATGATTTTGTTCCCCGGAAAGCGCTGAAAAATACCTTGCTTGAACATGATGATGATCTTCAGGGTGGGTGTGAGCAGCTGGTTGACATGGCGCTTGCCAATCAAAGTGATGACAACCTAAGCTGCCAGCTAATTCGGGTTGATTGTTTGCCTGATCCAAATGCCGACGATGCCTATGTGAAGCTGTCGGAATTACCGTTCCCGCCATTTTTGTCTCCAGCGATGATTGTGGACGACTACCGTATCGTGACGGAAATTCATGCCAGCAGTCGCTCACAAGTTTATCGGGTTGAAGACCTTCAGACGCAGCAGCACTATGCGATGAAAACGCCATCAGTTAATTTTGAAGACGATATAGCCTACAAAGAGCGATTCGTAATGGAGTCCTGGATTGCAGGGCGTATCGACAGTGAACATGTGGTCAAGGTTCGTCAGGACGAGCGCAAGCAAACGTTTTTATACGCCATCAGCGACTTTGTTGAGGGGCAAACACTGGCGCAATGGATGTGTGACAATCCCAATCCAGGCATTGACCGAGTGCTGGCGATTGTTGCGCAGATTGTTAAGGGGGCGCGGGCGATGCATCGAAAGGAAACACTGCATCAAGATATTAAACCCAAAAACATCATGATTGATGACGATGACCATATTACCTTGATCGATTTTGGCGCCTGCTATGTGGCTGGCGTGGCAGAAATTGAAAGTGCTTTTAAACGTGGTGCAATATTGGGTACAGACACTTATGGTGCGCCGGAATACAAACTCAACCAGAGAGGGAGTACCAAGTCAGAGTTGTTTTCGATCGCGGTTGTGCTCTATGAAATGCTAACCGGTGCCTTGCCTTTTGGTGAGCAATTCGAACGTTGTCGATCGGCAAGTGACTTTTCGCGGCTTAACTACAGGCCGGCGCGAGACCTTAATCCAATGGTTCCAGAATGGATGGATGGCGCGATTCAAAAGGCATTACAGATTTCGCCGGATTTGCGCTATGAGGCCCTGTCTGAATTTATGCATGACTTGGAGCACCCCAATCCGACATTTATGGATAAGTCGCATGTGCCCTTGTCGCAGCAAAACCCCTTGCGGTTTTGGCAAGGCATGTCGGCCGTATTGCTTGCACTGCAGTTACTCACTTTATGGTTTTGGCTGGGGTGAATAATTCTAGAAAACTGCAGCTGGGCCTCAGGAGACAGAGCGTGTTTTCAGGAGAAGGCAGGGTTTGAATTTAAAAATGTCTCGACCTTTAATTTGGCGTTGTCAAAAAGATGATCGTCATGGTTTAACCAGATAATTTGCAGGCCATTTCGGCGCATTTTTCTAAACCATTTTTCTTGTTGTTTGGCAAAGCGGTGGATGGCAGAATTCAACTTTTGAACCATATCGTTATAGTTCAGTTCACCTTTTAAATAGTTCGCAACAAAGCGGTATTCCAGTCCATAAAAATCCAACTGATCCCAGCTAAGGCCTTGTTGATGAAGCTGTTCAACTTCTTCGATCATACCCTCTTTCAGGCGTTGCTTCAGCCGTAAAGTGATTCTGCGACGCGTTTCTTCGCGCGAAATGGCAATGCCCAGAATTAACGGCTTAAATTCGGGCCATGTCAGCGTCGGCTGATTATCTTTTGAGGCTTGGGCGATTTCAATTGCACGAACCAGGCGTTTCCTGTCGAGCGTGTCTGTCGTGTTGTGTTGTGCCGGATTTAGCGTATACAGCAAGTTGATCAGTTCGGTATTCGTTTTGTTATCGAGCGGCAGCAGTGTGCTTGTTTCAGGGTCTGCTACGGCAAGTTGATAACGGTTAAATACGGCGTCCAGATACAAGGCTGTACCGCCCACCAGAAAAGGTAGCGCCTGCCGCTTTCGAATTTTTTCAAAGTGTATACAAAAATCAGTAGCGAACTCGAACAGATTGTACTCATGGCCCGGATTCGCGATGTTGATTAAGTGATACGGAACGGCACCGTATTCATCCAGGTCTTTCCCGGTACCAATATCCATTCCTCGATAGACTTGCCGTGAGTCAGCCGAAATAATTTCGCCGTTGAATGCGCTGGCTAGCGCAACGCCAAGCCGGGTCTTACCGCTTGCGGTCGGGCCAATTAGCGAAATTAATGGCGAATGGAGGGTCGTCATGTTGATATGTGTCATATTCTTGGAGTTTTGGGCTTGAACCTCACCATGCTTCGTTATAGGGTGAGCTGCTTTGTCTGATTGACCATGACTGCCACGTCGAGCTAACGAACATAATAATGCATTGGCGGAATGATAAAAATACAGTCTTATTGTGCTTATTTATGCAGTGTTTTTCATCGAATTACAATAGATTTGTACAGTATATTGGTCTCGTGAGTGAGCCCTTCGACTACAAGGAGTCAAGCCAGAATGATGGCGCGTAATGTCTTAGTTGCGGTTTTGTTGTCTCTGCTGAGTTTTTCAGTTTTCGCCCTGGAACGAAAAGTGTTTTGTGTCTGGGATCCGGTTGGCCGAAACGGTCCGGTCATGTCTTTTTATTCGGATCTGATTCCTAAGGCCCAAGCTTGGGGTCTGAGTATCCGATTTGTCGCCTACACCGATGAGAAGGTCGCTGCCAATGACTTTAAGGCAGGGCGATGCGAGGCGGTGTTACTGAGTGCGATTATGTCGCGTCAATTCGTTAAGTTTGGCGGCACCATGGATGCGATCGGCGCGATAAACTCGCAGAAAGGTCTGGAGTTGACTCTGGCAACTTTGGCGCGTCCTCGGGCAGGCAAACTGATGATCGAAGGCGATTATGAGGTTGTCGCTACGTTTCCAATTGGCTCAATGTATGCGTTTGTGAATGACCGCGCTATCGATACCATTGATGACTTTGCGGGGAAAAAAATAGCGGTACTCAATGGTGACCCCCAGGTCACAAAATTTGCCCGATTGGCGGGTGCTTCGCCGGTGGGTACCACCTTGTCGACCTTCGCCGGGCAGTTTAATAATGGCAATGTGGATATTGTGATGATGCCAGCGCTTGCCTATAACACCTTCGAGCTCTATCACGGGCTGGGCGAAAAAGGCGGGATTATCGATTACCGTATGTACTATGGCATGTTGCAAACGGTGGCCAGAAGGAGCCAGTTTCCGAAAGACTTCGGTTATAAAATGCGTAAATATATTTTAACGCGTATTAAAGAGATGAAAAAAATGGTCTCAGATGCGGAGAAAGAGATCCCGAAAAAATACTGGATCAATATCGGTCAGTTTATCAAAGATGATATCGACCATTTCAGCAAACGCGTGCGGATTGCTCTGAAAAAAGACAGCGTAAACCACCCCACCGCGTTGAAGTTACTTTGGAAAATTCGCTGTCGACTGGACAGGTCTCGAGGCGAGTGCGCGAGACCTGAATAGTCGTTCGCGTTGTTAACTCAAAGAAAGATCGGGTTTAGACTCCTCTGGCTCGACGGTGCTTGAAACGCCATCCATCTTCAGAAGCATTGCCGGGAGCGCGATAAAGTCAAATATTAAAGCCAGCGTTATTGTGCAGGCGGTAAAGATTCCCATATGCGCGTTCATATTAAAGTCAGATAATGCCAGCACCATAAAGCCGGCAACCAACACCAGGGTGGTCACCCAAAGTGCTGTGCCGACAGTGGCAAACGCATATTGAACGGCTTGTTCGCTGGAATAGCCCTTCTCTGTTCGGGCACGTTGGTACTTGCTGAGAAAGTGTACGGTATCATCAATGACAATCCCCAGGATCATGCCTGTCGCTGTGGCGACCGAGATACCAACGTTACCGTTAAATATTCCCCAAAGGCCGAAGGCTGCGCCAATTGGAATCAGGTTGGGAACCAGGCTGAGAACGCCAAGCTTGATGGATTTCAACACGGTAATCATGATCAGGCAGATGATAATCAACGCATAACCCACCCCTGAAATCATGCTGTCAACATTGCGTTGGCCAATATGCGAAAACATAATGTTGGGGCTGGCAGCATAGAATTCGGAAATTGTAGTGTTGGTTTGCAGCCAATTTGCAATTTCCTGTTCAAGTTCCAGCGTGCGCTCGCTGGAAATATTCTCCAGCACGACAAAAACACGTACCGAAGATTTATCGACATTGAGCTGGTTATTCAGGTCGAGACCAAAAGGCAATGACATTTCGTAGAGCAACAGATACTGGGCTGCCAATTCTTTTGAGTCAGGAAGCTTAAAATAATCCGGGTCATCGCCATGCATGTTTTTGTTGAGACGCTTGAAAATTTCGGTAATCGCTTCAACGTGAACCACTTCCGGTTTTATTTCTAACCAGTCACTGAAGGCCTCGATTTGCTTGAGGAAATGTGGATCGCTGATGCCGCCTGATTCGCCTGAGAGTAAAGAATACTCGAGAGTATAAATGCCGGACAGATTCTCCGCAGTGAAATCAGTGTCTTTGCGAAATTCGACGCCATCCTTAAAGTACTTCACAAACTCATCATTGACTTTGTTCAGCGGAATGGCCGCAAAAATCAAAATCGACACAATTGCCGAACCATAGAGAATGGCGCGCCGTTGACTGATGACAAATTGGGCTATTTTATCAATATTTTTGTGCGATGCTTGGGCCTGCTTTTTGATGCGTATTGGCAACACCATCACCAGTGCAGGCAAAAATAGCACTGAGAGAAAAAATGCCGCAACCACTCCCATTGCCACTGTATTGCCGAGGTCTCTGAAAGGCGGTACTTCACTGAAGTTCATGGTCATGAATCCGAGCATGGTGGTCAGACTCGTAACGAAAACCGGTTGCAGATTGATTCGAATGCTCTCTTGCATTGCCAGTGATTTCTCCATTCCCTGGCGCATATTGAACAAAAAAGTCACCAGAATATGAACACAATCGGCAACTGCCATGGTGGTAATAATGGTGGGCGCACTTGATGACGGGCCGGTGAGTGTCCAGCCCAGCCAGCCAAACATGCCCATTGCTGTGGCGATCGACAAAAAAATCACGGTGACGGTTGAAAACGTTGCGGTGATGGATCTAAGCAGCAGCCACAGTGCCACGATAATCACCAGAAACATGATCGGTACCAGGTTTGTCATATCCTTCTGGGCAGATTCGGCAAATGCGTTACCCAGCATGACACTGCCGGTGAGATGGATCTTTATTCCGGGGTGGTCGAGCTTGAATTGCTCGGCCATTTTTCGCGCAGACGCGACGACTTCGGCGATTTCATTGTCGCTTATCTGGGGCAGTTGAATGGTGGCGTTGACAGCGGTGACATGCGCCCTGGGTGAAATCAGACGGTTGATCAGCAAGGGTTCGTTGAGCGCAATGCTTTTGACTTTGTCTAAATCTGCGCGCTTGGGGAATTCGACCAGATCATTGACCAGCAAATCATCATCTTCCGCTTCGGTGTGCTGATAGTTGGTAATAGAATCGACGCGCGTTGAGTAAGGTAATTGCCAGGAACGTTCAGTGAGCGCTTGTACTGCAGTGAGTGTTTTGTGGGTAAATACCTGACCATTTTCAGGTGCCATCACAAATAGAATATTATCCGATTTGGAGTAGGTGTTTTGCAGGGTTTCGAATGCGACCAGCTGTTCATTATCTTCCGAAAAGAAAACACGATAATTTGAACTAAAGCCAATGGAACTCGCACCACTGGCGATAAAACCAACGATTAAAAGCGTTGCGACGATGATGAGCCAGCGCCAACGAATTACGTTTGCAGCGAATTGATTAATCATGCTTGAAATACTCGATGTTCTTTTCAGTAGGGGACAGTTGAGCGCAGTCTATAGAATCATGTATCAACTGAGCCTCTTGCAAAAGGCTCAACTCAGCTATGTTTGTTAAACAGCGTTCAATGAAAGTTCGATAAATTAATTTTATGCTTGTTCCTATTTCATGTGTGATAGGCTAAATTTAAAATTACTGTTCCATTTATGGGATAAAGTATGTTGAACAAGCGGGAGCCTATATGCAAGATTTAAATGAAATGGCTATATTTGCCGTCGTAGTGGGTTCAGGGAGTTTTACCAAAGCCGCCGATAAACTCAAGTTACCCAAGTCGACTGTCAGCCGAAAGGTTAGCCAGCTTGAAAAACGTATTGGTGTTCGTTTGATTAACCGAACCACGCGCAATCTAAAACCAACCGAAACCGGAAAACTCTATTACCAGCATTGCGTCAAAATGCTGGAGCAGGCCGAAGAGGCGGACCGGGTGGTTAACGATATGCAGGCGGATCCGAGTGGTCTGTTGCGAATCAGTACCCCACTGTCTTTTGGTACACCCTTTTTTATTGGGGCAATCAAGCGCTTCCTGGATCAGTACCCAAAAGTCAGCGTTGAAATAATTTCAGATGACAAGCAGATCGATATGCTTGACGAAGAAATCGATATTGCTTTTCGGATCGGGCCGTTATCCGATTCCAGCCTGGTGGCCCGCAATCTGGGTACCGCACGACTTTCACTCTGCGCTTCGCCTGAATATCTGGCAAAAAATGGTGTGCCACAAAGTTTACATGAGCTAGAGAATCACACCTGTCTCACCCACCCGGCATCGCCGTGGATATTCAGAACCCATAGTGGGCAGGTTGAAATTGATGTTAAATCCAGGATGATTGCCAATGATATGGAAATGCTAAAAAACATGGTGATTGAAGGCTTTGGCATCGGTGCAGCGCCACAGATCTTAATTAGTGAAGATGTTAAGGCAGGGCGTCTCGTGCCCTTACTCACTGAGACACCTTTTGCAGAGCGTACATTTTATTTGGTCTATCCGAGCCGCAGAGAACCGCCATCCAAGGTGGCCGCATTTACTGAATTTATCTTTTCAAGCTGTCAGCCCGTTCCACCTTGGGAAACCCTGACAGATGTGTTTAATGTGAGTGCCAGCTTGCTCCCTGACAACGCCAGGAATACACCGTCCAAAGTTAACATCTTAGGGGCCGATGTGGTGAATTCCGAGATGACAATACGGTCAAAAGGTTAAGGTTGTTTTTCAAATCCGGTGATCAACGATGTCAGATGAAGATGATTTTTTTAAAGAAGTAGCTGATATTCAACCACTCAAACAAACCAGAGCCCGCCTGAAAAAAGTTGCGACAGAAACGCCTGGTCATGTGATTCGACGCAGTCTGGCGGTGGCGGGTCGTTCGGACGCCGACCCTTTGATTTCGACCGAGATTCCCAGCCTCAAGTCGAACGATGTTCTTGCTTATCGCAGCAGTGGTGTACAGCATGGTGTCTATAAAAAGCTGCGCATGGGGCGCTACGCGATTGAAGCGCGTCTGGATCTGCATCGTATGACAATTGATCAAGCGCGGCGCGAGGTGTTTCAGTTTCTGCGTGAGTGTTTTTATTACGAGCTGCGCACCGTGATGATTCTTCACGGCAAAGGTGAGCGCAACCCCGAAGGTATTGCTACCTTAAAAAGCCATTTGGCAGTATGGCTGCCGCAAATAGAAGAAGTGATTGCTTTTCATTCTGCTCAGAAACAACAAGGCGGCACTGGCGCGGTGTATGTGATGCTAAAAAAAGGTGATAACGCTAAACAAAGCAATCGTGAGCGGCACGGACTAAGGTAGTCAAAAGGGTATGCTCAGATTGTCGATCGACATAATCATCGAAAAGGTTGGTGAGCGACTAAGGCACGGGAATCAAAATCAATGATGCGGGTCAGAATGATATTAAAATTGCTTGTTTTAGTGCTCATGTTGCTGGGTCCTCGCGTTGGCGGCTCAGCAGATTCTGGCCTAAACCTTCAATTAAGTGATGAGGAACAGGCATGGCTAGTGAGTCACCCTGAAATCACGCTCGTTGCGGCCAAGGATTATTATCCATTCGAGTTTTTCGATGAAAAAGGGCGTTACCGTGGCGTCGCTGCCGATTATTTCGAATTACTGGCGCAGCGCCTGGGGATTCGATTTAACATACTGGCGAGCGCTGATTCCGCTGAGCGTCTGGCCAAGGTTAAAGCGAAACATGCAGATATGCTGGTCACTGCTTCGGAAAAAATCAAAGATGTTCAAGATTCCGTACTTTTTACCCGGCCGCACATCATTATGTCGGGCGTGATCGTCGGTAAACATAAATACAATGGACTGGCCTCGCTAAAAGGTAAAAAGTTGGCCGTTATTTCCGGTTCCCAGTGGGAGACGTTAGCGGCCAGTTTCGACCCAGAGATCAAACTGATCAGAGAGTCGGATATGACCAGTGCGCTTGAACATGTTTCACTCGAAACAGTCGATGCACTTTTGAGCGATATTGCCACTACGTCTTACTATATTCACCGCGAAGGCATGACTAATTTGAACATTGTTGGCGGCGTCGATGAAAGCCTCGAGATTCGAATTGGCATTCGTCAGGACTGGCCGATATTGATCTCGATTATGGACAAGGCGCTGGCAAGTATTTCTGCCAAAGACAAGGAAAAAATTCGTCGCCAATGGATACATATCAAGAAATCGTCATTGCTGCATAGCCCGATTTTTTGGAGCGCTGCGCTGGCGGCCATGATTATTATTGCGACAATTCTGGCTTCGATACTGGTTTGGAACCGGACACTTAAGAGACGGGTGCAACAAAGGACGAAATCATTGGATGTCGAGCTACGGCGGCGTCATGAAGCAGAACTGGAATTACAAGCCGCAAACAATGATCTGCTTAAGTCTCACAGGAATCTGCAGAAAACGCAGTTGCACTTGATACATGCCGCTAAAATGGAGTCGGTAGGGCACCTTGCAGCAGGTATCGCGCACGAAGTAAAGAACCCGCTAGCGATCATCAGTCTTGGCCTGGACTATATTACGCCTCTGATAAAAGACCGCACTGTTGATCAGGACGTTCTTCAGGATATGATCAAAGCTGTTTCACGTGCAGATTCGGTGATTAACGGTTTGCTGGATTTTTCTCGGGAGGACACGCTCAATAGCAGCAAGGCCAATATCAATCGCGTTATCGAAGACGCTTTGCAGTTGGTCAAACATGAACTGGCCCAGAGTCATGGACGTGTTGTTAAAGTGCTGGATAAAAACGTGCCGACCTTGACTCTGGATATCAATAAGATGCTGCAAGTCTTCGTTAATCTGTTTTTAAATTCGCTGCAAGCAATGGAAAGCGGGGGCACCATTACGGTCTCAAGCTACCAACTGAAGATTCAAGCGGATAGCATCACCCAAAAAGTAGCGAAAGCGCAATTCGAAATTGGACAAACTGTTGTTGTTGTTCAAGTTAGCGATGATGGCCCGGGAGTGGATGAATCCAAGCTAAGTAAAATATTTGATCTTTTTTACACCACCAAACCGGTTGGAGAAGGAACCGGCCTGGGTTTACCGATTATCAAGAATATTGTGGACTTGCACCGAGGCGCGATTGAAGTCAAAAATCGACCTGAAGGGGGGCTGTCAATCAGTATCATTTTACCCACAACCAAGGAACCGCCATTGTATGAAAACTAAAATTCTGGTCGTTGATGATGAAACTGCGATTACACACATGATCAAACTGAACCTGGAGCGGACCGGCTTGTATCAGGTGCAGGAAGAAAATTCAGGTAAGCGTGCACTTGAAACCGCTTTGGAATTTATGCCCGACCTGATACTGCTCGATGTGATGATGCCTGATATGCAAGGCGATGAGGTCGCAACGTTGCTTAAACAAAATGAACAGCTAAAAAATACCAAAGTGGTTTTTCTCACCGCAATTGTCACCCGGGATGAAACAGCCAATGGTCATCATATCATTGGAGGTAACTTGTTTATTGCCAAACCGGTTAAAACCAAGGATCTCCTGTGTCTGATTGACAAGCTTTTAAACGCAGAGGATTCGTGACATAAAGCGGTAGCGTCACCCGTTTAACAATATTGCGGCACTCGGTTGTTAGCGGATTTCGGGACTGAGCAGCGAACGCTTTTTACGGCAGTTTCAGTATTTTCCATTCCAGAAATGGGCCAAAAGGAAGGGGTAATTATGTCCCGGTTCTTGGTCGCTCATGGAGTTGTTTGAATAGTTTGTTTGGTGCTGAGTGTCGTTACTAGGCGTAAGCACTTTTGCAGGTTTTGAGTGGCATGCAGCAGCTAAGGAGAGGCAGGAGATACCATAAGGCGTTTGTATTGACTATACTTTGCGTTTCCCATACTTATAAAAATTCAACTGGAAGAAGGGGGTTTCTGATGGCTTTGATTAAAATACTATTCGCCCTGGCATTTTTACTTAACCTTATTGCCTGTGGCGATAATGACAGCCTGCAGGCTGCACTCGATGCGGCTGTCGATCCAAGCAGTGACCCGGATAATGATGGTCTCAGTAACGACCTTGAATTAAATACCTATTTCACCAATATTAATATCGCGGATACTGATGGTGACGGTATTTCCGATGGTGATGAAGTTAATGAGCTGGGTTTTAATCCCGCTTCCAATATCTATCGTTTTAACCCCTTGATTGCAGATTTGCCGGTTATCGGCATTGCGGTGGAAACTGTGCCGGATCTGGTACTGCGTTATACCGATACAGTGGGTAGTGAAAATTCCACCTCTACCGCCAATGGAGGCGCTACGGTTGATTCCAAAAAAGTAACTGATACCGGCAGTGTGTCAGTTACTGTTGGTGCTGAGATAGAAGCAGGGGCAAAGCTTACCGGTCCTAGTCTAAAAACCAAGAAAAGCCTGTCGGTTACCGGCACCTACGAGAACAGTGTCGCCACGACCAAAGAGAATCAGAGAACATGGGAAACGGTCACCAATGATAGAAGTTCAACCGCTCGTCAAACCGAAGGTGCCACTTTACGTATTGGTGTCAGTATTGAAAACGTCAGCAACATCACTTATGCGCTTGAACATATAACGCTGGTGGCAACCTATTTCGATGGTGATGGAATGCGCCCGATTGCGACGCTGGGGTATGATACAGCTGGTAGCGGGTTTCAGCGTACCAGTTTTTCACCGGGCGAGAAAAGTAACACATTATTGTTTAGTTTTGATGATCTGGATTTGGATACCGCACTGGATGTATTAAAAAATGCGCGTACGCTGGTAGTTGAGCCAGCATTGTTTGAGCTCACCGATAAAGAGGGTTTCGGTATTGATTTTAATGAAGGTGAGGTTGATGCCAAAACCGCTTTCGTGTTGATTGATTATGGCACTACCCAACAGCAGGAAAAATACAATGTATCTGTGCTTGGGAGTCTGGGAGAAGGGTCATTAATGGTCAGTGACATACTCGGCAATATTCTGAATGTTGATTATGTCGATAATAATGGGTTTCAGAGTGTCAGGGGTATTGGTGGTGATCCCGGTTCACGCTGGATATTAGTGCGGGTGCATGATGATGGTTTTAATGAAACGATAAGCGTTTATGATGTTGATGCTGCTGATTATGCTATTTCAGACATTGAAATTTTCCCCGGCGATACCCTTAACCTGATTTACCTCACCGATGTTGATGGTGATGGCATTGGTATTCGTGAGGAGTTTTTAAATGGCACCGATCCGAATAACCCGGATACCGATGGTGATGGTTTAACCGATGATGTGGAAATCCGCAGCATATACCTGGTGAATTCGATTAATCTGGTTAACCCTGACCGCTACCCGGCTTCGGTGAAAACCAATCCGGTACTGGCCGATGCTGACGAGGATTCATTGACAGATATTCAGGAAGTAGGTGGAACGCTTGAGGATGGTACCGTAATAGCTGGCAGGGGGTTAGATCCCAATAATGCTGATACTGATGGTGACGGTATCAGTGATGCGATTGATACCTTTAACGGGCAGATACCGATAGCGGCTGACTTTGCGTTAACTCCGCAAGGTGGTAGCACGGTTAATCTGACGGGAATTGCAACCCCGCAAGCAGGAACAAGAGTAACCTCTGTGACCATAGAGTGGGGTGATATGAGTGCGGATGATGTGGTCACTTCAGTGACCAGTGCGCCCCTCAATGCCAACTTTTCGCATACCTACCCTGCGCAAGGCTCAGGTTCGGCCACGTATAACATTACTATTACCATGTTAAGCACAGACGATGATCCGTCTGACCCAACGATTGTAGAAGTGGTTCATGCCGGCAGTTTTCAGTTGTTTAGTGAAAACACATCCACAGATTTTGGCACTAGCTGGTCTCCGATTGAACACATACGTACCATGGCCGATATGGACAATGATGGTAACCTGGACCTGGTTGGTTTTGGTGACGATGGTGTCGGAGTTGCTGTCTGGGATAATGATGCCGGTGTATTTAACGGTAGTAGTACATGGTTAACCGGTCTGTATGGTGCCGGTGGCGATGGTGGCGACTGGGATAAAAACGCTCATCCTCGTTTCCTGACCGATTATGACGGTGATGGTTTGACCGACGTGGTTGGCTTTGGGCAGGGCGGCGTTCTCTGGAGTAAAAACTGTGGTGATGGCACGCTTCAGGCAGCCGGTGCCTGTGATGGAGTGGGTAGTGCGACGTCCGAGCAGCTGAGTACGAATTTTGTCGTCAATAGCGGTTGGGATCCTGCATTGCACTTTCGTGCGATGGCGGATGTCGACGGTAATGGTCTTGTTGATATCGTCGGTGTGGGTGCGAGTGCGGTATTTGTATTACGTAATCTGGGGTCAGGCTCTACCGAACTGGTGACCATGGATTCAAATGCAGTGACCACACTGGAGCAGGGTTATGGTACGGCGTTTACCACGGGTGATGCTGGCATTACCAACCGTAATGCTTTTCGTATGCAGGGTGATATTAACGGCGATGGTCGAGCTGATTTGCTATTGTCAGGCGGCAACAGAATGTTTTACTCGCTGGGTCAGAACGATGGTAGTTTTTCTGCTATCAGCGAAATCTGTACCTCTAGTGAACTCTGTTTTACTCCGGCACAGGGCTGGACGCCGAGTAATCATCTGATATTTCTTGAAGATGTCAACAATGACGGTTTGCCTGACCTGGTTGGTTTTGGTTATGGTGCCGTTTATGTATCGCTTAATGAAAGCGTTGCCAATGCCGTCAGTTTTGGCGCATTGAAGGTGTGGTCTTCTAACTATACCTATAATACAGGCTGGCGGGTTGGACAGCATCTTCGGTATTTGGCGGATGTTAACGGTGATGGTTATAAGGATATTGTCGGATTTACAGGTAGTACGATAGCGTCATTGAATCAGTTACCCAAAGGGCAGGAAAGTTTTGCATCAAACAAGGTGACGTTGACTAACAATATTAGCCTGGGGAGTAACTGGCAAACCGTGGTGACAACCCAAGAGCCAAATCCCGATTGGTTCCCGGGTAACCCTTTTGCACCTCCTACAATAGATGTGGACACTTTTTATTATAATAATCGTTTGGCAGGCGATTATAATAACGATGGTTATGCGGATGTTATTGGGTTTAGTGATACCGGTGTTATCGCACAACGCTCGCCGGTTATTGTGCAACCTGCAGAGCAGTAATTAGCGAGATTTAGCCAAAGGGCACGAGCAATTAATAGAGGTTCCCAAAAGAATATTCGCGATTTCGATCAGGTTCTGGTCGGGGTCGTGGGTATAAAATGACAATAGCTTTCCTGTTGCGCCGCTACATTCGAACGGGCCTTCAATCATTAATCATTAGGTTAACCCCCAGCCATACTGGGGGGCTCGAATAGGTTTGGCCGAGGTGCCGGTCTGAATAACCTTGGAATTTCGGCCAAGAAATTTAGAGGAAAACCTATGAGAGACTACAAGAGTCTGGCGCATACCCGTTAGGGTTGTAAATACCATATTGTGTTTATCCCAAAGAAACGGCAGAAATGGATATACAGACAGGTGCGAATCTATGCAACAGTGATGTTTGGGAATCAGGCCTCGCTTTAAACCTGGATGCCAATGGCTGGGAGACGGCGACTTGTCCATTCGCTGGGATCTCGAACAAGGGTATGAACCTGAACCCCTGCTCTGGCAAACTCTTCACTAACCATCCTGAAACCTATCCAGTTGCATCAGTCGCCATAACGTTTGCTTCTTTCGCTTATCCACTCAGAGTTTTGCAAAAGGCTCTGAAATTTGATTTATGGCTGCAGTTACTGATCGTGGTCAGTCGAAGTTCAATTCGCATAAAGAGAGTTGGTATAAATGAGTTATGCTTACGAAACCGTTTTTAATCTTTAGGAGTGACAATGACCGACACAAGTTTGTCTGCGAAAGTTAAGAACAAGGGATGGACAGTAGCGTTTGCTGGAACAGGTATCAACCTGGCACTAGGGGTCTTATACACCTGGAGTATCTATCAGGCCGCCATTGTTGAGTCAATTAATGCTGGAGGAGAAGGCGGTTTCAATTGGGATCGGGCAGCTGTGGGCGACCCGTATGCGGTGAGCTGCCTGGTATTTGCGTTTTCGATGATGTTGGCCGGAAAGGTTCAGGATAAACACGGTCCTAAGCTGACAGCTTTAATCGGTGGCGTACTGGTGGGGCTGGGCTTATTGCTGATTTCTCAAAGTACCAGTTATGCGGTTTGGGTAATCGGATTTGGTGTGCTTACAGGAGCGGGGATCGGATTCGGCTATTCGGCAGCTCTGCCTCCGGCCCTGAAGTGGTTTCCCGGTGGTAGTACCGGATTAATTGCAGGATTAGTTGTTGCAGGCTTTGGTCTTGCGCCGGTTTATATTGCGCCACTCGCGTCGTATTTGGTGAGTATCTGGGATTTACAGGCGGCCATGATGTTCTTTGGTCTTGCTTTTTTTGTGGTGGTGAGTGTGTTGTCTCGTTTTCTGATCAACCCTCCGGCCGGATATGTTCCTGAAGGCCCGACAGTGCAAAAAGAAATGAAGAAAGAAGCTGCAATTACTAATGAAGTGACCGGCCGAGAGGTGTTGATGTCAAGCAACTTCTGGAAATTGTGGTTTTTGTACTTTGTTGGCGCGGGCGCCGGATTGATGGTAATTGGAAGCGTTGCCGGTATGGCCAAAGCGAGTATGGGCGAAGCTGCATTTGTTGCGGTGGCTATTATGGCAGTGGGCAATGCCTCAGGCCGAATTATAGCAGGCGTTGTTTCAGATGCATTGGGAAAGAAAATAGCACTGGCAATTTTCCTTGGCCTAATGTCGCTAAACATGTTTTTGGCCATCCTGGTCGTTGGCTCAGAAGGTTCAGTTGCCTTCTTCATAGTCTTGACAGCAACCTTTATCGGCTTTAACTACGGCACCAATTTGACGCTGTTTCCGGCATTCTGTAAAGCGTGGTGGGGTTTGAAGTCCTTTGGATTCAACTACGGAATGTTGTTTACCGCATGGGGAGTCGGTGGTTTTGTGATGACGCGTATATCGCGTATGATTGTCGTTAGCACTGGCAGCTATACGTGGTCATTTGTATTATCAGGCACGTTGTTAGCAGTCGCAGCATTGTTTGCACTGACCCTCAAAAAGCCAGAGCGTGCCACGTCGCAGGCTGCTGAGGTAGAGTAGGGCTGGAAAAACCCCAATTGCTAACATGTGTTAAAACAAATTATGCAACAGCTTTTGTCCTTATTCATATTACTCGGCTTCTGCTTAAGTGCTTTAGCTGACAACAATTTGGTCTCGTTTGATCACGATAAAGACAGCATTGACCTCTCTACACACCTGCTTTTCTTTGAAGATCGAGAGCACACTCTAAGCCCTGAACAAGTTAACGACTTAAGTGAAACCCAATGGCAAAATTTACCAGAGGGTCGTGCTAATTTCGGTTTCTCTAGCAGCACTTATTGGTTTCGGTTTTCGGTAGAGAATACCGCAATGTCTGACCTGTCGGCCTACCTGCATATAAACTATAGCCAGCTCGATAATATCGAACTTTTTCAAGCATTACCCAAAACCCGGAATAATGCTGAAACGCTAAAACAACTGTTTCATACCGGTGACCGCTTTGTTTTCTCTCAAAGACCAGTTGAGTTTCCCACTTTCTTGTTACCGCTGGATCTTGAAGCAGGGAAAACACAAGAGTACTTTATTAAGGTAGATTCTCAAGGCTCAGTTCAAGTCCCGATGACCCTTTGGCAACAAGATAGCTTTCAACTATCCGCCAACGACTCGCTCTTTCTATACGGTAGTTTCCTCAGCGCTCTACTCATTATGAGTGCTTATAACTTATGCCTGTTCTTGGTCATTCGTGACAAAACTTACCTTTTATATAGCGTTTTTATTTTTTGCATGGCTGGCGTTCATGCATCCTTAGATGGTTTCACCTATCAATGGTTTTGGCCAAACGCGCCTGCTTGGCACCAAATATCGGCCATCACCTTTATTTCATTTGGCATACTTTCTACGGTTCTGTTTACGCGTAGAATTTTACCTATACCCAAAGTGAGCCCCCTTCGTCATTGGATAAACCTGCTAACAATATTCACCATTGCATCGGCTTCTATTACGTTCTTTCTACCGTATCGACAGGCTGCAATCCTCAATGGAGTCATGACAGTGATCGTTATGAGTAGCGTGACGATTATCTGCTTAGCAATGCTCCGACACAGCCCTCGTATCGCGCGTTTTTTTTGTGTTGCCTGGGGTGCGTACTTTTTAGGTATCGTACTAAAATCCTCAAGTAAAATGGCTTATCTGCCTTCAAACACATTTACCGAATATGCAGGCAATATCGGCGGGGTGGTTGGTATTGTTATTATTTCGATGGCTTTGGCTGACCGTATCAACACGGAACGTAGAGCAAGAGAGAAAGCTCAGGCTCAGTCCATCAATAATTTAAAACGCTTTGAAGACCTTTATAACGATGCATTAGAAGGTATCTTCCACTACAACAAGAAAGGGGAGTTATTATCTGCAAATCCTGCCTTTTTGTCGTTAATCGGCTTAGATGACCTGTCGACATTTAACGGGCAGCGTGATGAGCTCAGTGGTTATTGCTTATCTGAACAAGCGTTTTCTGATCTATTTAAAACTGTCCGAGCGTCAGCTAAGGTCGTCGATTATGAAATACAGCTAAGCAACGCCCAAGGTGAAACAATTTGGGTAAACATATCTGCCCGATATACTGATGATGAAGGTCTTGAAGGAACCCTCATCAATATCACCGAAAGAAAAGCATTTGAGCAACAGTTAAAACACCTTGCAGAACATGACTCACTTACCGGTTTCTATAACCGAAGAACCTTTGAAACTGCGGCTAGAGAACTACTAAAAAAAGTGCAGACCCATGAAGAGTCTGCTTGTTTACTTTATATGGATCTCGACCAGTTTAAAATCGTCAACGATTTATGCGGTCATACAGCGGGAGATTTACTGCTAAAAAGTATTAGCCAAAAGCTACTCCAGGAAGTCAAAGCACTAGGACCACAGCAAATTATTGCCAGGCTCGGGGGCGATGAATTTGGCATATTACTCAGCCATACCAGCCTACCGAAGGCTCGCTTAATTGCTGAGAGTTTAAGAGAAACCATAGAGCAGTTTTTGTTTATCTGGGATGGAAAGCGGTATAGCATCGGTGTCAGCACTGGTTTAGTTGAGATCTGCGCTTACCATCATAGTGTTGAACAGCTGCTGGTGATGGCTGACACAGCTTGTTATATGGCTAAAGACCAAGGTCGAAACCGAGTCCACGTATTTATCGAAAGTGATAAAGAGCTGCAGTTCAGGCAACTCGAAATGCAATGGGTAACCACCATCAAGGAGGCGCTAGAACAAGACCAATTCTTTCTGGTTTTTCAATATATCGCTCGTAATGATAACCAGGGCGACAAATATCATTACGAAATTTTATTGCGCCTGGTCAACAGCGCCGGAAACCTTTGTGCGCCCGGACAGTTTTTACCTGCCGCAGAACGCTATAATCTAATGGCCAAGATAGATAAATGGGTTATCCGAGATTATTTTTCCTGGTTACACAAACACCCCGAACATATGGAAGCGCTAGGTTGCGCGAGCATCAATTTAAGCACTCAAAGTATTGGTCAAAAAGAGTTTGCTGCGTTCTTGATTAACATATTCGATGAATACCGTATTCCGCCTCACAAGATCTGTTTTGAAATTACCGAAAGCATGGCGATCACCCACTTAGACAATACTCAGCATTTTATTGATCAATTCAGAGCACTAGGTTGTCGGTTTGCACTCGATGATTTCGGCACAGGATTTTCGTCCTATGCCTATCTAAAAGACCTCAATATCGACTACCTCAAAATAGACGGCGTGTTTGTAAAGAACCTTTGTAACGAAGCTGTAAACACAGTGATGATCAAATCAATTGCCGATGTTGCGGGGGCTATTGGAATAGAAACCATTGCCGAGTTTGTGGAAACTGAAGAGGTTCAGAATAAGTTAACTGAAATTGGTATTACTTATTCCCAGGGCTATCACATCCATAAACCCGTCAAGCTCGATTCCTTCGCGCTCGAAATAGATAATATAAACACATTGATAGCGGGTCATGAGGGGAAGCCTTCATGAGCACTTTATATATCACCGGCGCGATTTAGGCTAAGACTTCCTAACAGATAAGTCCGCGTTGCGGTTCTAGCTGCAATTTCTTGCCGCCAGACTATAATTACTACCTAGATCCTGCAATCGAGCGCAGAAAAAGAGTGGTATCCCTTGTGGTGCATAGCGTAGAGAAAAATGGTGCAGTCACCTTATTGGTCATAAGACATTTTTCTCATAGCTAAGTGCGACAAGGGGTGCCGCTTCTTTCTGTGATTCGATTGCAGGATCTAGGTACTAAGTGAATACCCCCAAACATCGATTGTTTATGGAGTTTTCTATGTGCTATCGCGAAGCGTTGACAGGCCTCATCATTATTTGCGCATTGCTGGCAGGTTGCTCTAGTTCAAGCAACTCGGACGATGACGGCGCTGAAGTCGACGCGCCCGACACTAGCGATAACTACGGCAAAAACACCTTGAACACAAATTCCCCATTGGCCATCAATATCGCCCCCTTTGCTGCCTGGACACCCGGTTGGGTGCTGATGGATGTATTCCCCAAGAGCCAGCCCTGGGTATCAAACCTATGCAACAGTGATGTTTGGGAATCAGGCCCCGCTTTAAACCTGGATGCCAGTGGCTGGGTGACCTCGCTAGACAGCAATCAGTGCGCTGACACCTTGATTTTCGGCTCAATGGCCGGGCGCTATCCTGAAGGCACCTATGTCGTGCTTTGGGAGGGAGACGGCGACTTGTCCATTCGCTGGGATGTCGAACCGGAAGTACAGCATACCCAGGGCTCAACGCCAGAGACCCGCAATGGTTTGAATCGCATGACCTTCGAATTAAGTGCAACGCAACAAAGTGATCTCGGTATTGGCATTCGCATCGCGAGTCAGGCAACAGATTACATTAGAAATATTCGCCTTTTGCCGCCGGGTGGCGTGTGTGGTCGCAGCGCCACAGAGTTAGACTACTTCCAGTTTTGCGAGAGCGATCGAGGCGGTGAAGGTAGCTGTGCAACTAACGAAAGCTGTTTCGATTTTGAAGATGTCTATTGGGATCGATTCAGCGACCCGGTCGTCGAGATGAATAAGCCCAAACCGGTATTTCACCCTTTGTATGCATCAACCTATCAAGGGTATCGCGCGATTCGCTTTATGAAATGGTTACGCCCAGAAGACAGCGAAGTTGTCAATTGGAGTGACCGCGTGTCAGTTCAAAACCAGAATTTTACCGATGACGAGCGTGGGTTCGCCATAGAATATGCACTGGCACTGGCCAACCTGCTCAACGCAGATGCATATTTAAACGTGCCCATGATGGCGAATGATGATTACGTGACTCAATACGCGCAATTGGTCGACAGCGGCCTCAATGACCAGCTGAAAATGTACTTGGAATACGGTAACGAGATTTTCAACCCGGTTACACCATTGCCATATGGGCATGCCCTGGACCAAGCCAATACCGCAGGATCCGGTATTCCGGCGACCGACAGCGACCTAATTAAAATCGCCAAGTACGCTGCGCGGCGCTCTTCGCAGATTTTTGATAGCTGGGATACACAGGTAACAAATTCCGATGAGCGCCTGATAAAGGTTCTGGTTGGCTTCAACCCGCTAAGTGACTACACCTTGAACGTACTGGATTTTGAGGACGCCTACACCAAAGCGGATGCATTGGCGATCAATGGTTATGTTGGGCCAAATCGTTTATATGTCGACAGCCAATCGGCGTTCGATGCGATGACAATCGATCAGGTCTTACAAGAAATCACTACGGGCGATGTGGTAAATTCTGAATCATCACTTGTGGAACTAAATCAAAACTACTTAAGCCATGCGACTTACGCAAACGACCGAAACCTGCGTCTCATTGCCTACGAAGGTGGTAACTTTATGCAAACCACGGGTGCTGCACAGTCGGTAGTCGACAAATTTTTCGCCCTGAATCGGGACAGCCGTCTAGCCAATGCCTTTGTACAGAATTTCGATAATTTTCAGGCTGCGGGCGGGTCCGCATTTTTCTACTTTCTAAACGAAGATTTCTGGACCAACGAAGGCGCTTTCGGCGCCAGGCGTTTTCAAGATGAAAGCCGCGATGAAAGCCCGGTATTTGATGGGCTAATGGACTACATAGAAACCACATCATGCTGGTGGACAAATTGTGAGCGTAGCGTGCCCGGCACTTAGATAACTACTGCCATCATAATCATAAAAATTCGCCAAATAGTTCCAGGAAAAAATATTCAAATCGCTACTCTCGGACAGTCTCTTGTTATCTGCAGGTTGTGATCTGCTTGAAGACCTTTTCGATGCTTTGAGCAAACAACTTTTGGTCTGTTAGCACGGAGTTTCTGAGTTTATCTCTTAAACTGCTGCGCAGATTAGCAAGTCGTTGCTGATCTGCAGCTAATTCAACGGCCAGATCGATATAATCATCAAGGTCGGTAGCGATAAAATTCTCAAGCTGTGCATGGGTGAGTATGCTGGCACCAACACGTGCTGCATGCCGGTCACCTAGTGTGGTGACAACTGGAACTCCCATCCACAGCGCTTCACAGGTCGTCGTGGTGCCATTATATGGAAAAGTATCTAAAGCAATGTCAACATGGGAATATAGACTCAAATGCTCTTCGGTACTTTTGACATGTGCCTTCAAGTCGATACGACTGGTATCTATACCTTTATGCGAAAACATTTCCAGTAATTTGTTTCTATTTTCTGAAAAGATCAGCTGCGGAGACTTGATCAATAACCTCGATTCAGGTACACGGTTTAATATCTGGATCCAAACGTCAATCACATTTTCGTTTACTTTAGCTAAATTATTAAAGCTGCCAAAGGTAATATAATTCTTTGATTGGGAAGGAGGCGTGTTTGGCGCAGCAAGATCAGGCCCCTGGTAACATAAAAAACCATGCGCTAACCTAACGACTTTTTCACAATTGAGCTCATCACCAACGCCTGCCGGGTCCGCAACTGCATCAGACAATCGGTAATCCATCGTACTCAGACCTGTTGTATTCGGATAACCAAGCCAAGTCACCTGGATAGGAGCAGCCTTTCTGGCAAACACGCCCAAGCGATGATCACCACAGTGCCCTGATAGATCAACTAATATGTCGATACCATCTTTTCGAATTAGCTTGACAGCATCGGTATCATTAAGAGTAGCAATATCACGCCAGTTATCTGACTTGCTCCGCAGCCGCTTATTCGTTTCATCGTTGCGAATATAATTGTAATAGCAAAACGTTTCTATTTTTTTACTGTCATGGGCTGTCAGCAATGGTTCAAAGAAATAGGCAACCGAGTGTGCCCTAAAATCTGCTGAAACATAACCGACCTTCAGTTTTTTTACGGGCTTCAGTTTTTTGTGCGAATAGGCTTTACCTACATTGTTGTGCCAATAGCGTTTTTCCCACTCCAAATGTTTTTGGTGCACCGTTTCGGCAGCAATCTCAGTGTGATAGTTCAGAAGTAGCAAATAGTTCGAA
>Ga0316207_10001551_pt1 | contig 27565 bp, 22 predicted proteins | sample 6weekpyrite_MG_FD_204943 | JGI IMG/M metagenome (GOLD analysis project Ga0316207, IMG submission 204943) | Microbial mat bacterial communities from mineral coupon in-situ incubated in ocean water Damariscotta River, Maine, United States -... | ecosystem: Environmental > Aquatic > Marine >... | reverse complement strand
CGTTTAGGATTGGATGCGGAAAGTTTTGTGCAACACATGCAAGGGAAACGACCTCATCTATCGATTACCCAGGCACTTGGACGACTTGAAAAACTTAAGGCCTATGCGAATCAGCTTGGAGTGAAATTCATTAAGGGTTTCAAGCAAACTCAAGTGATATATCAATAAATTATTAATGCACATTTTTGAAGATAGAAATCGATTTATTTCAAAATAAATCATCGCTCATCGCTCATCGCTCATACCTCGATATATTCCAGAGATTATTTCCAAGTATAGAAAATGCACTCCAGTTAAAGATCTTTTTTACATCGATTTTGTAAAATAAATAGTACAAAACTAAATTTTGTATGCGAATTAAATTAACATGGATGTCCTGGATCGGAACATGACAAGTTTTTTAGCTTTTACTCCCATCCTCTTTATCCAACGCTTCCCAAACATGCTCGGCAAATCCAACCCCTGCTTCATCATAGTAGTTGTAAGCCACATCGGCACCGGCCTCTATTACTGAGCTAATGTGCTCAGGATAAACGCCGGTCGCGCAAATATGACCTTGATAGTTATGTTTGCGCAATTGCGTTACTGCAATTTTGTTCGCTTCTGGGTCTGGCATGGCCAGAAGGATGGCTTCGATTCCATCCAGTTTTAAGTTTTCCCATAATGTTGGATCTTCGGCATCAGCATACAACACACGACGTCCTTCTGAGCGATGACGTTCAACTTTACCCGGGTCAGAGTCAAGCCCCACGACACGTTTTTTCCGCTGTGTGAGAAAATCATATGCCCCAAGTCCCACACGTCCCATTCCCATGACAACGATATTCGCTGCTCCTAGGGAAATGGGTTTATCATCTGGGTGTCGTTTTTGTGACTCAAACCGACCTAATTCCTTAGACAAATAATCATAAATGTCGTGAGCAAATCGATTGATAGGGGCGGCAATTGCAAAGGATATTGCCACAGTAACCGCCATCAACACTAGCCAATCATTACTTAACCAGCCGTTGTTAACGGCAACATGTCCAACGATTAAACCAAATTCACTGAATGTTGCTAAGCTTAATCCAGCTAAAAATGAGGTGCGCGCTCGTAAGCCAAATAACAGCAGAATAACAAAGAACAATAGCCATTTTAGTGGTAATAACAAGCTTAATAAAATTGCATAACCAAATGTTTCAAACGTTGGAACACCTGCCATACCTATTTGCAAAAAGAATCCAACTAAAAATATTTCTTTTAAACCCCATAGCGCATGGTAAAGTTCTTTGGAGCGATGATGTTCCGACAACAAAGCGCCAAGTACCAATGCACCCAATTCAGCACTTAATCCTATTGCGTGAAAGCCGGCACCACCCAATACCAACGCCAGCAACATACCGAATAAAACAAGTAATTCATCATGGCCTATAAAATCTAAAAATTTAGTGATAAGACTTTTTGTAAACGGGAGAAGTAATAACAACAATGCCCAGGGAGAGGGAACGTTTCCACTGGAGACACTCAAAAAACCAACCGCAACTAAATCTTGTACAATTAAAATTCCTATAGCAACTCGCCCGTGAAAAGCGCGTAATTCACGTTTTTCTTCCAGTACTTTCGCTGCTATTACGGTACTGGAAAAACTTAATGCCATTGCAATAACACCGGCAGTTATTAAACTGGCATCGGTAAAGATATAACTCACTACGGTAACAAAAAATATCAGTAAGACCATATGTAAAATAGATCCAACTAATACTTCTGCCCGCGCTAGACTTTTAACTCGGAGTTTCAATCCTACGGTGAATAACAGAAGTAGCACGCCGATTTCTGCTGCTTGCTTCAACATTTCACCGCCGCTAACGCCATAGGCGTTAAGGCCAAATCCCGCTACCAAATAACCGACTAAAGGGGGTAAGCCAACAGATCGGGCGATTAATCCAAGTGAAAATGCGATTGCTATGTATGTTGCGACTAAAAGCATAAATTGGTAATTATTGTAAGGATTATTTTATTGGGTCATTTATTATAACGATAAGTCTACGATTTTGGTAACTTTTCAGCTAACTGACAAAAATGAGTGTATTGCTGTTATGGTTGTTTCTGATTTGTCCGAGGACTAAGCGGATTTCCCGCAGAATTCACGAATTCACACTTGATTCTTGATCTCGCAAGGCATTTTCTTCCTTCGGAAATGCAGTCCGTATTCTGCTCAGTCAGAAAACCCCTTGCAGGATCAATTCTCTGCAGGATAATCTCGCAACCCTGTGAGTAATGCGGGCTGGAAACTACTTGGTATTAAATTATTTTGAATTGTAATAAAACGGTAACAATTTTGTGTTTGGTTAATGTTATATTTTGTTTGTGATTAGATTGTTATAGGACAGTATTTAGTCGTGGTTTCTGAATCCGAAAGCTCATTAATTGAACGCAAACTTGATTTAATTCAATCCAGTGAATTAGGATTACATCAAGCGAAAACAAAAAGTGTCTCTCAATTAAAACGCTTGAAATACCTTTGTTCGTCAAGTCGCAGATTGGATGATTTTTTTGAAAACCAAATCGAAGAAGTAAAACGAGAAGAATTAAACCAATTTACTTCATGCAAGTCACAGCAAAGGAAAAAACTTAACTCCGATCTTACGAATATACGTTCAATTGTTCAAAATATTGTAAACGAGCAGTATTCTTTACTAAATAATCAGCTACTTCCGATATTAGAAAAAAATAATATTCGCTTTATTCGGCGGGAAAAATGGTCGGTAAGACAAAGAAAATGGTTGTTTGACTATTTTACTCAATTTTTATTGCCAGTATTAAGTCCGATTGGCTTAGACATAACACACCCATTCCCACCAATTCAAAATAAAAGCTTATGTTTTATGATCTCCTTAGTGGGAAAAGATGCGTTTGGGCGGAATCGAGAATTTGCGGTTGTACAAGCGCCTACATCATTACCCAATATCGTGCAACTTCCAAATCACATCAAAGGCAATGGTAAACATGATTATGTTTTTGTTTCGTCCATAATTCATGCGTTTGTCGGTGAGCTTTTTCATGGCCTAACGGTGTTGGGTAGTTATCAATTTAGAGTTACCCGAGGTAACAGTTTGAGTAATCACTATTCAGCTACGACAGATATCAATTCATCATATGGGATTGGTGAAATTGTCCGCCTTGAAATAGATCACAACTGTCCAAAAAAAGTTCTCAATTATTTGAGACGGGCATTACATGTGCAACTGGAAGATGTCTACTTAATAGAGGGGCCAGTGAATTTGGATCGAATAGCGAAGATCTGTGACATTGATGAATCAAAGAATGGCATAACTTTTCAGTTTTATCACAGAATAGTCGGATTATTTTCGCCAAAAGAGACAACACATCGGCCGGCTTCACTCATTTTAAAAATTAAATCCTTATTGGCAAAATCATTTATCAAAAAATTTTTCATAGTACGGCATTAGTGAAAGATTTATTCATGGTACAAACAAAATGTCTGATAATACTCCAGAGTCTGACACGTTACTTGATTTAACTGATCCCCAGTTATATATCAGCCGGGAATTAAGTTTAATCGAATTTAATAAACGTGTATTAGAGCAAGCAAGAGATGAAAGTAATCCCCTGCTCGAGCGACTACGATTTCTTTGTATTTCCAGTACGAACCAAGATGAATTTTTTGAAATTCGCGTGGCGGGAATAAAAGAAAAAATAAAAATGGGCATAACCAGTTCGGGTCCAGACAAAATTTCTCCACAAGAGTTACTCTCGCTAATTAGGCCAAAAGTTCTCGATTTAATACAAGAACAATATGAAATATTAAATCAGCAATTGTTACCTTCGCTTAGAGAAAAAAACATTCGTTTTATACGAAGAGATGAATGGAGTGCGGCGCAAGTTAAATGGTTACATGGGTTTTTTAATGAATCCCTGTTACCAGTGCTTAGTCCCATTGGTCTTGACATAGCTCATCCGTTTCCTCGGATACAAAATAAAAGTTTGTGCTTTATTATTTCTTTAAAAGGAAAAGATGCATTTGGCAGAGACAGTGGAAAAGCCGTCATTCAAGCGCCATTATCATTACCTGAATTGATTCAGCTACCAGTAGATATTGAAGGTAACGGACAGAATGACTATGTGTTTTTGTCTTCTATTATTCATGCCTTTGTGGATGAATTATTTCATGGCCTAAAAGTGGTTAGCATGTATCAGTTTCGATTAACACGAAACAGTGATTTAATTTTTGATGAAGATGAGGTGGACGATTTAATTAATGCGATGGAAGGGCAATTGTTATCTCGTCGATATGGTGATGTCGTTCGGCTTGAAGTTGATAAGGATTGCTCACAAGATTTAGTTGATTTCTTGAAAAAAACCATCGGTGTTAGTGTCGATGATATTTACTTGGATGATGGACCTGTTAATTTAAATCGTTTTGTAACAGTGTGCAATATGGATGGGCGATCAGATTTAAAATTTCCGCCATATGCCGCGAAAGTGCCATCAAAATTTTCAACAAATCCAGATTATTTTAAAGTGCTTAATCGCAGCGATGTATTATTGCATCATCCATTTGAATCGTTTACCCCTTTTGTGGATTTTTTGTTACAAGCGGCAAAAGACGCCAATGTTCTTGCCATAAAACAAACACTATATCGGACTGGATCAAATTCATCAGTTGTTGATGCATTGGTCTCCGCCGCACAACGAGGTAAAGAAGTCACCGTCGTTATTGAAATTCGTGCACGCTTTGACGAAGCTGACAATATCAATTTGGCCGATCGCTTACAAAGAGCAGGCGTTCAAGTGGTTTATGGTGTCGTTGGATTTAAAACACACGTAAAAATGGCCATGGTAGTGAGACGAGAAGGACGACAGCTCAAACGTTATGTGCATTTAGGGACTGGTAATTATCACCCACAAACAACTAAAATTTACACAGACTACGGATTATTTACCAGTGATAAAGCCATTGGGGAGGATGTTCACAATGTGTTTATGCAATTGACTAGTCTTGGTAAAGTACCAAAGTTGCATAAATTATTGCAATCGCCGTTTACAATGCATAACGCCATTATTGATAAAATTGAACGTGAAGCGACTTTTGCTTCTAAAGGAAAGCCCGCTAGAATCGTCGCTAAAATGAATTCATTGATTGAACCTAAAGTGATAGAAGCGTTGTATAAAGCGTCAATTGCTGGAGTCCAAATTGAATTAATTGTTCGGGGCATGTGTCGCTTACGACCGGGTATGCCAGGTATTTCTGACAACATTCAGGTAAGGTCAATTGTGGGCCGTTATTTAGAGCATACACGTGTCATGTATTTTCAAAATGACGACAATCCTGATGTATTGTGCTCGAGTGCAGATTGGATGGAACGTAATTTTTTTCAGCGTGTGGAAATTTGTTTTCCCATCGAATCAAAAAAATTATCAGCTTTAATAATTGAACAATTAAATTGTTATCTATCAGATAATACCCACACTTGGTTGCTACAAGAAGATGGCCGTTATCAAAAAGTTGATATTAAAAAGGGCGAGTCTGCATATTCAGTGCAAAATGCGCTGATGGAAAATCTACACTGCAAACAATAACGTCTATGCAGGTTCATGAATGCCTGTAAACTCCAGCGAATAACCGACAAGCGCCAACACATTTTTTTCCTTAATTAAGTCAGCAGTTGTCAGTGGATGATGCTCAGTGAAATCTTCTGGAAACGTTAATTTTATAATATGATTCTGTACTGTTATTTCTGGAACGAATACATTTTCATAGTGCCGACTTCGGTTTAGCAAAATTGCGATGCGTAATATGATTGCAATTTTTTTTGCTTTCTCTTGCCAATATTCACTTAATGTTGAAAATAATTCCATTGAAAAACCACCGCGCTGACGTCGTACCAAAACGGATAAAATACGCTGGTCATCACTGGAAAAGCCTAGCAAGTCTGCATTTCGAATAATGTATTCGCCATGTTTGTGAGATTGAGAATGTGAAATACTTAGCCCAATTTCATGTATCATCGCAGCCCATGATAATTGTCGCTGACATTCGTCATCATCAATTTGCCAGGGCTTGGCAACTTGTGTAAAAAGATTTATTGCTGTTTCAGTAACAGCATGGCCATGTTTACTATCAACATTATAACGCTTGGCCCAATTAAAAATAGTTTTGCTACGGGTATCTTCGTGATTCTCCCTACCGACAAGATCATATAACACGCCCTCTCGTAGCGCACCTTCTGATACGTACATGTGTTGTATGTTAAAAGTATCAAAAATGGCTTTTAAAACCATTACGCCACCAGCGAAAACCGGTTGTCTTTCGGATTTTAAGCCTTTAAATCTTATTTCATCAACATGGGATACGAGTCTAAGTTCGCCTATTATTTTATCAAGCGATTCAGCGCTAATGCCGTTAGAAGACCATCCCATACTCGACGCAACATTGGCAACTGACTTTATCGTGCCTGACGCACCAATGACATCAACCCAATTGAGTTTTTTGTAATGTTCGACATACGGTTCTAATTCAACTTCGGCAGCCAGTTTGGCTAAACGAATTCGTTTTTTCGAAATGCGTCCTTCACTAAACACTTTGTTGCTAATGACAACGCTGCCCATTTCAAAACTTTTTATATAAATTGGCTCAAATCGATCACCCAAGGTAATCTCTGTACTTCCTCCACCGATATCGATTACCATTCGTCGGCCATTATCTTCCACAACATGGTGAGAAACACCCAAATAAATCAATCGTGCTTCTTCGACACCGGATACAATTTCAATGGGGTGACCTAACAATGACTCTGCTTTCACAAGAAATTCTTGTGAATTACTGGCCCTGCGTAATGTGTTTGTACCAACAATCCGCAAGCCATTGCTCGGGATAGACTTTATTCGTTGACCGAATCTCGCAAGACAAGCAAGTGCACGCTCAGCTGTTTCTTCAGTGATACAATTATTATTATCCAATCCCGCACCTAAACGGATAGACTCTTTTAACTCATCAATCACAATGAGATTATCGCTTTCATATTTAGCAATTAACATGTGAAAACTATTTGATCCTAAATCAATTGCTGCAATCGTTTCGGGTAGGGTCTTAAATATTTGTTTTATAATATTCATAAATAAATTAGTAGTTATAATTAAACCTGTTACATATATACGTGTAGCGTTATGGATATAATAGTGTCTATCTTAATAAATTGAAATGCATGGGATCAATATTCTATATTATTAGATTGATCTCATTTAATAAATTCTTTCTAGGCGTTCATTAATTAACCTGCGAATAGACATTCTAAGGCTGATCCTATCGTTTGTTTTTGACTTGCTTATCACAACGAATAGAATTAAGAATAGCCAATTTTTAGTAAACAAATAGTTTTATAAATTTACTTGACGAGTGTAGAGTAGCGTCTATCATATGTATATACATTATATATCTGATTGATTACATGACGAGAAAAAACAAAGAAAAAAAATCCAAAAAAAAGGATAGCCAATTACTCATTCGTGTCAATGGTGCTGAAAGAGAGCGTTTTCTCGAAATATGTGAAGAATTGGATACCAGCGCAGCGCGTGAGATACGGCGTTTTATGCGCGAATTTATTAAAGATTATGAAGCGTTAGAGTAAATGGTTTATTTCCCATGCGAATGGGTTTATGTTAGGTGTGTTTAGCACAATATATTTTATGAGGAGAGTATCATTATGGCAAAATCAAAAACATCAAAAGTAAACAAAGTGGCGAAAAGCTTGAAAAAGGAAATTAAAGCGAGAAAGTCAAAAGTGAGCAAGCAAAAATCGAAAATTAAAAAACTACAAAAAGCTCTCAAAAAAGCCAAATAAATCAAATTGATTAAACGGGATCTATGATCCCGTTTTTTATAAATTTGTAATTTTTACCAACAGCATTTGTAAATTAGATCATGTTCGAAGCCATTCCAAGCCCCTATCTTGTTCCGTTTGATAATTCTTTCAAAATTAAAGATTTCGACACCTCACCATCAAAAAATGGATTGAGTAAACATGATTGCAAAAAACGATTAACGGAATTATCACTCAGTTTAAGTGATTTACAACGCGTGTTGTATGCAAATACAAAATATTCCATATTACTCATATTCCAAGCAATGGATACAGCGGGAAAAGATAGTACGATTCGTGCCGTAATGGATAGTGTTGATCCTAATGGTTGCGAAGTACACTCTTTTCAAAAACCATCTATTGAAGAACTTAAACATGATTTTTTATGGCGCACTGCTGGCAAATTGCCGCCATTTGGGCGAATGGGGATTTTTAATCGCAGTTATTATGAAGAAGTTCTAATCGTCAAAGTTCATCCCCATTTTTTACAACAACAAAAAATAGATAAAAAAGAAATTGATCAATCGTTTTGGCAAAATCGTTATGAATCCATTCTTGATCATGAAAAACACCTGGCAAGAAATAATACTATCGTTTTGAAATTTTGGTTAAATATTTCTAAAAAAGAACAAAAAAGGCGTTTTTTGTCGCGTATTGATGAACCACAAAAAAATTGGAAATTTTCAAAGGATGACATAACGGAACGACAGCATTGGAAAGAATACATGCATGCCTATGAAGATGCGATATCCATAAGCTCAAAACCTTGGGCGCCATGGTACGCCATACCAGCAGATCAAAAACCTTTCATGCGAATGTGTGTTGCCGATATTATTGTTGCGACCTTGCGTAGTTTAGGATTAAATTATCCTCGGTTAGGTCCAAATGAATATAAAGCGTTTAAATCCATGCGAGAGTTGCTGGAGAATGAATAATTTAATTAATTGATATAGAGAAAAATTAAAATGGAAACTTACGAACTATTTGTACTTCGCCATGGAAAATCTGATTGGGAAAACGATGCACCGAGTGATTTTCAAAGGCCATTAAACAAGCGCGGAATAAAAGCTGCAAATCACATGGCAAAATGGATGGCAGAAAATATTGAAATGCCATTACAAATCGCATCATCACCAGCGCTAAGAGCCTGGCAAACGGCAGTTGCGGTTAGCCAAGCGGTTGAAATTCCAGAACATGAAATTCTGTTTCTAGGCGAATTGTACCTTGCAAGCTGTGAGGAATTGTTAACCGTATTATCCGTTTTTTCAGAAGATGAAAAACGAGTTCTGTTAATTGGCCATAATCCGGGTCTTGAATTATTGGTTTCATATTTAGCGGATAAACCGATTCCCGAATCAGATGATGGCAAGATCATGCCAACGGCTACATTAGCCCATTTGACGTTCAGTCATAATTGGCAGCAGTTATCAAAAGGTACTGGGACTTTACAGTGGATACGGCGACCCAAATAATTTATTAGATTACTTGTATCAAACCAAGTCGTCATTTGTAACATACTAAATCTTACATGTATTTTGAAGATGATAAACCAATAATTAAACATCTCCTAATTGCTGCAAAAAATTCAGCAAGTTATGGGCTGAACTTAAGTGTCAAAAACAAAAAAAATAAAAGTCATGACATTCACGAACTGCGTGTTATTACAAAAAAGCTTAGAGCGTATTGGTTGTTAGTATATCCGTTACTCAATAATAATGAAGATTTTTATTCTCACAAACAATCGTTGCGGAATGCTGCTAAATCGTTAAACTTTTCTCGTGAGGAATTCGTAAACCGAAAACTCATACAGTCCTTTTTCAAAACATGTCGTCACAAAAGTCACAAACGCATTCTTAATCAATTATTAGTTACCATGTCAAATGTAAATCCACCAGAAAAGCGGGATGATGGTATCGATTTGGTTCGTATTTTTGAATCTGAACAACAATTGTGGCGAGAGTTGAATTTAACGAATTTAAATATTCAACAAGAGACAGGGATCACATCAACATTAAAAAAAGTCAAAAAACTTGGCAAAAAATCCTTACAACACAATTTGGATCCTGAATTATCACATCAATGGCGTAAGTGGGTGAAATACGCATATTATCAACTGGATGTCATTCCTGAAAAAGATCGAAGTAAAAAATTAGGTCGTTTTATATTTAATTTGGAAATGCTAGGGAAAAAGTTGGGAAAATATCATGACTTGATTATTTTGCATCAAACTATTTCAGATCGACAAGCGGATGAGGCATTTCTATGCAAAATTGAGTTTGTTCTCAAGATTATTAATAAAAAGACTGAAAAGTTGAGTCGTTCTATTCACGACATTTCCAATCAATTGTATGAATCTAAATATTTTTTACCCACTGTGATCTAGTTAACATTTAGCTATAGTTATCACAGTAATAATATTGGCAAAAAATAATATCAGGGGAAGCGGAATCTCGGGTTGATCATTAATTGATATGTTGTTTATCCTTTCAAATCTGTTGAATTAACAGGCGCTGGAAAAATTGCAATTTTTTCCAGTTTAAATTCCAAAAAACGAATTGAGTTCGATAACGATGGCCTTGCTTTCATTTTGAGAGGCTGTTGTTCGATAATTTGATTTGGGTAACACGTTAAATTAGGAAGGATTAACCATGACTGATGAAACAATTATAACGAGCAATAAGCCAATCAACGAAATAAATCATAAACGCATGTCATTTGCCAAATGGGCTGAGTTTTCTGATAATTGGCGTATCGTTCCACGATTGTTGGTTGGTGGGTATGCATTACTGACCTGGAAAGTGATTGAATGGTATATGTCAATTCCACAAACATTGGAAATATGCAACGTTGTTAATGAGACTCAGTTATGCGAAGTAATTCAAGCTGGCCCAACAACACAACACACGGTATTGGTCACGACTGTTGTTGGAGCGGCGGCTGTCGTTTTCGGATTTTATACAAAATCCGGCAAGGATTGGAGTATCCCAGTAGTGCCTTGGACAAAATAGTTTGCAACGAACCTGTTATCTGAGTCATGATAAATGTGAATATCATATGATTGAGTAAACATGAAAAAATTGTTAGTAAACGGAACTTAATGATTGCAATAAAGTTAGGGAAAAAACAATGATTATTTTATTATCAAACCGAACGGTAGAAACTGCGAATAGTCTTTCAGACGAATTGGAAACGGATGAATCTATTCTCCATCTTGCTAAGGTAACAAATAAAAATCCAGCGTTTACGCCATTCTTTAATTTTGAGGATGAATTTTCAGATGATATGGAGGCGGGGTTTGATCCAGACATCGAAATAATTAGCGGTGATGTGAAATTGAATCTAAACAGATTGGCAAATGAAGTTTCAGCATCTGATGACAAACATAAAGCCTGGGTGTTTTTCATCCATGGCAACAATCAATCCATAGAGAAGAATTTAGAAAAATGTGCCATATTGGAATACACGCATCAAGTTAATGTCGTTGCTTTTTCTTGGCCATCTCGTCCACCCATTCCATTAGATAAAAGCAATTTGATGGCAAATATTTTCAAGATTATTCAAAACCCAAGTAACTTAGTCACATATGGAAAGGTTGCAAAAAAATTCATTGATCGAAAACAAGCTGCATATGCTCAAGCACGTGAAAATGCTAAAGCTAGCGTTTTGCAATTAGCAAATTCATTAACGCTTGCAAATGATGAGTTTTTTGACAAAATTGATGGGACACCAAAAAAATCATTATTAATACACAGCTTGGGTAACTACTTAGCGGAACAATTTTTTAGACGTGTTGGAAGTGATTATAGCAAGAATTGGTTTAAACATGTCATTTTTCACCAAGGTGATTCCGACTATGATTTACATGCGGAATGGATAAACGATAAAAAAATAAAACTTTGTGACGGTAATATTTTTATTACCCATAACCGAAAAGACAGTATTTTACTCGCGTCAGAGCTGGAGAAATTTGTCTATAAAAAAGAGGAACTCACCGAAGAGCAACGAAATAATTCCAAACGCCGACTTGGACGGGGTGACGGAACAGTATTGACTGGCGATGATAGAGTCATTTATTTAAATTTTACTAAAGCACCGATGGTAAGTATTGATCACAATTTTTTTAACCTTTCCGAAATGGCAAATGAAAATGTTAATCGTATTATGGGATCCATTTTAACGTCACAAGATTTTGATACCACTGTTTTAAATAATTTCAGCACAAACGATGGTAAGTATTTTGTAATTGAAAAACCGGATGTGACATCAATAGAAGATTTTGATGACTTTTAAAGGGTTAAAAATAATGTTTTCCTTATTCTAATAGTGATTCAACAAAATGGATTTAGTGTATGTTCATACTACTCTTAAGACCATTTTGTTGTATACGTCGGATAACTGCGCCTAAAGATTTCCATACCAGAGACGATACAGCCCCCAAGAAATTTGAACTCTGTCACACTTATGGATGCAAGATATTTGAAGAATATTTTAAACTTAATATTAATTATATACACGCTATAGGGATCAACTAGTAAAGCGTGCTCTCATATGGATTAGCCTGAGAGTCAAATCGCATAGAGGAACCTGATTATGAAAAATTTAAACGCTAAGATTAAAATTAGTTTGGTAACATTTCTTCTTTTCCCGCTTCCTCTTTCCCTCGCGCAAACCGCGACAGACAAATCGTTTGATACGAATCAAGAGCAATATGTCACTGATCAAAACCCTACAATTGAAATTCAACATGTAGCTGGATTTATGGGATTACAAAATTCCAATGTAACTCGTAACACAAATGCGTCGCAAGATTCAGACCTTAATGGCGTTAACGGATCTCACAGTATCACAGATCAACAAAGTGTATTTGCGTCATCAGAAAAGGGTGTTGATCTTAAAGCAAGAAAGGCACTTTGCGAACTCTACGGAACGACTGGATTAATCAAACCATTATTTTGTGCCGATGCGATTGATAAAAAGTAGCACTTATATACGAAAAAATAGATTTAATATATTGATAGTTAAGAGTCTATATTCAGACTAAATTGATGCCAAATCATGAAAATTATTTTAAATATTACTACTTGATGTGAACCATTTTTTTCACTGATTTGAATTTCATCCTGCCTAATTTATAATTTCTCCAACCAATTCATTTTATTAAGTAATTACTGCAATAATGCAAGCCAACATTGTTTCAAATTGGCATTTTGTCGAAAAATAATAGCAATAAGTTAGTAATTACGGATCTACTAACAACCAATTCTCCGCCCGTTAACTTCGTGATCCTGTGAGATATGCGGGTTAGCCCGCATTTCTCACAGGGTCGCGAGATAATCGCGCAGAGAGTTGATCCCTCAAGGGATTATCTGACTGAGCGGAATACAGACTGTATTGCCGAAGGAAGAAAATTCCTTGAGGGATCAAGAATCAAGTGAGAATCCGTGAGTCCTGTGAGATATGCGGGCTAGGTATCCTTCACAAATACCATATAGTAAAAATAATGATACTTTTAAAATATTAGTTTCGTTTTACTCTCATTGTGATGAAATAACCATAAGACAACTAAACACCAATCAAAGGAGCCAACATGGCCAGTAATATAAAACGAGTTCAATCATTCTTGGCTGAAATATTCAACAAAAGAGATTTGAAAGCCTTAAAGCGTCAACTGACAAGTACTACGTCAGAAATACCAGCTGAGCACATTTCCAGCGGTAAATCCGCTGAACACCTTCAGCATCGCTTACAACAGATTCAAATTAATCCGGAATACAAATCTCAATTCGCAGATGACTGGAGTGTAAATAACGCAACGAAATTTGATAGAAATATTGAGAACTATATTGGAACCTGTCGTGTACCTTTGGGTTTAGCAGGGCCAGTGCGGGTAAATGGTTTGTTCGCAAAAGGGGATTATTTGTTACCGTTAGCAACAACAGAGGCAGCGTTGGTTGCTTCATACAGCCGTGGCTGTAAAGCAATAACCCTGTCTGGTGGTTGCACTTCAATGTTAACCAATCTTGGTGTCAGTCGGTCTCCAGGATTTATCTTTAATACCTTAGTCGAGGCAGGAGAGTTTGTTGCTTGGGCGACTAATCAATTTGAGACATTTGCTAAAGTTGTTTCCACCACGACACGCTACGGTTCGCTAATTGATGTTAAATTTACGATGGAAGGTAATCATGTTTATATTATTTTTGATTACGCCACAGGGGATGCATCTGGCCAAAACATGGTGACGATTGCAACGCAAGCCATTGTTAACTATATTGTTGAAAATTCACCGGTAATGGCAAAACATTATTATGTAGAGGCAAATCTTTCTGGTGACAAAAAGGCAAGTCAGCAATCTTTTCAATCAGTGCGTGGCAAAAAAGTCATATCTGAAGTCAATATTCCAAAAGAGATTTTTGAAACAGTTTTCCATACAACGCCAAAAGCGATGGCAGATTATTGGCGAATTTCTTGTATCGGTGGTGTGTTATCTAGCACCATTGGCTGTCAAGGGCATTATGCTAATGGGCTTGCTGCATTATATATCGCAACTGGTCAAGATGCTGCGTGTGTTTCAGAATCTTCCATAGGATTAACGCGTATGGAGGAAACCGACAATGGTGATTTATATGCCTCTGTAACGCTACCTAATATTATGGTCGGTACGATTGGTGGTGGTACAGGATTGCCAACACAAAACGCTTGTTTGGAAATGATGGGATTGAGTGGTTTAAATAAAGCGAATGCGTTGGCTGAGGTATGTGGTGCGTTGTGTTTGGGTGGTGAATTATCCATTATGGCAGCACTAACCAATGGTGATTTCACCAAAGCCCATCAATCCATGGCGCGAAAAAGTGCCAATTAATATTTAAAAACAGCCATAATACAAATGAATAAATCTGAAAATACATTGCCCTTGTATCAACGCTTGTGGATATATCAAAAAGAACGCTTTCCTTTAGTGCAGCATGTTCCTTTGATTGCAGCGTTTACATTTTCCGCTGCGTCATACTCCATGTTGTGTCGTGGAGAAATTTCATTTATCGATTTATCAACATTATGCGTTGGCATATTTACAACGTTGTGTTTCTTTCTGTTGCTTAGATTATTTGATGAATTCAAGGATTTTGAGGATGACTGCCAATTTCGACCCTATCGACCAATCCCAAGAGGATTGGTTTCATTAACCACCTTACGCTGGATGATTGTTGTTATTATATCCTTAGTACTCGTCATTAATTTACTAGTGACACCAAAATTGTTGATACCCATCGTGATTATTCTCTTGTATATGAGTTTAATGACCAAAGAATTTTTTGTATCGAACTGGCTTAAAAAAAACCCAATGTTTTATATGTCTTCTCATATGATAATTATGCCTCTCATTGATTTATACGCGACCGGTTTGGATTGGTTAGTACAAGGTACAACACCCTCAACTGGCGTCGGAATATTTTTGCTCGTTTCATTTTTTAATGGAATGGTCATTGAGATTGGAAGAAAAATTAGGGTATCAGAAAAAGAAGAGATTGGCGTGGAAACATATTCAGCGTTATATGGATCAAAACTCGCGACTCAAATATGGATTTCAGTTGTGTTGATAACATTTATATTTGCAGTGTGGGCTGCGTTTCAAATTCCTCATTCTCTGCTAAGCATTATCTTATTGGTTTGTGTTTTTTGTTTTTGCCTAATACCAGCAAGGAAATTTATCGTAAATCAAACCGTTAAAGGTGGGAAAAACATTGAAACTGCAGCGGGATTATGGACATTGGGAATGTATTTAATATTAGGCGCGACACCGATGGTCGTCCAATCGTTACAGTAAAAAAAGGACAAAAAATGTTTGTTTATACCCCTACGCAGTTTGAAAGCCTAAATCCAATCGAAATTGGTTCTAAAGCTTACAATTTATTTGAGTTAATCAATCTAGGTTTTCGAATTCCAAGTTTATTTGTTATAAATTCCTCTGCGTTTTCCTCACATGTATCCCCACAGGACTGTTTAAAATCACCGAAGGATATTCGAAATACAATCAATAATCTTGAATTATCAACTCAATTGATTGACGAAGTGAAAGCGAATGTGATGTCAGAAAAACGATATGCTGTAAGATCATCAGCCATTGGCGAAGATGGTTCAACGCATTCGTTTGCTGGGCAGTTGGATACCTTTTTAAATATTCCCGCCTCAGAAGTTATAGAAAAAATCAAACAAGTTTGGTTATCTTATTTTAGCGATCATATCATTGCGTATCGGTTAAACAATAATATTGATTTATCTTCCGTAAGAATTGCTGTTGTTGTGCAGGAAATGTTACAAGCAGAATATTCTGGTGTGGCATTCAGTATGAATCCAGTAACAGGGCAGCGTGATGTTACAATAATTTCATCAGTATATGGTTTGGGTGAAGGTCTAGTCTCGGGGGAACTAGACGCAGACAGCTATAGCATTAACCAAAATGAGTTAAATCCCACGATTGAGCAAAACATCGCAATCAAAAAAATGAAATTTATTTGTGATGATAAAGCTAAAAACAAAATAGTAAACGTACCTGTTGAATTGGAATTGCAAAATGAATCCTCTTTAATAGCGAAACAAGTCAGAGACATTGTAGAACAGGTTAACAAAATATCAAGCTATTATGGCAGACCGCAGGATATAGAATGGGCGATAACAAAGAATCAATTATTCATACTGCAAAGTCGACCGATTACAACATTGAATCAATCTCCCGATAAACGAGAGCAAAAGCGAATTTGGGATAACAGTAATATCATTGAAAGTTATTCTGGTGTGACAAAACCATTGACCTTTTCATTCATTGATGATGTGTATACGCATGTGTATCAGCAATTTTGCAAAATCATGGGAGTAGAAGATTATGTGATTCACGCAAATAAATCTGCTTTTAACATGTTGGGTTATCATAAAGGGCACGTTTATTACAATCTTCTCAATTGGTATAAGGTATTATCCTTATTTCCGGGTTATTCGATAAATGCAGCATTCATGGAACAAATGATGGGTGTAAAAGAAAAAATCGATTTTCCGCCAAACATGATTAAAAGTAACAGAAACGAATATTTTCGATTAACGAAGTTAAGCGTAATGTTAGTTGGGCGGCTTGCAGCGATAGATAAAACTATCAACAAGTTTTATGATTTACTCAACACCACGCTAAAGCCTTATCAACAACCTGATTTTTCTAAGGATAATTTGGATGATTTGAAAAATCATTATGATTTCCTTGAGCGGACATTATTAGCTCAATGGCAGGCACCACTAATCAATGATTTTTTTGCTATGATTTTTTATGGTTTATTAAAAAATACCTTACAAAAATGGAAAATTGATCCAAAAGGGACTTTACAAAACGATTTGCTTTGTGGGGAAGGTGATATTATATCCACGGAACCAGTCAAAAATATTCAACGAATTGCCAATTTAATCATTTCCAACCCGAGCGCTAAAAAAAGTTTTGAATCTGTTTCAGCTAAGCAAGCGCTTAGTATAATGGATCAATGGCCAGACATATCACAATCAATTAAAGATCATTGCCTTAACTATGGGGATAGATGTTTTAATGAGTTAAAACTGGAAACCATTACCGGTAATCAAGATCCCACTTTGATAATTCAATTAATACAATCCTATTTGAAAATGGGTTATAGCGATATACAAGCAAACGAGATTAAAGAGCGTGAACTTCGAACTGCAGCCGAAACGAAACTACTGTCAATTATAAAAGGAAAAACATTCAAGAAAAAATGGATTGACTTCATTTTAAATAAAACGCGGAAATTGGTAAAAAATAGAGAAAACTTGCGATTTGAACGAACAAAAGTTTATGCAGCCGTGAGACGTATTTTTACCGAAATGGGTAATCGATTTTATTCCGAAAACATTATTGAAGATAAACGGGATATCTTCTATTTGACTAAAGAAGAGATATTTTCATACATCGAAGGAGCGGCAGTCCAGGACGATTTAAAACGTATTATTATTCACAGAAAAAATGAATTTCAAGAATATGCGGATTTAACCATGCCTGAACGGTTTGAAACCTGGGGGCCAATTTATCACGCTAATCCACTTCAAATGAAATCGACAACAGTAGGAAAAGAAGGAGAAACTTTAATAGGCATTGGATGCAGTCCTGGTATTGTTGATGCTGAAGTGCAATTGATACACGATCCCAATAATCCAGGGGAATTAAAAGATAAAATACTGGTTGCTCAACACACAGATCCGGGATGGACGCCGTTGTTCCCCTTATCTAAAGGCATATTAGTAGAACGAGGTAGCCTATTATCACATTCCGCCATCGTTGCACGAGAAATGGGAATACCAGCAATTGTTGGCATATCCGATTTATTTCAAAAACTGCAATCGGGTGATCGCGTTCGCTTCGATGGTGCAACAGGTGAAATTGAATTATTGAAAAAGGATAATTTAAATGGGTGAATCAATTGATAAAAGGGCGTCGTTTTCACTTGTGCGTTATGCAAATTGTTGGGAAGACAGTGAAATATTGATAGAGGCCCTAGCCTTAAATAAATTGAAAACATGCTTATCCATCGCCTCGGCAGGTGATAATGCATTGTCCCTATTAGTAAACCAACCCAAACTTGTTGTTGCTGTTGATTTATCCTTGGTCCAATTTGCTTGTGTTGATATTCGTAAGGCTGCGTTTAAGCTGTTAGATTATGAAATGCTATTGCAATTCTTAGGCATAAGAGAATGTAATGAGAATCGACAAACAATATATAAAAAATTATTGCGAACGCAATTAATGGCAACGAGTCGAGATTTTTGGGATTCGAATGCAGCAGCAATTCGTCAAGGTTTGGTCTATTTCGGAAAATTTGAAAATTACTTTCGCTTATTTCGTACCTATGCAATAAGCTTGGCACACACCAAAAAAACAACTCAAGAATTATTGAATCAAAAAACAAAAAAAGAGCAAAATAAAATATTTGATACTAAGTGGAATAATTGGCGATGGCGTCTCATGTTTGAAATTGCTTGCAACAAATTTGTGTTAGGTCGATTGGGGAGGGATAAAGAGTTCTTTAAATATGTGGAGGGTAGGGCAGCAACCAACATTCGTAAACGCACTGATTATGTGTTAAGGGAAATCCCGGTTTATAATAATCCTTATGTTCAATTTATCCTCACCGGAAAATACAATAATGCGTTGCCTTACTATCTATTACCTGAAAACTTTGATGTCATTAAAAATCAGTTGGATACACTTGAACTGTTTCATGGTAGTACCGATGACGCAATGAAATATTATAATTGTAAATTTGATGCATTTAATTTATCAGACATATTTGAATATATGGACATGGATCTTTGTGAATCGGTAGGCAAAAATCTCATTAAACATGCAGCGCCCTCAGCGCGGTTCGCTTATTGGAATATGCTTGTACCGCGTAGTTTGGCAACATTATTCCCGGACAAATTAGCGCATCTAAAAGAATTATCAAGCGATTTATTGGCAAAAGATAAGGCGCCATTCTACCAATCGTTTGAAGTGGATGAAGTAAAAGTCTAATTCAATATGTTTAACAATATTCAGGAATTCCATAATTTACTCATTGTTTGTGCGATATACGTGGGAATATTCGCTTTGGCAGAAACATGGCGAGTGGTATCTCAGCCCGCTGTGGAAAAAACTCGAAAAATGGTTCACCTTCTGTCTGGCTTTGTTTGTCTGTTTTTTGGGTTTTTATTTCAATCTCACTGGACAATTCTGCTATTGGGGTTTAGCTTTTCGTTAATCATGATATTGAGTAAAAAATATAACTTATTGAATTCCATACATGGTGTCAGTCGTCAATCTCAAGGTGGTATATATTTTCCATTCGCAGTTTGGTTAACATTCTTGATATGTGAAAAAACACAGCATATGGAGTTTTATTTTATTGGTATTCTTGTTTTATCCTTAGCGGATTCCTTTGCCGCGTTAGCAGGTAAAGCCTATGGAAGAATAAAAATTAGGGTTGAAGATGATCAAAAAACCCTATTGGGATCGATTGTATTTTTTATCACTGCCTTTGCTTGCATACTGGTTTCCATGTTTGTATTAACCGATTTACCCAAATATGAAACCCTGTTGGCATCATTATATGTTGCGATTCTCGTCACTGTTTTTGAATTCCTTGCACTACAAGGGTCCGATAATGTTTTCATTCCACTCGGTACTGTGGCTGTACTGTTAAAAATAACAGAAAAACCCCTGGAAGAAATGTTTTATCAAATAGTACTTATCTTTGCCATTTTCATTGTTACCTACGTCATTTTGAGAAAAATAAAATGGATTGGTTTTTCTGCCGTTATCGGAATTGCTTTATTTGCTTATGCTACACAAGCACTAATCGATATTAGTTGGTCTTATGTCGTTTTTATCATAATTATTTTTATATCATATGCAATGAAAGGAAATGATGAAATAACTGAAAAATATCGAGTAAGACCTTTGTTTTATTTTATTTTAGTGAGTATCGCTTGGATGATGGCAGGCAATTATTTTCCAGATTATCGGGGTTATTTCTTCACACCGTTTGCCGTTAGTCTCATTGTAGGAAGCTGCATATTATGGAAAAACAATATTAACGATTTAAATATTAAATTATTTAAATTCAAAAATTCCTCGATTATTGAATTATTCATGATTTCTTTTTTGAGTGTTCTTTTTTTATTAACACCTCATAAATTCTTTGAGTCAGATTTTAATTGGTTTTATTCAGCATTGTCTGGCTTGATTTCCGTTTTCATTATTTTAGTTATTCGACATTATTATTTAGAAGATATAATCGGATTGAAAAAGAAAATGATTGTTCAAAGTACGGTTACTGCGGTAATTACCTCAATTTTGGCTTATAGTAATTACGTTTTCATAAAAGGATAAAAAATGTTACAGATTACGTGTTTCGAAAATGACGAAAAAAAGATGATTGATTTTAATCGCGTATTTGAATTCGTATATGGAAAGCATGCTATAAAGCGGGATACAAAATTTGCTAAAGAGTCGCCATTGGATCGATGTTTTGTCGTTTATTCTGATGGTCAACCTGTTGCGCGAGCTGCTGCTATGATCAATTATGATATTCAATATCACAATCAAAAAATTGGATTGATCGGATATTTTGAATGTATCAATGATTTAGATATCAGTCGATATTTATTTGACCATGTTTTTTCCTATTTGCGTGATCTCGATTGTGAATATTGTATTGGGCCATTAAATGGTAATACTTGGCAGCGCTATCGAATAACCAAACCCAGTGATAATCCTGATTTTTTTCTTGATAATGTTAATCCACCTTATTATTACCAGTTGTTTACAGATAATGATTGGGAAATCGTTTCGGAATATGAGACGACCCATGTCACAAAATCGGAATTTGATGTTGATAGAGTATCTGAGTTTACGACAAAATTTAATGATTTAAATATTCACATTCGCCGAATCAATTTAGACCAATATACTGATGAGTTAAAAAAACTTTACGATATTAGCATAAACAGTTTTGTTGATAATCTGTTTTATTCACCGATAAACTGGGAAACGTTTCAGAGTATGTATGGACAATTAAAAAACATAATTAGTGCGGACTATGTCTTAATTGCAGAATCTGATAAAAACGAGCCAATTGCATTCATTTTTGCGCTGCCCAATATTTTATCATCCATCAAAAGATCATTAGTTATTAAAACCATTGCTATCAAACCTAATTATCGCTCACTAGGATTAGCAAGTTATTTGGTTCAGTTGATACATAAAGCTGCATTTGATGGTGGACAAGAAGAAATTTTACATGCATTGATGTATAAAAATAACATTTCAACTAAAATCGCAGCGCAGCACAGTGAACCTTATCGAGAATATGTGTTGATGGGTAAAACACTGTGATCAGTCCGTTAATAGAAAAATTTTACCAGCAAGTTGATTTGAATAAAAGTAAACTTGCTATTAAGCATAATAGTCAAAAAATTACATTTTTTGAATTGGCGAAACAAGTCGACGCAACAAGCGAATGGTTGTCTAGCAAGGGAATTGGTCCCGGTAATACTGTATTGCTTTACGTGCCCATGAGTATTTCATTATATGTATTATTATTGGCGATATGGCACAGAGGGGCTGTTGCAATTTTCGTGGATGCCTGGACAACAAAAAACAGACTTGATGTCATCGCTAAGAGTTATAAGATTGATGCATTTATTGGTATTCCAAAAGCCCATCTTTTACGATTGTTTTCCTCAAATATTCGTAAAATAGGCATCAATATTTGGATTTTTCCATGGTGGCGAAAAACGCATGCTGGAAGTTCGATTTGTGCTGAACCAGTTAGTCCCAGTGATACGGCGCTCGTCACATTTACAACCGGTAGCACGGGAGTTCCCAAGGGAGCGAATCGAACGCATGACTATTTGATGACACAAAACAGTGTGTTATCAAATCACTTAAATTTGTCCAAACATGACATTGATTTAATTACACTTCCCATTTTTCTCTTAAACAATCTTGCTCAGGGTATAACTAGTGTTATAGCACCATTTAATTCAGCAAAGCCCGATAGCATCGATCCAAATCGTCTTACTCAATTAATGTTATCAGATAAGATAACGAGTTCTTCTGGTTCTCCAATCATTTTTCAGAAACTTGCAGATTATTGTTTAAAGACGAACACAACATTAACTCACTTCAAAAAATTATTCATTGGAGGAGCGCCTGTATTCCCTGATATCGCGAGAAAATTGATTCAGGCCTTTGAGAATACCACAATTGAAATCGTTTACGGCTCTACTGAAGCAGAGCCCATTAGTGCGATATCTGCAAATGTTTTAGCTCAAAAGGCGATCTCCGTCGACAAGGGTTTATGGGTTGGTAATCCGGTATCATCAATAGAATTGGTCATTCTAGACACGAGCAAACCGCTTCCTCATCAATCAACATCGGATGAATTTGCGAAAGCCATTTTACCCAAAGGCAAAATTGGTGAGATTTGTGTAACGGGATATCATGTATTAAAACACTATTATCATAATCCTGAAGCAGAGGAATCGACAAAAATAAAGGTAGACGATAGGATTTGGCATCGTACTGGGGATGCGGGTTATTTAGATGAAAATAGTGATATTTTTTTGATGGGCAATCTAAAAAACAGAATTGAGCATAATCAATCAATACTGTATTTGTTTCCTTACGAAATATTATTCAATGAAATTAGTGGCATTAAAAGAGCGACTATGGTTAAGGTCGAAAACCACATCATAATCGCAATAGAAGCGGAACATGATGATAAAACATCTCATGCATGCATCGAGTCTCAGTTAAAAATTTTACCTTTACCAACACCATGGAAAATACGTTGGATTAACATTCCCAGGGACCCAAGACACAATTCAAAGATAGATTATAAAAAACTAGCAGAATTGCTATAATTAGCCTGTCTTTCAGATCGGAACTTAATGGTTTTATCTGCTCCTGATGAATAGAGTTTTAATGGAAAAGTAATGGATAGTAAAATAGAGCCAAGATTAGATAATCATTTTTATTTGAAACACATTCAGTTGTTAGCCAATAGTTTTTTTCACTGGACTGGAAAACATTTATTTGATCAGGAAGAAATCACAGAAAACACTGCCCGAATGCTTTATGATGCACCATTTGCATTATTGTCTCACGATGTAAAAAATGATCCAATCTTTAATTATGCGAATAAAACTGCGCAGAACTTATTTGAGATGTCATGGGAACAATTTACGCAGCTACCGTCTCGATTATCCGCTGAGCCATTAGTGAGGGAAGAAAGGCAGCGCTTGTTGGCAGAAGTGAGTACGAACGGATTTATCAATAACTATTCTGGTGTGCGTATTACTCGCAGTGGAAAACGATTTCATGTAGAGAACGTTGTTGTATGGAATATAGTTGATGAAAATGATCAATATTGTGGTCAGGCCGCAAAAATAGATCATTGGCGGTTTATTTAATTATTTTTGAAATCAGCAATCTCACTAATTATGAATGCATTTTTATTAACTCGCCAAGCGATGGATACCGACAAAGGTATTCAATTGATATTCTGGTTCAGTACCAATAATGGTCCAGTTAAAGTCATTATAATAAATCAAAAAGCGGTTTTTTTTATTCGGCAACAAGATGTTAAGTTCGCACAATCACTGTTAACACGCTTTCACTCGGTAGCCATTAAATTACTTGGTCTTAAAAGCTTTGATCAAGCAGAAATTGCAGGGGTTTATTTTAATACTCAACAAGAATTTTATCGAGTAAGAGACATTTTTCAACATAATAACATCGCTTGTTATGAATCAGATATTCGACCAGCGGATCGATTTTTGTCTGAAAGATTTTTAACAGGTCCTGTTTCGATTTCTTGTGATGAGCCGGCTTCAGTATTAATTAACCCTAAAATGAATCCGACAGAATATCTCCCTAATCTCGTTGTTATGTCTTTTGACATTGAAACTGATTATGTCACAAATGAAATATTTTCCATTGCATTTGTGACACATCAATATCAAAAAGTTTTGATGATTGATAACAAATCACAGATAAATCAAAAAATTGAACATGACGAAAAATTAGATATTGAATTCGTTCAAAACGAAACAAAATTACTGCAACGATTTTTGTATTGGGTTGAGAATATTGATCCGGATATTTTTATCGGCTGGAATGTCATTCAATTTGACTTGCGATTCCTTCAAGATAAAGCAGATACGTTGGATATACCTTTCACGCTTGGTCGAGAACAAACACTCCCTATTTGGCGTAAACAACAAACGGACAATAAGCATTACTTTTTACTTGTTCCAGGGCGCGTAGTGTTAGATGGAATAGATACCTTAAAAAGTGCGACGTATTCTTTCAGTCGTTTTTCACTGGAAGCAGTGGGGCAGGAGTTGTTAGGGCGAGGTAAGTTGATCCAGAATTATTCACAGGAAAACCCAAATTCAGATCCACTTTTCAAAGCCAAGGAAATTCGGCGTCAATTTTATGAAGAAAAGTTAACCTTAGCGAAATATAACTTAGAAGATTGCCAATTGGTGTGGGATATTTTCGAACACACAGATCTTCTAAGTTTTGCAATAGAACGTGCAAGATTAACAGGATTAGAAATGGACCGCATGGGTGGGTCAGTCGCAGCGTTTGATAATTTGTATTTACCGCGATTACATCGCAAAGGTTATATCGCACCAAATATTGGCGATTATCAGGGTCAACTCACTGCGCCAGGCGGGTATGTCATGGATTCAATTCCAGGTATGCATGATAGCGTGTTAGTTTTGGATTATAAAAGCTTGTATCCCAGTATTATTCGTAGTTTTAAGGTTGATCCCTACGCTCGAATAGTTGCTCAGGAACAGGCTGAAGCGGATTGTATTCCGGGTTATGACGGCGCTCGATTTTCGAAAACTGAACACATACTGCCGAAAATTATTGAGCAATTGTGGCAAGCGAGAGACCAAGCAAAAATAGATAAAAATCATGCTTTATCACAAGCCATAAAAATTATAATGAATTCATTTTACGGTGTTTTAGGTACGCCAGGGTGTCGAATTCATGATAGTCGTTTAACAAGCTCCATTACAAAACGCAGTCACGATATAATATTGCAAACAATTAAGATAATAAATGAAGCCGGTTACACGGTTATTTACGGTGACACGGATTCCGTGTTTGTTTCCCTAGAGTCAAAATGCAGTAAAGCACAAGCAAACGAAATCGGTAATCAACTCGTGCATACCATTAATCTTTATTGGCTTGATTCCCTAAGGGATAAATTTGATATTACATCTTATTTGGAAATGGAGTACGAAACCCATTTCGTAAAGTTTTTTATGCCAACCATTCGCGGCTCTGAAAAAGGGAGCAAGAAACGATATGCTGGTATGATTGAGGATGAAAATGCTAACAGGAAATTAATTTTTAAGGGATTGGAAACCGTCCGCACAGATTGGACATTATTAGCAAAAACATTTCAGAAAACATTATATGAAAAAATATTTAATAATGAACCGTATCATGATTACATCAGAGAATTAGTGAAAAATTTAAAAAAAGGTAACTATGATAATCAACTGGTTTATCGCAAAAGATTAAGGCAGCGATTAAATGAATATCAAAAAAACATTCCGCCACATGCACAAGCTGCGATAAAAGCAGAGGAATACTTTATCAAGAACAATCTTCCTTCACGCTATAAAAATAGTAACTGGATTGAATATGTCATTACCGTAAATGGACCTGAGACATTGGAATGCCACCTATCTCCATTGGATTATGAACATTATATTGAAAAACAATTAACACCGATTGCGGATACTATTTTATCCGCTATGGGGGGTAAAATGGAATCTATTATACAAGATCAGATTGAATTGTTTTGAAAATCAAGGTTGTAACTTAACGCGTTTATGGATTGCACATAATAATGCATAAGCGTCTCAGGAAAATATACCAGACAGAGTGAGATCTCACTCTGTCTGGCATCATACTATGGATTAATATAGGTATACTTGCGATTTGAAAAATCAACCACTGCAGTAACACCAGCAGGTACAATTCCAACACCATCCATCAAATCTGCAATCTTCAGCTTTTTCGCTTTCATCGTGTTTTGACACGCGTATATCTTTATCCCGTTGTTTAATAAACCCTGAACAAGGCTAATGTTAATTGGATCATTTGTCTTTTTTAACCAATCCACACCACCTGCATAGGCTACAACAACCATCTTGTATTCGTCACCATGCCCCATAGCGTAGTTATTGGCATAATCTCGTACAAGATTGCGGGCGTTTACCACTTGTTGCCCGACATTCTGACTTTCATTTTTAAGTATATTTCCATTTACGGCTTTACTGTTCCACGCAACAACAACTTTAAAGTCATCTCTGACACCGATGCATTCCGTTACTGCGCTACTACCAGGGTCATATGCTTCTGCGGCATTAATTGCTGCTGCGGTACAAGGTTTTCCCTTTGACTTATGATCATCGTCGTCGTCATCGTCTGCTAAAACTGTGTTTGAAAGTGCTAAGAATAAACACAAAAGAATTGCTATTAAAGAATATTTACGTACTTTCATTTTTTCCATCTCCCGTCAGTCCTACATTTTTAAGAATTTATTTGACTTGGTAGGCTATATGAAATTCATCGAGTTTTCAAATAGGCGTAATGAATTATTCTATCTATCCATAGGGGGTATGAATTTGTTTGAATAGTGACGATCAAAAAATCTCATATGTAGAATTATTCAACTGGAATGTTTTTTATTCTGAATTATTTTCATCACAACAACAAAATTCAATTACTTTGAGCGTTAATCCATCATGGGAAATCTTCAATAGCGGGAGTTTACCTTTGAGCAGGATTAGTTTGCATTTCTCACAGGATTAATCATTTCTAGATTTCGATTTTCTATCATCTGATGAGCACAATACATTTCTAGATTTCGATTTCCTATCATCTGATGAGCACAATACATTTAAACAATTCGCCAGTGTAATTACTGAAAAGATTTTGTTTAAGATTGCCTACTGTATTTCCAGGGCAATCGCATATAAATCAGAGATATATTAGACAAATGTAAATTATTTTAGTAGAAATTGCACTCAAGTTATTGCTGAGGAGTGCAAAATGGATTTAATGGAAGCGTTTCAAGGAATAGAAG
>Ga0316207_10001550_pt1 | contig 27646 bp, 34 predicted proteins | sample 6weekpyrite_MG_FD_204943 | JGI IMG/M metagenome (GOLD analysis project Ga0316207, IMG submission 204943) | Microbial mat bacterial communities from mineral coupon in-situ incubated in ocean water Damariscotta River, Maine, United States -... | ecosystem: Environmental > Aquatic > Marine >... | reverse complement strand
AGAGACTGTAGATAAGTTTGTGTAATTGTTTATCATTAGCCCAATAAGGGAGATAAGCAATTATGGATAAGAAAGAACTAGAGGCCTTCGCTAAAAAGGCTGCAAAAAGTATCAAGACAGAGAAAGACCTTAGCAATTTCAGTCAGATGCTGAAGAAAATCACCGTCGAAGCTGCACTCAATGCTGAGCTCGATGATCATCTTGGCTACGATAAGCACCAGCCCTCAGACAATTTAAATAGCCGTAATGGCTATTCCAGCAAAACCTTGATTACCGATGATGGTCAATTTGAGGTTGATATCCCACGTGATCGTGACAGTAGTTTCGAGCCTCAAATTGTCAAAAAACAGCAAACCCGATTAACATCGATGGATGATAAGATCCATTGTCTCTATGCCAAAGGCATGACGACTCGGGAAATTGTGGCGACATTTAAGGAAATGTACGATGCTGATGTTTCCCCAACATTGATTTCTAAAGTAACTAATGCGGTCATTGAACAAGTCACAGAATGGCAAAGCCGTCCTCTGGATTCTGTTTATCCTATTGTTTATCTGGACTGCATTGTCGTCAAGATTCGCCAAGATAAGCAGGTAATCAACAAGTCCATTTATTTGGCCTTAGGCGTAAACATGGAGGGCCACAAGGAGCTACTCGGCATGTGGCTATCGGAAACAGAAGGTGCCAAGTTTTGGCTGGGCGTTCTCACTGAATTACAGAATCGTGGAGTTAAAGATATTCTGATTGCCTGTGTTGACGGTTTAAAAGGATTCCCTGATGCCATCAATACCGTTTACCCAGAAACACAAGTACAGCTCTGTATAGTCCACATGGTCCGTAACTCAGTTAAGTTTGTTCCATGGAAAGACTATAAACCTGTTACCACTGACCTAAAACGAATCTATCAATCGGTAACGGAAGAAGAAGCATTGTTAGCGCTAGATCAATTTTCTCAACGCTGGGATGATAGGTACCCTCAAATCAGTCGTAGCTGGCGAGCAAACTGGTCAAACTTGAACACGCTATTCAACTACCCTCAGGATATTCGTAAAGCCATTTATACAACGAATGCCATCGAGTCACTGAATAGTGTTATTCGCAAGGTGATCAAAAAGCGTAAGCTTTTTCCGTCGGATGACTCTGCGAGAAAAGTGGTTTACCTGGCGATACAGGAAGCATCAATGAAATGGACGATGCCGATAAGAAATTGGAAAGCGGCCTTGAACCAGTTTATGATTGAATTCGAAGACCGCTTGGTTGATTATGTTTAACAGCGACAGTTACACAGAATTATTTACAGGGTCAATGTCTACGCTTTCGATTATAAAACACTTCGATATAATTAAAAATATCTGCTTGAGCTTCTTCCTGACTACGATATTTTCGATTACCCAATAACTCAGTCTTTAATGTACCAAAAAAGCTTTCTGCAACCGCATTATCCCAGCAGTTTCCTTTGCGGCTCATACTCGCCTTCGTATGCCAGTTACTTAAGCATAACTGCATGTCTCCGGACGTGTACTGCACACCGCGATCAGAATGAAAGAGCGCTGGTGCGTTTCCTCCGCGATTGGTACAAGCATTCTCGAACGCATCTGTCACCAGCTCTGTTTTCATGTGATCACCTAATTTCCAACCGATTACGCGGCGCGAATACAAATCGATAATCACCGCCAAATATAACCATCCTTTAATCAGTGGCAGATAAGTGATATCACTTACCCATACTGCATTTTCATCTTCTTGCTCAAATTGCCGGTCGAGTATGTTTTCAGCAATTGGATCCTCATGATTGCTATCCGTTGTAACGACGAATTTCTTATAAGTCTTTGGATAGATGTTGTTTTCTCGTTTTAAGCGAGCTATCCGCTTACGGTTTATTTGAAAGCCATCATCTCGTAAATCATCACGCAACCGCTTTATTCCATAGGTTTGCCTACTCGCTTGATGAAACTGCTTTAACCGCTCAAGCACAACCCGGTTTTCTTTATCTCTTTTTGATGGCGGCCTACTTTTCCAAGCATGGTATCCGCTTTCCGATACCCCGAGTGCATCACACATGATTCTAACCTGATGCTCTGTGTGAGACTGAATAAAGTCGAACTTCACTTCTGGTGCTTCGCAAAGTAGGCTGCCGCCTTTTTTAGGATTTCTCGCTCCTCTTTAAGCCGCGCATTTTCTTTGCGTAGTTGCTTTAGTTCTTCTTCAGGGCTGAGTTTATGTTCACCCGCTAAATAGTCACTTCGGTACTTTTGCACCCACTGATACAGCGTTTGAGGATTTATCCCAAGATCTATCGCTGTTTGTGACTGACTTTTATCGCCCTCAAGTGCCATTTTTACTGCATCACGCTTGAAGTCTTCTGTATATCGTTTTTTCTTGCCCATTTCCTACACTCCTTTCTGTTATCATAACTCAGAAATTTGTGTCTACTAAATGGGGCAGGCCTCAAACATTAATATTAAAGTCTTACTTTTTAAGACTAATCCAAGGTTTTAACATTGGGATAGCCTAAACTAAACTCCGTTCCTATCCCTAGGTAATCCGGTTTTGCTAAACAATACATTATGTTACGGCATATTTTCTTTCCCATTTTTCAAAGTTTTTCGCGTAGAAATACGGAAAAAAACAATAAGGCGTTGTAATTATTGATTTCACTCACAAAGCTGCGGACTAAATCGCTTGTTTGTTTAGGCTTTCCCTTGTTACAAACCCTACTTTAGAAATAATATGCGCCAACTTCTGTGGTAAAGACTAAGCTAAAAATTATTATTGGTACGCTGGGGTTTTTCATTTTGAAGCGCCTAACGAGGAAACTGTAGAAAAACCCTGGTACAATTATTTATTTGAAAACCGACCTTGCGTATTACGCTGTTAGCAAGGATTTCACCCTTGGGAATGGTTTTGCTACCAAAGAAACTCATATTATTTCAATTCTTTACTTTTCCTACGTCCTCAACGTCCACATTATGCGTATTTGTCACAGAACCACCTTAATATTAAAGCTGCCCATATAGTAGTTAGGTGAAAATGACCATTTATCAAGTATATTTATGTAACTAAATTGAGTGCCAAGCCTCAAAAATTTAGAAACACTATATTCAAATGCTAATGCTGGCTCTACTACCCAGGCAGGGGACAAGCCGCTTTGCGCTACGTCTAGATCAACTTCTGTAACATGTGAGAAAGATAAGCCGGATAGTAGCCGAAGCGAATAGCTAAAATTTTCTTTATATTTAATCCTATACTCAAAAAACACACCTTCGTAATGAGATAAGTGAAAATAATCCTCAAATAAATGTTGGTAGTTTTCATTTGGACTTAGATTATAAAAAGCAAAAATACCTAAATGAAAATTTTTGCTTATATTACCAATTAACAACCCAGCCAAATTAGTATTTTCACTGTTAAATTGAATTCCTTTGTATTCAAATTCAATATAACGAGAATTTTTCTGACTCATCTGTAGTTCTGCAGAAAAGCCAAGAGACGAATAAAATAATAAAAGTAATGTTATAATTTTCATTTTAATTTATCTTTTCATACGTATAACAGTTGGATTAGCAATACCCACGGGTCTCGTTATACCCATAAATCGGGACCCCGAGTATTATAGATAATATTAACACCTAATCAATAAATTCGGTAATCATTGATGAATAATTTATCGATACATCTACTCATCCAGAATCATCAAAGGGATACTTATTTACAAAGAGGAAAGGTTAATTAGAAGATTATGGCGGCAATTTAAAGAGACCAGGTTTCAGGTCTATTCACTTGACTATTGTCTAATAGACTAGTATGCTGGTCTATAAGTGCTTGAAGAGGATTGACCATGCTTGAAGAAATTGGTGCATATGATGCAAAAACTAAACTGCCCGAAATACTTCGTCGTGTTGAAGCCGGTGAAGCATTTACTATTACCAATAGAGGCAAACCGATTGCCGACTTAATTCCGAGTCGTTCACGAAGCGACCATAAAACTAAATCAGCCATTTCCAATATACTAAAAGCCAAAAAATACCCGCTCACTGATGATGAATTAAACGACCTCAAAGGCAATGGTAGAAAATGACTGATTTTGTTCTCGATAATTCGATCGCAATACGTTGGTTATTGGAAGCGCCAAAGATTTCAGATCAAAAATATGCTGAACAAGTATTAACTAGCTTAACGTCATCTAATGCGCTAGTCCCTAATTTATGGCATTTAGAAGCGACGAATGTTTTACTCGGTGCTGAAAAACGATCCGAAGTGAATGCGGGTGAAGTGGAAGCCTTTATTTCACAACTGGAAAATCTCCCGATTTATGTTGATCCATTAACAGCCCAACAATCGTTTAATCGTACCTTGTCACTGGCTAGAATATACAAACTTAGTAGTTATGATGCAGCTTACTTAGAACTGTCGGTAAGAGAAGGGTTGCCTTTGGCGACTTTGGATAAAAATTTATTGAAAGCGGCAAAAAAAGCGGCTGTCGATGTTTATCTGAAATAATTAATTTTTGTAAATATACAATCTAGGAAAAGTAGGCGAAGTCAAAAAGAATGGTGATGCTACTATCCATCGTATAGGTGGCTATTAAGCAGAGCCTTAGTAAGCCCTTTTCGCTTTTTTCGTGAACCGCCGAGAGTGTGTATAGTAGTTTAATTACCAAACTTAGTCCTATCATTGAAGGTGTGCTTGATTGGAATATCAGTCATAGATCAAGGGATATACCCTTGACATATACATTAGGACGGCTACAATGTATATACAGCCCGTATATACAAAGGTCGCTCGCACTATGAAAACAGCTCATACCAAACTCTTTAAAAGCAATAAAAGTCAGGCAGTTAGATTACCTAAGCCTGTTGCATTGCCTGAATCTATAAAAGAAGTCGATATTATCGCAATTGGGAACACACGACTAATAACCCCCTCCGGTGAATCCTGGGATAATTGGTTTGATGCCAAAGGCGTATCAGAAGACTTTATAGAAGATCGGGAGCAACCAAATGATCAAGAGCGAGAGGCACTCTAATAATGCTGAAATACATGCTCGATACAAATATTATAATTTACACGATAAAAAATCGCCCTCAAGCTGCTAGAGAGGCATTTAAAAAGCATGACGGGCAGATATGTATATCCGCAATAACCCTTGGTGAATTGGTTTACGGTGCAGAAAAATCTGCTTACCCTGAACGAAACTTAACTGACATCAAAGGGTTGGTTGCTAGATTAGATGTTTTACCTTTTGAAGACCATGCGGCTACACACTTTGGCCAACTTAGGGCTGAATTAGCACAGATAGGCAAACCAATTGGACCTTATGATTCAATGATTGCAGGTCATGCTAGGGCAGAGGGTTTGATCTTGGTAACCAACAACATGAAAGAATTTAAAAGGGTTGCCGGACTAAGACTGGAAAACTGGGTTTAATAGGAAAAGAGTTAGCACAATAATTCCCTAATTTTAAATAGAACATCGTGTCTAATAACTTCATTTAGGACTGAAAAAACATCATAAGATAAGAAAGCTGCTGTGTAAGTCTATGATATGACAGATATATTATACCGATTGTAAATAGACCTAAAAACAGGTCTATTTTTTTGACTGTCATCCGATATAGACCTATAATAAGGTTTATTAATAGGTCTATTTTAAGGAGGAATAGTTATGAGCGCTAAAGAAATTTTATCCGATGTATGTGTCAGCGTGACGGAGCTAAAGAAAAATCCTATGGCTGCTGTACGTGCTGGGGAGGGGTTTCCAGTTGTGGTATTGAATCATAACCAGCCGGCTTTCTATTGCGTTCCTCCTGAAGCGTATGAGGCGTTAATGGATAAGCTTGAAGATATTGAGCTAAATAAAATCGCTGATTCACGCCAGGGACAAGAGACGGTGAAGGTTGAAATTGATGACCTATAAATTGGAATTTATGGTCGACGCTTTTAAAGAATGGAACAAGCTCGATAAGGCCATCAAGGAACAGTTTAAAAAAAAATTGAAAGAGCGGCTAAACAATCCTAGAGTTGAGTCTTCTAGGTTATCAGGGATGAAGGATCGTTATAAAATTAAGTTGAGATCCGCTGGCTATCGATTGGTTTACGAAGTGGATGATGGTGTAATCGTTGTAACAGTCGTTGCTATCGGTAAAAGAGAAAGAAATGCGGTTTACAAAACGGCGGCGAAAAGACTATAGAAAAGGACGCAAGTTCAATAAGTTATAAACAGCCAGTAAATCTGGCTATTTTTTTAATTTTATGCTACCTTACTGGATGTAAGATATACACTATGAGGTAAGGAATGGCAACTGCGACAGTCACAAGTAAAGGGCAGATAACCATCCCTTCGCCGGTCAGAACAGATTTACATATCGGGCCAGGAGATAGGGTGGAGTTTGTAAGAATAGCGGAAGGGCGATATGAGGTTGTTGCTGCTACCCAGGATGTGAAAAATATTCGAGGTTTAGTCAACGCTAAACGGTCGGTTACTATAGACGAAATGAATGAGGCTATTCACAAAAAAGCAGGTAAGCAATGATTGGCTTGGATACAAATGTTTTAATCAGGTACTTAACACAAGATGATGCTAAACAATCCAAAAAAGCCAATAAACTGATCGAAGAAAAATTAACAGACAGTAAACCTGGTTTTGTAACGTTAATAACGCTTGTAGAAATTGCCTGGGTTTTAGAGTCCTGCTATGACCAGCAAAAAGATCAAATTATTTTTATCATACATTCCTTGCTAACCACTAAACAGTTGGTAATTGAAAGTGCTGATAAGGTATATCTCGCTACGAAAAGATATTCTACGGGAGGGGCAGATTTTAGTGATGCGCTAATTGCTGTTATTTCTGAAAATAGTGGATGCGATATCGTAATGACCTTTGATAAAAAGGCTAAATCCGTTGGAATGGAATTAATATAGTTTTTATGGGAAAAGTTAATCAAAACACAAGGTTACCAATTGCACTATAAGGTTGCAATTAACAACCCTTGCGCTATAATTATTTATGTTTATATAACATTTGGATATATTATGGCTAAACCAATCAAACTTTCTGATGAACTCGTTAACGAAGCTACCGCACACGGTAAAGCACAACATCGATCACCACCGAAGCAAATTGAGTACTGGGCAAGAATTGGGAAAATCGCCGAAGAAAATCCTGATCTACCATTAGGTTTTGTTAAAGATATGCTAGTAGGAATAGAGGAAATCGACGCTGGCGATGTTAGCGAGTACAAGTTCGGGTGAAAGTACTTCAAAGCGGGATCTTTTCACGAACAGTTAAAAAACTCCATGCTAATGAAAAAAAGGCACTTGATCGAACAATCAAGACAATTATTGATAATCCTGAACTAGGTTCGTTAAAAATTGGTGATCTCAGTGGAGTTAGAGTCTTTAAGTTCAAAGTAAAAGAAAAACAGTATTTACTCGGCTATCGATTGAATGAAGATAAAGTCATTCTAACGCTGTTAGCGCTCGGTTCTCATGAAAATTTTTATCGAGATATGAAGAAACAATAACATAGGAAAAGCTCGTGTTCTGTCGGATAAAGAATTCAAGCGAGTTATTTCATTTGTAATAGGTCATTACGGTGAAAAATACGAACTGCGTAATCGAGCAATATTATATGTTAGCTTTTATTTAGGCTTGAGAGTCTCTGAAATTGCTTCTCTGTGTATTTCACACGTCTACGAGAGTGATGGAAGCGTTGCCGGTTATTCGTCTAACAGCACCCATGACCAAATCAAAGCGCCATCGCGATGTTTTTACAAGTAACCCAGTGTTGATAAAAATGCTTACCGAGTACTATTCCTTCCTCCAAAAGAAATATGGAAGTAATTTGTTAGAAAGTATGCCGCTTTTTCAAAGTCAGAAGGGCGGAAGGTTTAGCGCAAAGACGTTGGGAAGACAGATTAAAGATATTTATTCATTGGCTGGCTTTAATCAAGCATCATCTCACTCCGGTCGTCGGAGTATGATCACGTCGTTAATTGACAATGGTATAGATATTAAAGCTGTTTCTGTAATAGCAGGGCACGCATCGATTACGACTACTGCCATTTATGCGGAATCCAGTCCTACTAAACTATCAAATATAATGAAATCTGTATTTACCAAAAATTAGGTTAATGAGTGCGGCATAGAGTTTGACGATCTAAGTCGATATTTCATTAATGACTTCTTTAACGTGAGAAGTATCTTTAGAGTTATTGTTTAAGCATGTGTTATCTTTAGTTTGTCTATTTTGAATAGATTCAGAAATTCCTGCAATAATCGAAGATACATAAACGACCGAGTTATCATCTGCAACTGAAAAAGCCAGATTTCTATGCGGCTCGATTTCTTTCTCTTCTTTCTCTAATTTTAAAGCCAGTGCATTTGCTTTATGTTGGGCCAGAAGCACAGGTAAATTTTCGTTAAATTTTAGGTCGTCGCTACGCTTGAAGTAGGGCTCAACGGCGTCATTTTTAATTAGCGCGTGATTCTCGATTCCAGTATCGGCCACGTCTTTCATCACCTTGTGATGAAATAAGTTTTCTACTAATTTATTTGCTGGTTTAAAAAGGTTATAAATAAATGATAACGTAATTTTCATATTTTTCTCCAGTATGGAAAAAATTTAGGTAGTTGGATCATTTGCTCTGCGGTTTCTAAGAAAGCAGCTCAATCGATCCTCATGTAAACTTTGCAAATATGCAACGGCGTCTTCCAAATAAATACACAGAGAGGCAAGTTCGTCAGCGGACTGTCGAAGGATATTTAAGGATTCCGAATCCCTTTTGCCTGAAAATATTTCGTTCATGTCTTTATTTCTACACAATACTACGATGAAACCAAATAAAAATCTGTCGCTGGGATTATATTTCAACGGAGATCGAATAGGTACTACGCATACAGAATTGTCACTACCTTCCCAGCCAATTTCTGGTTTAAAATTAAAGCCATTGTTATTATTTGACACGAGTTTGCTAAAGTCGTTGCATACATATTGTTTATTGTTGTGATTCGCAATTGAATCGTAGGCTATATTATCTTTTACTTTAATACGAGTATGACCATTCTGCTTTATTTCGGACTCCAATTCATTGTAAGTAGTGGGATCCATCATAGGTGTAATAATTTCAAATTCACCGATATGACTCTCTTGTGGAATTGGCTTGATCATTTTTATAAAAACTTTATAACGCTCGTCTATTCTCCGTAGAGAATCAAAGTGTTCAAGTTTCTCAATTACAGTGTATGAAATACCTTTTGAGTAATCGCATAATATCCTGTCATTTTTATCGTTAATTTGTTCGTTTATTAAAGAAAGGTCTTCCTGTTTTTGTACACTATGGAGTTGTATAGAGAAATCATATAAAAATTTTGTGATTTCTGAATTAGCGTCTCTTAATTTATGAGAAGATGCATGATTCAAGCTATATATTTTCTTAATTGACTTAGCATGTGAGGAATGTAAATCTTCTTGCTTTTTTCTTTTAAAAAAGGAGTCATAAAATAAATAACCCAATAATATTATTATTGATAGCACATAACCTAAATTGGGTTCGTTTTTGAAAATAAAATCAAGGGAAGTTAATGAAGTTAAGCCAAATGTAGATAATATCGTACAAATAGCTGCGAAAAGATGAATTCTTTCTTTCACCAATGGAGACATTTCTTGATTCTTCTCGTTCTATATAACGATGGACGCTAATTCAACGGAAGTATTTTTTTAAATTTTACAGAAATGCAAAATGCTGTGAAGAAGAAATTCATTATGTCCTCCAGTGAAGATATATATTAACTACATTAAATTATTATATTTATTATATTGTTTATGTAATCCCCACATATGGACAGTTACATTTTTATAACAGCACGTACAGGATGTCAATGAAGTAGCTCACTTTTTTAAAGCTGATTTAGATGGAGGGTAGGGTTTGTTAATGAGGGTGATCGATAATTAGCCTGAACACTAAAAGTACGAAAAGTAATACGAATATGTTTAACAATATCATCAATTCCAAAAACGACCCATAGCGGACACTCAAAAGGTAGTTTAAATACAACGCGGCTGCTGGTGGGGTCTCACTATTTATTATTAATGTTCTAAAAAAGGAGGTTGCGAAAAAAACATAGCATCTGAAGCTGAATTATGCAATTCTGTAACAAATTGTACAAATCTGCAGAAATATTCTAAAATCTGTAGCATTATTGAATCAATAAGCAAAGCTTAGATGCTAGAGTTATTCAAACTACAAAGTAGAGTTATATGGCAAGAAGTGATCTCGTTTTAAGGCTAGTCAAAGCAGGAGTTAGTAAAGACGAAGCAGGAATTCGCTCCGCTGCGGAAGCGATAGCTGCTGAAGAACGCGCCAAAAAGCATACTGGCGTTGCTGACAGAATTCGCAGAATATTGGATACATCATGGTCTGCACATTCTACTACAAAAGCAAACTCCCAAGGAGTAAGAGTTAGAGATGGTTCTGGTGGCATCTTAAGACGTGATCCTCATAGGCAATTGTCTGATCTTCATCTAACTAAATTCGTTCGATCTGCTTGCGAAGAATTAGTAGAAGAACAGCGTAGGGCGGATATTCTTAGGGCAAATGGTTTAGAACCTCGACATAGAGTTTTGTTGGTCGGACCACCAGGAAATGGGAAAACTTCATTGGCTGAAGCCCTTGCTTACGAATTAGCGTTACCACTGTTTACAGTGCGTTACGATGCAGTGGTTACAAGTTATCTCGGAGAGACGGCGCAGAGACTACGAAGACTTTTTGAGTTTGTACGTACCGAGCCTTGTGTTTTATTTTTTGATGAATTTGATGCAATTGGAAAAGAACGAGGCGATGTTCATGAAACTGGTGAAATTAAGCGTGTAGTTACTACATTGCTACTGCAAATGGATGACCTGCCTTCTTACTGTGTGGTGATTGGAGCAACTAACCACCCAGAGCTTCTTGACAGAGCAACCTGGAGAAGATTTGAAGTTCGTTTGCAATTAGCTCAGCCCTCTGACACCCAAATGATTACATATTTTAACGAACAACTTAGAAGAGTACCTGGTACTCCTGGTTATACGGCAAAGAGACTTTTCTCTGAAGTTAAGCCAAAAAACTTTTCAGAAGCCGAGAATTTTTTTCTTGATGTTCAAAGAAGAATCGCTCTCAATCAAGGAGAGGTTGCAATTCGATCTATAATTGCTGATCGCATAAGAGCATGGAACGACAAAATGGAGATACCAGGAGAATTTGTAAATAATGGTACAACGAGCACTCGTCAAACTCCCTAATTCAAGAGATGCAAGAAGGCCAACAGGATCCTCTCGTAACCAACCTAGACCTCATGGTCCTGGTCGAGAGAAGCAGGGGCAACGATTTGAGCCAACTTTTAATCGACTTGCTGATGCACTTGAAAGGGATGATGCTGCAGTAGAATTAAGAGATGATCCGCTAGGGATTGCTCCAGACCGCGCATTGGTTTTCGTAACTGCTGGAGCAATTAATGATTTTGTGCAAGCTGCAGAACGAGCTGGCTTAAGTGTTATATCTGAAATTGAATATGAATTAGATGATATTTCAGATGATTTTTCTCCTCCTAAAGAAAATGCACCATTTTCACCAGTACTCTACGCAACAATGCCAACACTGGAGTCAATACGTCAGCTCCTAACATTGTGGGAAGCCTATAAATCTGGAGAAACTCTCCCGAGAGGTTTCACTCCTTGGAAAAATTTATTCGAATTGCTTGTAGAAATCAGAGTCTGGGGGCCAGAAGATAGGTTGCCTGTATCAAGCCGAGAAGCAATTCTTGAAAATTTACCTTTTGATGACGCTGATCCTGTTCGGCTTGAATTAGAAATATTACCTCTAACAAATCGAAATAAAAGAAGGGAGTGGAATCAAAAAGTTTGCGACCGTGTTGCTCAACTAGAAGGTCGTGTTATTGACACCTGCTCAATAAATGAAGACGGGTTTATTTATGAAGCTTTACTTATTGAATTGAGCACTGCCTCTGTTAAAGAAATGCTGGATAACCCTCATGATACTAACGGATTGGCGACAGTGGAAGGGATTAAGTTAATACTGCCGCAAACCGTAGCTCAAGCTCCTATAGCAGATATTGACAATGGAAATTCAGAGAAAGTCTTCGAAAATAATTTCAATCCAGAGCCACCATTTCGCTGCGCTCTATTTGATGGAACTGCTGTTGCCGCTCATCCAGCCTTAGATGGTGGGATTGGTATAGAAGACATTAATGACCTTGTTAGATTTTCCCAGGTTGCTAATCGCTACCACGCTACTTCCATGGCATCACTAATATTGCGTGGCGACCTTGATTCTGATGGGATTCCCCTTGAAGATTCGCGAGTTTTAAATGTACCTGTATTAGTTGATAGCCAGAATAATCAGGCAACATCACCTAGTGATCGATTGTTTGTAGACATTATACACTCAACACTAAGTCGACTATTTTCGACGCATGAGCCATTAGAGCATAGTGTTTTTGTCATAAACTTTTCAATAGGAATACCTTCTGAAAGATATGCTGGTCAAATAAGCTCGCTAGCGAGGCTTTTGGATTGGTGGTCTTATGCCCATGGAGTTTTATTTGTAATCTCAGCTGGAAATATTTTTGATGATCTAATCCTTAGGAACTTATCCAACAGAGAATTTGAAGCTGCTTCTGATGAAGAAAAACAGTCTATAATTAGAAATGCATTACGAGACTTTTCATATGACAGAACTTTACTTGCACCAGCAGAGTCAATTAATGGATTGACCGTCGGTGCTCTTTCAGAAGATTTATCAAATCAATCATTAACGACACCTAATACTTTCAAGCTCGAAGGGAATCACGGGTCTACAGTAGCAATTTCTAGTGCTCTTGGGCCGGGAAAAGCTAAAACAGTTAAGCCAGATATTGTTACTTCAGGCGGATTACATGAATATAGCCTCTATCCAGCAAGAGATGACTCACGTTTAAGCCTTAGGGCAAATTCTCCTATCAATGGACTTGTAGTTGCATCTCCAAGGTTAGGTGCAGTATCCGTAACTCACAGATCTAGAGGGACAAGCTGTGCAACTGCGCTTGCTACTCGTGCAATATTACAATCAGCCTCTGCACTGACTGAGGAGGGGGGACCTTTTCAAGGTGAAGAACTTCCTCGTCAAGATATCGCATTGCTTTCCCGAGCATTAACTGTAAATTCTGCAATTTGGTCAGATGATGCTATTGAGTTATATGAAGAAGAAAAAGGTATTCATGGCCCACGCAAACATTTTAAATCTAAAGAGCAGGTGTCAAAATATTGGGGGTACGGAGCACTATCGCCAGATTTTATGCGTGAATGTACTGAACATCGAGCCACGATGATAGGGCTGGGAACTATTAGTAAAGATCAAGCTAGGGTATTCGACTTACCATTGCCGCCATCTCTTTCTGGAGATCGCATAGGGCGAACACTTAGAGTTACTTTAGCATGGTTTAGCCCTGTAGACTCCATAGGTGCTCGCTATAAAATGGCATCATTAGAAGCGTTTTGTGGTGATGAGATTGACACTCAAGATAATGAGTGGGGGTTGGGTCTAAAGTCGCTAAACTTAGATGAAAAAATAGTTTCGCGTGGTAGTGTATGGTCTCGACGCTTAAGGCATAAAAGACTTGATGCCCCAGTTTTCGACGAAGAGGCAACTATCCCAATTCGTGTGCAATGTAGAGATTCGGCAAATGGTAACTTAAATCCAGATCTAGATATTAGATTTGCCCTAGTAGTATCTTTAGAAGTTGAGAATACGGCCCAGTATGACATACATGAAGAGATATTTAATAAAGTAAGAATTAGAATGCAACAAACATAAGTCGTATTCCTAGTTAAGACTGAGTATCCTTTTTTAGGAACTCTCTACGTCCGTATATGGACTCCTCCTCATTTGCAAGCAAACTGTTAATAAGCTATTAGAGTCGACTGCGCACGTATTTCGGCCTCGGTGTTGGCATGCGTTGATGCCGGGCCATAATGGGCTATCCGCGCGTTAGTTCCCAATCGCTATTTCGTCTTTATTAAAGACCTGGACGCACCCGGGTTTCACTAACGCTGGTTCGACCTGTTAACCATTAATCAGCTTACTTTTGCAATCGTATTACGGGTAATAATTTTCTTTGGTACACTTACTTTAAGCTATCGTATAGTCTGGATCATAATCATTTCCACTTTGCATCATTGCCCATGCCATACGCGCTGTTTTGTTTGCCAGTGCTACAGCGGCGACATTGGGATGCTTACGTTTAGCAATATCTGTCACCCAGCGACTAAGTCGATCATCTCTATGTTTTGCCTGTGACATAACAGCACGAGCACCATGAATCAAAAGCATTCTTAAATAGGCATCTCCCCGTTTGCTAATTCCTAACAGTCTGTCTTTGTTACCTGAGCTATGTTGTTTAGGCGTTAGCCCAATGGAAGCAGCCATCTGTTTGCCTTTAGTATACTGTTCTCCTGTTCCAATGGTAGCAACGATCGCTGTGGAGACTAGAGGACCGACACCACGTGACTGTTGAAGACGTTTTGTCACTGGATTTTTATTAGCAATCATCTCAATTTCTTTGTCGAGATTTTTAATACGTTGTTCTAGTTGTTGAAGTTCTATCCACAAATCATGCAGTAGTTTTCTGAAGAATGAGGTTAGACCATTCTCAGCATCTTCCAGCCAGTCTGGTATCGCTTGTTTTACAGCGTAAATGGATAACGGAGCGATTAAGCCATATTCGCTAACAAGTCCTCGGATCCGGCTCGTCAATGCGGTTCGCTGCCGTATGCAGCTAGAACGTATCCGATGAATAGCCTGGATATCTTGTTGTTGAATGGTTTTAACAGTTACAAACCGCATATGAGGGCGACTCATAGCTTCGCATATTGCTTCAGCATCATTAGCATCGTTTATATTACTTTTGACATAAGGCTTAACGAATTGCGGTGGGATAAGTTTGACCGTAAATCCTTTGGCCTCTAGTAACCGTGCCCAGTGATGTGCGCCTCCGCAGGCCTCCATACCTATCTCACAGGAAGTATCTGCAACCTCGAAAACAGCATTGATCCATTTATTGCGTGAAAGTCTTCTTTTCCATACAACATTTCCATGGCGATCGACGCCGTGCAACTGAAAGACATTTTTTGCTAAATCAACTCCGATACGTTTAATATTCATGAGTGGACTCCTATTCTTCGTTTACTGGTTGATGACACTGCCAGTTTGGCACATTGATGCCGTTTAGGGGAGGAGGAGTCCATCCCATTGCTTATGGCCGATACGGACTCAAGTCAGAATTAAATTTTGATAGGGAAAGTGATGTTGGATATTAAATGCACAGACTTTTAGCTTACAAAGAACAATAGGTATGCAAGAGTATTTAAACTTTGCCTATGGAGCGAGTTCTTGTCTTATAATATTTTTTCTTGCACCCCTTTTGGTAAAGTCTCTAATTTATTATAGAAGTGAAAAATTTAAAAAGTATTTCGCACCAATAATTGTTGTTGTTATTTTAGTGCCCGTGCAAGGAGCTTGCTTGTTTTTTGGTTTGGTTAACACGAATAATTTATCAAAAAATCTCTATCTTGAAGAGTATCGATTATTAATAATGTTGCTTTTACTTGCAATTGTCATAATCGGTTTGGTGAGTATTCTTGGGTACAAGTATATAGACAAAAAATTATTTAAATATCCACCTGAAAATATTTCTAAATAGCAAGTAAATTAGGGTGAAGATGTTTGAATATTAAAACTGAAATATTAAAGGTATTGAGAATGAAATGCCTAACAACCGCGTAAACTCAGTCCAACTGCAGTGGCGTTTAAGTGGGGTCATTTCGCTTCGCTACATTCTACCCCGTTTAAACGCCACTGCAGTTGTCTGGTTACGCTAAACGTTGAGGATATAGGAAAAGTGGGTATTAGGGTTTCACCTTTCTGGTAAAGTGTGATTTACTTAACATGAGTTATGAAATACTAGCGGTAGCATAAAACAAATAATACTAATAATAATTGTACGCTTCGGGAGCGGGCCGACGGGGTCAAAGCAGTGCGTTAAAAATAGACAATAATTTAGTATGTCAATATTTCCTTCCAATTAGATTTATCCGATAACTATTATCCAGATAATATTTTCGATTAGTTAAAGTCATATTTAGACAAACAGTCTTTCTTTTAACTTAATATGTTAAAGGAATAAAGGCCTTCACCTACATGGGATGGTGTGTCAGTGAGTTACTTTGTGATTACTAATAGAAAAGTGATCCATTGATCACTAAAGATCGTAATAGTCGTAGCAGTTAAAAATAAAGTATTACCTTAACGTGACACTATGGTATTTCACTTATTGAGTGCCATGAGCAAATTAAAAAGGGGAAATATTATGGACGTGATACGTATAGCATTGAGTGGGGTTTTCTTGGTTATGTTTGTAGCTTGTACTCACAAGGGAAATATTAACGATAATAGGGCTTTTGTAAAAAAAGGGGAACCGGTAACTGTTCGCTCAGATAAGTCACTTTTAGAGAATGCCAAGGTAGCAAATAAAGGTCAATACAAAATAGTTTACAAGAATCCTGGTCAACAAGAAGTACCTTTGATTAGTGAACTTCCTGTTGGGGCAATCATTCCATTTTACGGCCAATGGAATTTTTCTGATCATTGGCAAATTGCTATGGGCCAAACGATCAAGGACCCAGAATCTCCTCTTCACGGGATGAATGTACCTGACCTTATCGGAGCAGAATCAAAATCTGCAACTATGTATCTGGCTGGAACCATAGATAAAACATTCCTTGGAAAAGTATTTGGGAAGAATGAACTGCCCCCTATGGATAACCATACTCACTCTGAGAAAGTTAAAGCGCCAACTAGTACTCATGCTGTGGATAGAAATAGTTCTGGGCCTGGAGAGATTGTTGCTAATAGAAACCATAGTCATAAAGTTAGTTCTACTCCTAGAGGTAAGCATGATCATGGAGGTGATAATCGCCCGGTTTCTTTTGGATTAGTTTACCTTATTAAGGTTAAGTAATTCATAATTGCGTCTAGTCAAATTTAATAATAATAAAATGTAGATATATATTTTAGAGTCAAATAGGCTTGGATATATAAAATATAGGGAATGAAAAGGGCCATATCCATACCCTTTCATTAATTAGGTTCCCTTTATCGGCTATAGACCAGCGCCATACCTTGTACAGCAGAGGTAGTGCATGCTATTCAGAATGGGAAATAGCTTATAAGATAAATATCATTTAAATTATTAATATCATATTGGTAAAGGCCATTTTTGCTTAATAGTAAAGCGATATTGTCTACCTGATTCACACTAATAGGCGAAGGTGCATCGATCTGGTTGGCGAGAGACGGGTTTTGTATATTTGAACGATCTAAGACAATCAATCCTTTGTCCTTATCTGCGATTAAGATTGCGGTATCTGAAACATCTATTTTCATTGGATTAAACACGGGATAATTGCTAACTTTCTCAGGATTGTCTATGTTCTCAAAATTTAAAATCTCTAAAAGGTTTGTGTTTGCTCCGCATTTATTATTAACGTTCTCTATTGTAAACGCTGTTGTTCCTTTAAATAGTATTTCTTGACATTGCCACGGTTGGTAATTGTAGCTTGTCTCAAAACTTAGTCCATCATCGTTGATTCGATACCCCATAACGCCTCTTCTAGTGCCAGCTAATAGTCTGTCTCCTAAATGGCTTATTGCACTGACTTCTGCCTCTACAGCGACTTTATCTACGAGCTGAATATTGCCAAAAGTATCTATATTCACTAAAAGTATGTTTTGTTCGTTAATAACATAGAGCAGATTATCAATAACAATCATTCTCTTAAAATAGCGTTCTATTTCCTCTAGCTGATTGTAGTTTTCGTTTAACGTATCTTGTTTGTTACTGGTGCACCCAAAGCTTGTACTATCAGATGAACTTGTAATAGTGTCATTGCAGCCGGAAGTTCTCTCGTAGATTTTATCCACAACAATTCCTTGCGATTCGTCTACTTTGTTTCCCCAGATTCCTCTAGGCTTTACATTTGATGACAGTATATTTGACAATCTCTTTATTTCTTGAGGATTGGTTGTGTCCTCGATATTTATTGTGATTAGATCTGTGGCACTATCGGCAATAATTATATTATTTTGAATAATAATCGAGTTAACTCCCGGTATGTTTATCCGGCCTATAGGGGTAAGATCATTTGGATTGGTATTATCCAATATAATGATACCTTTATTACTATCAACAATGTAAACATAACTATCCATTGTGTGTATCTCAATTGGATTAGCGACAGTAAAATTAGGTTGGAAAGTAATGGCGCTCTTAAATTCTTCTTCCGACAAGTAGACTGGGAGATAGACATTGGAGGATTCAATGCAGCTAGAGATTGCGACTTTTGCTATCAGTGCGATTGATAGAACAAATAATATAGTGAATCTATAAATATTAGTTATATTTTTCATGTTGCCTTACCCTCCCGTATAGAACTTTATGCTTTATTGTATTTGTAAGGATAGCACAGATATTTACGAGAGAAGTTGTAAGACGAATATATCGTTTTCCTATTGGTTTTTTTAGGTTAGTATTAGATAAGTAGTAATTATTCAGCTGTAGAAGTAACTGTTCGTATTGTAATAGGTGTATTCTGGAGTGAGATTTTGGGTAATAATTACTATTTTTTCCGAATCGATGCATTTCCCCCGGTCTTTTTCTAAGTAATTATTTTCATTTCATTAACATCTTTTATGTCTAATTTTATTTCATTATTCGGAGAAAAAATCAATGAGAATAACCAAAGTATTTATCATTGTCAGTGCCTTTCTATTTTTCAATAGTACCAATGCGACTACGTTATTAAAACGCGACTTTAATGCAATATGCTCAATGGCCGATGGTGTCATCCAAGGCGTAGTACACAGTGTTGCGCATCAGCGAAACGCAGACGGTTTAATTTATCGATACATTAAGTTGAGAGATGTAAACGCAATTGAAGGCGCGATTGAGTCTAGTACGATCACAATCCGAGTTGTTGGCGGGACTATTGACGATCGCACACTGGCGGTCATAGGTAGCCCTGAGTTTATTGAAGGGGAGGAAGTGATTTTATTTGTCAGTGATAACGATCAGCGAGCGGTACCATTTGTTGGCTGGGGGCAGGGTGTCTTTAAAGTAAAGAAACAAAACGATAAGAAGGTCATTACTGACTCGAATGGGCAAGCCATTGTGAGCATAGATAACGCTGATATCGTCAAGGGTCACCCACTAGAAATTGATGATTCTGGTGTGCTCGAACCTCCTCATGATTCACACTTTGGCGGTATCGCTGCTGATGGGACACCGGTTACCAAAGTTAAATTTAAGACCCATCGTACAAGTAAGCAACCCATGCTATTAGGTGATTTTACGACGAAAATAAAAAGTCGTGTGAAGTCTCTTAAAAAGAGTAAACCGAAAAAAATCATAAAATCAGCCGTACTCAAAAAATAAAAGTGTCTGTTTATTACATAAATTGTCAGTTCACCTAACGATAAAAAGGAATATTATTTATGAAACATTATGTAGCTTTGCCGGTTCTTTTGTTATCAATCTTATCCTTCTCTAGCCATATTAATGCTTTTACCTATATGACGTGTAATGGAAAACCAATAACACAATTTATTCCCTGGCATGCCTCGGAGATAGAACTACGAATAAGTGATGCCAACTTTCCTGTGTTAAGTGATGCCGATTTAGCAATAAAAAGAGCGATTATTGAAATAAATGAAATGGGGGGTACGAGTTTGAAGTTTAAAGTGGAAAGAACCAGTGATGGAGGTGAATGGGGAGATTTAAAAAATGATTTAATCTTGGGAAGATGGATTGGCCAATATTATGACCCAGACGCACTGGCTACCATTATGCTCGATTATTCGAATACATGCAGTTCCCCTTATATCTATGAAGCGGATATTGTCTTCTCTTCAGGTCATTGGGACAATTTTGAATTTGGGAAGTTTTCTTATGAAAATATGGCAGATTTTGGCTGGGATGGTCCCCATTCCTTCGAAGGCATCGCACTTCATGAATTGGGGCACTTAGTTGGTCTAGAGCATACCACAACGACTCTTGACACCATGCTTCCAGATGCGCCAGGGGGCGGTCCATTAGGTAAAGACAAACGATGGATACCTTTACCGGATATGGCGCGCGGGATTCGGTTTTTATATCCTGGCGGCTCTAAAAAAAGTGGTGTAGAAGCATCGGCTTTTCAATTCGTTAGTACATTCGGTGAAGTTAGTTCGGAGATACTAACCTTGCCAGTACAGGTAAAAAGAGGAAACACATTACGTTTTTCCTATACGTTTGCTATTACAGGCACCGAGAAAGAAACATTTAACATATTTTTCTATTTATCAAAAGATGACAAAATTACAACCAGTGATATTTTAGTGGGCAGTAATACGGGTGCCTGGGGCAATCCTGGCTCAGTCGGCACTTATACGAGGACAATCTCTGTTCCTAACTGGATAAATACTGGCGATTATTTCTTAGGGTATATTATCGATAAGAATAATAATGGTCAGATAGATGGCTCTTCGGTTGCTATAGCCACGCCGACAAAGATCTATTGAGTTACGTTATTTGGTAATGTTTGTGATTACGTATCTTCACGCTGGTGTAGTAGCTGAATTTATTTAGCTGCTACGCCAATCAAAGTGATAATTATTTAAGCTTTCTTGCTGGGTTTAATTAATACAGGAAAAGCGATTTAGGAGGTTTAGGGTATGGAGTGTTTAGGAAATCATTTTATATAGAAGTACCTAATTTACCTACTGGTTACTACCGCGTAGGTTTCATCATCGATTTAGAGCAAAAAACTGGGGATATCCATAAGCGAATGACAGCTTTGTGTATGCCAAAAAAATTTGCATCGATTGTAACAAACGAACACACAGAACTTAGCAAGTATATGCGGTACAGTACTTTAGACCAATAACATATACTTTAGGATTAAAGCGCTAGACTCGCTTTGTTAAGCGGGTCTAGCAGAGAATAAATGGTGAGCCTATTCTATGATTCGTTTATTATTCTTGATGACTCTGTCAATATTGGGCTTGATGGGCTGCATTCCATCTAATGAAGCGATTAAATATAATTACAGCCAATTTCATAATACTGCAGCAACGCTCGCCGGGGAAGAAGCGGATTACTGTGGATATACTCGGCTCAACGAAGATGTAACACCGGTTAATGAGTGTTTTGTAAGTAACTATTTAGCTGGTAATGATGTATATGCTGAGATTCAAATCCAAGGAATTGACAGTCTCGTCCGTGAAGCTTGGATTTCCACGCATAGCACGAGTTATCGGGTTATTCATGCGGAAGAACCCTCTAGTTTAACTGACGATACGCTGAAAACCGAAGAGTGCTTGTATTTCAAAGTTGTCGAAAACTATGATCTATCTCATCGTCGAATATATAGATGTAATGAGATATTGTTTGACTCTCCGTAAAGTAATCACTAATCCGGAGCAGTGAACGCCGTTTTTAATGCTTATCGATAAAATTCCTAGCGATTGCCTAACACTGAAACGAATCTGGCAGTGAATTTTCACGCAGTCTGGGATACTTCCCCTAATGACCATTACACCCTGTATTCCTTCCTAACATGCAGCCTTGTAAATAGCTAGGTAATTGGAATATATCGCGAACGCTTAAGGGAATGAATGCGCTTGGCTACTGACAAATGAGACTACCAAGGGAGGCTGACGATATAATTACCAAGTGACTTTGACGTAGACACTCTATACCATCAATGTCGTATTAAGCAGAGCTATACTTTATACTTTTCCATGTACTCAACTAAATTCTTTGGAAGATTAGGCCAGCTATAATTACCTTTTTCATCCCAAGAAACAGATCCAGACATTATCCCCCGCGCTTCTAATTCGCTCTGTAAAACATCATGAGGATAAATATACCACTGCCCATCTTGATTAAAGGTAATGTAAATATCATTATTGTTGTATTTTTTATCGAATGTTAGTCTGCCCTTTAGTTGTATCTTTAAAAATGTAAAACCATCAATATGAGAGGCTATAAAATCTGCTCCTTGCCAATCATCATTGAGCCACATACAACAGAAACCATAGTCTGCCAAAATGGAGGCTACTTTTTGATAATTATAATTTTCCTTTTGTTTTGAATTTAGTTCCTCATATTTAATACGTTTGAACATAATTACTCCGTACGCCTTATATCTTATGTTTAGTCATGCTGATTGACGGTAGAACATTGCCCACTTATATAAAACCAATTTTTTGTGTAATAAATCTCTATTTGTTAGAGTTCTCTTGGAGTGGCTCAACACTCAATATATTGGCTCCGTCATCACGTAAACCATGAGCTGTTTTCGCTTTTCGTTGAGTTAGTTTGACATCTATGTTTTGGTACACGCCATTTCAATTGCTCAGTAGCACCGTAATCCAATGTTGGAATAATTATGGCGTGAAATCAAGGAAATCCTAGTATTCACGTTGCTTGTTGAAATATTCCCGTTTGTTCAGCGACATCGATAATTAAATAAAGCGCTATTCAAAGCACTAGAGGGCATATTCAGGGGGAAAGTTTTATAGAAACGCGTAACGCTCTAATTATAATGATAATTTTTTGTTTCTTTTTTTATCTTTTCTTTGAATACTCGCTAAACCTCACCTAGGTACACTATCATTTTTGATAGTTCTTCTTTTATGATTATTACGTTACGCTGTACTGAGATAATGACCCTAATGGAATAAATGAGGAAAGCCCATGACCAACATAAACCAAGTATTAAACAACATTACCCTCGTCAATGAAGTGATCACCATCGATGAGACGGTACTCGAATTGATTCTATGGTGCCCTATTGTCGAGGATGACGACGATTTTCCACCGCCGACGGCCACCGCAATTGCGGTGTGTCATGATTTATGTGCGTAAAAGCTTGATAATTCTTATAACTGGATTAATATACAGTAATGAGAAAGTCACGCCGTAGTCCACGCCCACAGGTTTCCGCGATTCGGCAACCTTGTGAGCGCGGTTGTGGCAAAGAAGTGATTGTTGTGAATCGCGATGATGCGCTGAACGATAATAATCCACTCAAGGGCGTTTGTGATGATTGCAAACGTGACGATGAACGTATCAATCCACAGTCAACCATGTTTAGTCCATTCAAAAAAGGATAAGTGTCACCCGTGTTGCACTATTTGCTAAGGAAACTTCGTTAAATCGACGCTGCTAACCGTTTTTCAATGGCTTCCCTGGCTTCCTTTACTTTTTCCACACGACATGGCTTCCTGTAACGATGCGCATGGATTGCGGGTAAATACGGCGTCTGTTCAATGGTGTAATCTTTTCTTTTTGTCTCAGCTCGTTTGTTTTTACCCATCGATATCGGTGGCAATGAATCACCAGGATTGGCGGGATAAAAAATGGGTAACGCGGTCTTTTTCTGTTGTCGACAAAGTGCGCCAGTTAACGCGTGATAAACAAGATTTTGTCTCACATGTTCGACGGCAGGGATCACGACCACGAGTATTTCATCGGCAGCGAGTTTTTCGAGGTCTTCGACTTGTTGGGCTATGGCGTAATCATCACCCAGCTTTTCGAGTCGATAACGCGCTTGTTCATGCGTAATCCTTGTGATGGAAGGTGTGCTCGCTGTTTTACTAAATCCAATACGTAACGGTGTCGAGGGTAATGCGAATATTTGACGCGTCACTTGCCGTTGGAGTAGGCCGCCTAAGTGTAATTCGCGCAAGACGAGACGTGCGAGTGGCACACTGATCGTTTGTTCGGGATTATCGGGATCGGGCACCATCCGTTGTTGCTTTGATAAGGCGGACATCGCTTTCTTGAACGCGGCTTTTTTAGTATTCACGTCAGCCACACATGCCAGAGTTTCGGGAGAGGCGCCAATCACGCCTTGGCACTGGGTAGTTTGATTGTAAACTTGACCAGGTTTGGCGAACAGGGCGGTGATTTCTTCAATCGCGGCTTCACGCGCTTTTTCTTCTGTGGCGTTTTCCGTCCAGGCAGGCAATAACTTGTCGGCCCGAATACACGCTTTTAGCGACTCTAGACTTTCTACCAAGGCTTCATAGCATTGAAGAATCGTTACCTTAATAAGTAAAAGATCACTGTCCTTCGTTTTTATATTTTCTTTCTTCACCATGGTTTTTCGCCTGATTTCCGTTGAATTAATTATAGCGAAAAGCTGTATATCAGTACAGTCCTTTGCAATGACAATTAAGTTCTATTTTATACCGTAAGCCATTAAGAAGCCCCCCAACCACCCATCCCCCCTCCGTCGTCTTTTTGGTCTTTTTTTCAGGGGTGTGTGTGGGGGTTTTTCGGTGTTGGGGGAGGGCGGAGGGAAGGGGTACTTGCTTACGGTATAATATTAGGGGGTTTATTTTTGTGCCATTGTGGGGAATTAGAGACATCCCTTAGAGAAAATATTTGGTAGCCAGATTGATAAAAGTAAACATCTCGATTTTGATTCCGATCAATTTCGGTTGATATGAAGGTAAGCTTTTTGTGTACTCCAATTTTTTCATTGAATGATTCTTTTATTTACACCTTTTGATGAAACAAAATTGTCATAAATACTTGTTACTTTTTAGTTGTTGAATTGAGTTTATGGCTAACAACAGAAATCAACGCATGTTGTTATCGTCAATTTGATAAATTAAGTGCTTTATGTGAACAATTTAATCATCAATTAAAAGCTGTAAATACGAACAAGGGAGTGTTCTGATGAAATCAAAAAATATACTGCTATCTAGCATACTTACTGTTTTATTATTAGTTAGCACCAATGCTTTTTCCGCTAGTCTTAATGTAACTGTAAATGGGGCTAGCGCAACTGCTACATGTTATCCAGATGTTGGTGGAACATGTTACATTTATTCTGCACAAGGTAGTCCAACGCCGGTGAATAATTCCCCTTATGATGGATCATCTATTACATATACATGGGATACCTCTGGGACCTTTAGAATTGTGGCGCAATATACTCAAAAGTATGGTGCGCCTTATCAAAAATGGAAAGACATTGTAATAAAGACAAATAATTTTGATCATTCAAATTTATATAGTGAGGGAACACTGTCTGATGTATGGGTTAAAGCGGGTAATAGTTATTATCAAGCTAAATATAGATTGTGGGGTGAAAGCCGTTATGCTGATGTGGATTTAACAACAGCAGCCTACTGTGACGCGCTTGGCTATAATCGTGTTCTAAGCTATGAAACAAATACTTGTGGCTCAGATGAATCTGATTATTATCGCTACAGTGCAACAAACGGTTGGGAGTATAATGAATCAGGAAGTAAGAATCGTTGCTATAAATTAATTTCCAAAGTAAGTTGTGGAAATTAGAATATTTGGCTCTTATCCATCGGGCTTTCAAAAACGCCCGATGGATAAGACTTTATTTTAAATAAACTACAAAATAGTATTAAACAATTATCACTAATTTGCATACATCAGATTGTGTAGCAATTTTATTTGGGATATCTATTAAACGCTTCATCGAAAATCATTTTTCCATTGTTTCCTATAATATTACCACGCGAAATAGTAATGCGATTAATGATTTTCTCAGCTATTTTCTTAATTGAGGCACAAAATATATTTTTGTTTCTCACGAGTGTGCGGATATGTCCCTAGCACCTCGTTTTTGAACCGGAATAATCTAGGCCTACCTGTCGTGGTCTAGTTTATTTGGCCACTACACCCTCTTAATTAAAGTCCCTTGGAACTACATATTTTAACATTATTTTGTCTGTGATATTTTTCTTTGGCTACTAATAATTTGTTTATATACATAAAGTATTTTATCTTGAAGTTCAGACGATTAGAGTTTTTTATTAAGGAGAAAATTATGGTCAAAATGAAAAGAAAGTACAAAAAATATTTAATTGTTAGGAAGTCAAAAACAACCCTTGCAATTTTATTTGTAACCACGTTTTTTGCTAGTTCAGTTAATGCGTATGTTACGGCGATAGTAAATACTGGTATGGCATGCGGTGGCTGGCCAGGGTCTGGTAGTGCACAGTATATTTCGGGGTCTGTAGGAGGGTGGCCTCTTTTTGGTGCGCCCGCTCACTCCGATGATGCGTTTAAAGTTGTACAATCAGCACATTTGTGGAAATGTGATTACTTTGGGAGTTGGAGTTGCGATTGGGACGATCTATTTATAGATGAGACTAGCTGGGAGCAAACAAATTCTTATATTACCAACGCAGAAGGCTATGTGAATACTATAGCAACATATTATGGTGCTGCTGGAAACTGGACTTTAGGATACTACTGGTCATTCCTTGAAAACTATTGGCAATCCTCTGAATGGATATACCACCAAGATAATTGCTAATAATTATTTATTTTAATTGAATATAATGTATTGAATAACTCGTTTATATAATTTTAAAAGAGGAAACGGAAAATGAAATATTTAAAAAGTATTTTTCCTTTATCAAATATAATTTTCGTAACAATCATTAGTTTTAGCCTACCAGCTTTAGCAGACGATAGATCAGATAATCCATTAAAGCCACCAATACCCGAAAATAAGCCTCCGCATCCTAACTTTAACAAGCCTCCCGGTATATCAATCCAGCCAGCACATAAAGCTAATTCCAATAAAATAACTGAAAGAATCAACGACGTGGTTAAACAGAACAAGGAACAAGGATTCATTACAGTTAAAGATCATTACATGTCATTTATGTCAATTGAAAATGTAAAGCCAGGATTTGTTCCAATCGACACAGTTAAAGATAACGTTACATCTCCATTAACAGTCTTACCGAATCTGAAAGGGAGATTAGGGAACTTATCTTTTGAAGGGGCAATACCATCTCACCCAGATATGGTTTCTTCCAAATGGGCTCAGGTGAAGAGGTTTTACTCACTACCAGGTAAAGCAACACTAATGTTATCAGAGTTTGATTTTGTTACAGCAAGAGTTTCTACTACATTTCCCGAAGAATTAGTAAATAGTGAAATTATGGGTTTCCCAGCTATGTTTACTACTATGAAAACGCCAGGTGGTAATGTTTACACTCGACTTATCTGGGGATCGGATAAAAAGCTCTATCAATTGCTACTAACAGGTCATGCAAGGGGAAATGGTGCGGAAAATGAACTTATTAAGTTGGCCATAAAAATCCAGGAACAAGAACAATAATTTGCAATAAGGGGTACTAGGGACATCCCTCCCATTTGTCGCATGCACCGCTACAGGCTAGGTATCACGTGGGCTGCAGCGGTGCATGCGACAGGTTGCGGATATGTCCCTAGTACCCCAGCATCATAAACCTTCTGACAAGTTCTATTATCTATTCAACCAACTGAAGCATCACAATCTCACAAGCATTACTGTTTTCGTTCAACACAACTTCGACATATTTATTGCCTTGCTGCGCGCCTTGCGCCACAAGTTTATTATTAATCGTCGTGTATTTGGGGTGCGCTTTTTTCAAATTTGCACCGAGTTCATCGGTTTCACAACGCTGACGAAGTTCTTCGGCATTGGGCCGCTCCGTTAAGATGCGAACCTTCGTATTTTTATGCACCCG
>Ga0316207_10001549_pt1 | contig 27659 bp, 23 predicted proteins | sample 6weekpyrite_MG_FD_204943 | JGI IMG/M metagenome (GOLD analysis project Ga0316207, IMG submission 204943) | Microbial mat bacterial communities from mineral coupon in-situ incubated in ocean water Damariscotta River, Maine, United States -... | ecosystem: Environmental > Aquatic > Marine >... | reverse complement strand
GGCACGACGCCGGATCCGTTTTTGCCGCTGTCAATAATCACTTTTTCAACTTTGCCCAACACATCCTGCATCCGCTCCAGATAAATCCGGCGTTTGGTAACAGACTTGTTTTCTTTATAGGCGTTGTAAACCGACAGGAACCGCTGCGCTTCACCCTTGGCTTCGTTGATCACCTGCTGTTTGTAGGCTTCGGCTTCCTGAACAAGTTTTTTCGCCTGACCACGGGCCCGGGGAACCATATCATTCAAATAAGCCTGGGCTTCGTTGACTTTACGTTCCTGATCCTGTTTGGCACGTTGAACATCGTTAAAGGCATCGATGACTTCCTGCGGCGGATCCACTTTTTTCATTTTCACCTGATCAATAAAAACCCCGGCTTTATAGCTGTCGAGAATTTTCTGTAACGCGGCCCGGGTCTGTTGTTCAACCTGTTGCCTTTGCTTGGTAATGGCTTCTTCCAACGCGGTGCGGCCAACGACCTCGCGCATGGCGCTTTCTGCGGCGATTTTGATCGTGGCTTCGGGATTGCGGATATTAAACAGGAAATCAGCGGCATTTTTAATACGCCACTGAACCACGAAATCAATATCGATAATGTTCTGGTCACCCGTCAGCATCAGGCTTTCTTTGGGCACATCGTTGAGACCAACCCCGCGATTGACGTCACCTCGGCTGCGGAAGCCGACGTTAATAGTGTTCGTGCGTTCCACATTGGGTTTCAAAACTTCGCCAAACGGTGCCGGAAGCCAGTAATTCAGACCCGAAGACGTTTGTTTGACAACTTTGCCAAACAGTAATTCAACGCCTTGTTCACCGGGATTGACCCGGTAAAAACCGCTGAGCATCCAAAGACCAATGGCCGCGATAACAACCAGAACAATTCCACGGGCACCGCCCATGCCGCCTGGCAACATATTTTTGACACGGTCCTGACTTTGACGCAGGAGTTCTTCGATATCAGGTGGTTGTGGGCCTTTTTGCGGGCCGCCGCCACCGCCGCCGCCCCATGGTCCGCCACCCTGTGATTTCCAAGGCATAAATTTTTTCCCTTTAAATTCCAGTTATTTCACGAAGCGGCCTTGTAAATCAGACAGGTTTCGCTACTTCTTCATATAATCGTTATTGCTGCCTTATAAGGCAGTATCAGGGCAATCGCAACCAGCCGGTTAAAAAAAACAGACCGTATAAATTGCCCTTAGTTACCTAATATGTCCTACCCATCGGAGTTTGCAACAATGTCAACACTAACAAAACAAAAAATTCTTGATACTTTAAGCCATGTCATCGATCCCGTGTCCGGCAAAGACCTGGTCACGAACGGCATGATTTCTGGCCTGCAATTAAAAGACGGCCATGTGGCTTTTGCCATCGAGGTCAATCCCGAAGACGGCCCGAAGATGGAACCGCTTCGCAAACAGGCGGAAAAAACCGTTCACGAAATGGACGGCGTTCTGACCGTAACCGTGGTGTTGACGGCCGAGCGTCCGCAACAACAGGCCCAACCACAACAGGCCGCCTCCGGTCAGGCTCCGGGTCAGGGACAAGGCGGCATTCCGCCATTGTTACTGGATCAGGTCGGCCACATTATCGCCGTGGCCTCCGGAAAAGGCGGCGTCGGCAAATCAACAACGTCGGTTAATCTGGCACTGGCTTTGGCCGCATCCGGGAAACGCGTCGGCTTGCTGGACGCCGACATTTACGGGCCCTCCATGCCACGGATGATGGGCATAACCGGGCAACCGACATCAAGCGACGGCAAAAAACTCGATCCGCTGGAAAATTACGGCATCAAGGTCATGTCCATCGGCTTCATGGTCGAAGAAGACACGCCCATGATCTGGCGCGGACCGATGGTACAATCGGCGCTGGAACAAATGATGCGTGACGTCAACTGGGGTGCGCTTGACGTGCTGGTTATCGACATGCCGCCTGGCACCGGGGACGTGCAACTGACCATGGCCCAACGGGTGCCGCTAAGTGGTGCCGTAATCGTTTCAACGCCACAGGACATCGCCCTGCTGGACGCCCGCAAGGGATTGAATATGTTCCGTAAAGTCGATATTCCGGTGTTGGGCATTATCGAAAACATGAGCTATTTCGTCTGTCCCAACTGTTCCGAACGCTCGGAAATCTTCGGCCACGGCGGCGCCCGCGAAGAAGCCAAAAAACTGGGCATCCCCTGCCTTGGCGAAGTGCCGCTGCACATGGATATCCGCACCACATCCGATGGCGGACAGCCGATCGTCGTCAGCGAAAGTGAAAGCGAGCACGCCAAATGCTATCTGGCCATCGCCGATGAACTGTGGACAAAACTGGCGGAAAGCGAAGCCGAACGGGCCGCGCAAGCCCCTAAAATCAGCATCCATTGATGCCGGTACAGGCAAAAAAATAACGCGAACTTCAAAAAAGTCGCTCCTGCCCTATTGGGCCGGGGCGATTTTTCCACTACCATGCCGCCATGATCAAATGCTGGCAACAACGACTGATTTTTTTATTCCTGCCTGTGCTGGCGGCAATGGCCGTCAATCATGCACAGGCGACTGAAGACAACGGGGATGCCAAAGCGCCCAAAATCGTGCGCGCCTTGCCCGCCGCCGAATGCAACGAAGTGCGCAGCGTTTTGGAACAAGGCGTTCCCGTCGGCCCCGGTTTCAGGCGGTTAATTCTGGAATTTCCGCCCAATGATCTCGGCATCGAAGGCAGCTTGTGCCGCCTGCAAACGGTCGGATCGGGCGCCTATATGGAAGGCCCGAACATCACAACGCTGGCCGATATGAGCGCCTACGTCAAAACCAGCCTGATGCAGGGCGGCTGGCGGGAAACGGAACAAACGGCCGAATTCCGGGACACATCCCAAGTCGGCAAAGACGTGTTTGCGCTTTACAAAAACAATTCCATTTGCGTCGCCAGTATCCAGATCGGCGTCGTCGAAGGCTACATCCCCGGCAGCGACGTCAAGGAAGAGGGCCGGATTTATCTCGGCGCCCTGTTTCCCTATGAACGCGATTGGTGGATCGCGGTGGATTGTTTTACGCTGTAATCCGCATGCAACCAAGTCCCTCGTTACACTCGGTGTACCTGGTTGCAATTTTAAGAAAGTCTATAAGGTGAAAGGCCATCTTGAGGCGGCTCTGCGATACCATTTCGCTTGTTATTTTTCGCTTTATTTTTTTAGACGATCCAGCCGGCAAAAACGGTATGCGGGGCCATCCGGGTTTTCCGCGTCCATGTCTTTCGTCCACGTTTGCTGCCACTGATCATCATCCAGTTCGGGGAAAAAGGCGTCGCCTTCGACCGTCATGTCAATGCGGGTCATGTATATGCGATCAGCCAAAGCCAGGGCCTGTTGATAGATTTCCGCCCCGCCGATAATCATCACTTCACCCGCGCCGTCTATTGTGGCTATGGTCTTTGCTTTCCGGATCGCCTGATCCAGCGTATGCACCACGTCAATGCCGGGGGCGGAAAAATTCTTGTCCCGGGTAATGACAATATTGGCCCGGCCCGGTAACGGTCCGCCAATGGACTGATACGTTTTGCGGCCCATGATAACCGGTTTGCCCAATGTCGCTTGTTTGAAAAATTTAAGATCGCCCGACACATGCCACGGCATGCCGCCATCCAGACCAATGGTGCGGTTGCGGGCACAGGCCACAATCATGGAAATTTTCACATCAGACATTTTTCAAACCGCGATCGGTGCCGGGATATGGGGATGGGGATCATATCCGGACAACCTGAAATCATCATAGGTAAATTCAAACAGATTTTTCACATCCGGATTGATCTGCATAATCGGCAATCTTTTCGGGCGGCGCGACAGCTGTAATTCAGCCTGTTCGATATGATTGCTGTATAAATGGGCATCGCCAAAAGTATGGATGAATTCACCGGGTTTCAATGCTGTCGCTTGCGCCATCATCATCGTTAACAAAGCGTAGGACGCAATATTAAAAGGCACGCCCAAAAAAATATCGGCACTGCGTTGATAAAGCTGGCACGACAGCCGCCCTTCGGCGACGTAAAATTGAAACAGACAATGACACGGCGGCAACGCCATCCGGTCCACATCGGCCACGTTCCACGCACTGACAATATGGCGTCTGGATTCGGGATTGGTTTTCAGGCTTTCAATCAGGTTTGAAATCTGATCCACATGGCCGCCGTTCGGGGTCGGCCAGGACCGCCATTGATGTCCGTAAACCGGTCCCAGATCACCGTTTTCATCGGCCCAGTCATCCCAGATTTTAACGCCGTTTTTGTTCAACGTGGCAATATTGGTATCGCCATCCAGAAACCACAGTAATTCATGGATAATGGATTTCAAATGCAGTTTTTTGGTCGTGGTTACGGGAAATCCGGCCGACAGGTCAAAGCGCATCTGATAGCCGAAAACGCTTTTCGTTCCGGTCCCCGTGCGGTCACCGCGAATAGTGCCGTTCGTATTGACATGACGAAGCAGATCCAGATAGGCCTTCATGTTTTAAATCCGTGTTTCAAATATTTTCAACACCTCCCATCTTACCAGCAAACACCCCGAGCAAAAGAATTACTTGAAAAGAATTTGCAATCTCTGTTTTTCGGGCCACATTACAGGGAACGATCACAACAGGAGACAACGCATGAATGACGACACTTCACTTGCCGGGAAAACCTGTATCCCCTGTCAGGGCGGCGTTCCCAGACTTGATCTGGAAACAGCGATATCAATGGCTGAAAAACTGGATGGCTGGGATTTGAACGAAGACGCCACGCGCATATCAAAACGCTTTACCTTTGACGATTTTGAAAGCGCGCTTCGCTTCACCGGCAAAGTCGGCGAGTTGGCAGAAACCGAATTTCATCATCCGGATATTTATCTGGGCTGGGGCTATTGCCAAGTCACCTTTCAAACCCATAAAATTCGCGGGCTGCATGAAAATGATTTCATCATGGCTGCGAAAGTGAACGCATTATAGGCTTTGGGCGTAACGGAGGCGAGTTTCCATGACAGATCAACCAGTTACGCAATGCACGGACGCCAGCATTCAGGACATCAGCGACTGGATCATAGCACAAGCCCTGACATCGCAAAGTCTGGATAATGTATTAACGGGGATTTGCCAGCGTCTCAATCAGGTTTGCTTCAATCTGGTGCGCGTCAATGTGGCGATGTCGGCCCTGCATCCGACCATTGTCGCCCAGACCATCAGCTGGATGCCGGGTCATGGCAGTGATGCCGAAGACGTCATGCACAGCAATACCCCGCGCGAAGACTGGCTCAACAGCCCGATCAAGGTGTTAACCGAAGGCGAAACCGAGGTTCGTCACCGTCTCGACAGATCGGACAGTTGGCAAGGCTACCCCATACTGGAACGCCTGCATAGCATGGGAGCGACAGATTATTTTGCATCCAGCGTGTCTTTCAGCAATACCTTCAGCCATAACAAAGAAGCCATCGCCCGCATCGACGGAGTTATTCTCAGTTGGGCCACCGATCAGGGCGACGGCTTTACCGAGCATCAAATCAACGTTCTTAGACGGTTATTGCCACGTATTGCCATCACGGCGAAAATTGCCAACCGCGAACGACGGACATTGAATATTCTGGGCGCCTATCTCGGGGGCGATGCCGCCGAACGGGTTTTGAACGGTCAAATCCGGCTGGGTGACGGCGATGTTATTCCGTCCGTCATCTGGTACTCGGACATGCGTAATTCCACACCCCTTGCCGATCGTCTTCCGGGACCGGAATTCCTGGCTTTGCTGAACGCTTTTTTTGACTGCACAGCCGGTGCGGTTTTGCATCATGGCGGGGATGTTTTGCGCTTTATCGGCGATGCAGTATTGGCAATTTTCCCCATAGAACAGGGACGGTTTACGGTGAAACAGGCATGTGAAGCAGCACTGAAAGCCGCATTTGAAGCCGAAAAACGGGTTCTGCGTTACAACCGGAATTTGGACGATCCTGAATCCCCTGAAATCGGATTCGGGCTGGGTCTGCACAAGGGCGAGGTTCTGTTCGGCAATATCGGCATTCCGGAACGGGTGGAATTTTCCGTGATCGGCCCGGCCGCCAACGAAGTCGCAAGGCTGGAAGGTCTCACCAAACAACTTGGCAAACCTGTGCTGATATCCCAGGCTTTTCGTGACGGGCTTGACCCGGAAGAAGGCAAATCGCTGGAATATCTGGGCGATTTTCCCATGAAAGGCGTCGGCACCTTGCAAAAAATCTATACGCCCATCAATAAAATTTAATGTTTAAAACTTGCCGGACGACGTGTCCTGGCCTATATTCCCTGTGCTGGTTTTATCCAGCTATGACGATAAACGCTTATTGGAATAAGCGTAGCGGACCCGGGGGCAGTGCCCGGCGCCTCCACCAAATTTCAAGTTGTTCGCTCTGCGGACACTTCAAGGGGGCGAAACAGGATCGACGCGCGTAGTAAAGAATGAGTTTTCGTTCGGTATGGTACCACCGTTACCGGGCCATTCAGAAGAGTTGCCAATGACAACTTTGCTGAGGCTCGCCTCGCTGCTTAACGCAGTCAGGTGAACCTGATTTAAGTCCTGGGCCCTAGCCGGTTCAGGCGGGGTTGGGAGGGCACCTGGCAACAGAAGCCCTTCACTTTCCATAAACGCGCCCTTTCCCTGAAAAATATATAAATCTGTGTTTTCATGTCTGGTCAGTGATGAAAATTAAGGTTAAAATCATCACCATGAATGACATGATTGATGATACCGAAATTCTTAAATACGACCTCTGGATCGAAGACGCGCTCAGAAACGTTATCCGCCGGGCGTTGTCAACGGCGGCTGATTTTGGTCTGTCAGGTGAACATCATTTTTACATCACCTTTCGCACCGATGATGACAACGTCGTTATCCCGACCCATTTAAAAGCCCAGCACCCCGAAGAAATGACCATCGTCCTGCAACACCAGTTTGAAAACCTGACGGTCGTCAACGAACATTTTTCTGTGATTCTGCGTTTTAACGGTAAACCGGAAACCATGATTATTCCTTTTGCCGCGATCACATCGTTTGCCGATCCGTCGGTCAATTTTGGCCTGCAACTGAAAATGACCGAACTGGACGAAGACGAACTGGGCGAGATTGAAGATCTGGAAGCCTATCTGTCCGATGCCCTGCTCGAAGGTGACGGTGAAGTCGACGACATGCCGCCGGATCAGGATAATTTAACGGATATTTCCGGACAGTTGCCGGATAAAACACCGACCCGGCTGGTGCCGAAAAAACGCACACCTGCAAAAATAACCAAAACGAAGCAACAGGATACGGATCAATCGAACAAAAAGACCAAAACGTCCAAAGCGGATTCAAAGTCCAAAAAACCTGCCGGAAAAAAATCCCGGGACGAGCCTAAAAAAACCGGCGAAGTTATTGCCCTTGATGCTTTCAGGAAAAAATAACTTCCTCCGGTATTATCCGTTTCTGACGTATTTCCAGCCATTTGCTTTTTTCAGGAATGATCCCATCAAGGAGTCCCGCAATGTCTGATTACATCCATCATCCACTGTTCACGTCCGGCAAAGACGAAACCCCTTACCGGTTGTTAACGTCCGACTTTGTTGAAACCGGCACGTTTCAGGGCCAACCCATTGTCAAAGTTGCAACCGAAGCCCTGACATTATTGACCCGCGAGGCCTTTGTTGATACCTCGCACCTTCTGCGGCCCGGACATCTGGCACAATTGCGGAAAATTCTGGATGATGCCGAAGCCTCCGACAACGACCGTTTTGTCGCCCTTGATTTGCTGAAAAACGCCAACATTGCCGCCGGTGGCGTGCTGCCCATGTGTCAGGATACCGGCACCGCCATTGTCATGGGCAAAAAAGGCGGGCAAGTGTGGACCGGCGGCGGTGATGAAGCGGCCATCGCCAAGGGTGTCATGGAAACCTACACCCGGACCAATCTGCGTTACAGCCAGGTCGCCCCGCTTGATCTGTTTAACGAGAAAAATACCGGCAACAATTTACCGGCGCAAATCGACCTTTATGCCGATGACGGCGACGCCTATAAATTTTTATTCATGGCCAAGGGTGGCGGGTCTGCCAACAAGACGTTCCTTTATCAGCAAACCAAGGCACTGCTGAACGAAGCGTCCCTGACCGATTTTCTTGATACCCAGATCAGAACACTGGGAACGTCTGCCTGCCCGCCCTATCATTTAGCCATCGTCATCGGCGGCACCTCGGCCGAAGCCAACCTGAAAACGGTGAAGCTGGCCAGCGCCCGTTATCTCGATGGGTTGCCGACGGCGGGCAACGAATATGGTCAGGCTTTCCGCGATCCCGAATGGGAACAGCGCGTCCTTGAAATGACACGGAACATGGGCATCGGCGCACAGTTCGGCGGCAAATATTTCTGTCACGATGTGCGTGTTATCCGCCTGCCCCGCCACGGCGCGTCATGCCCGGTGGGCATCGGCGTGTCCTGTTCCGCGGATCGACAGATCAAGGGAAAAATCACCGCCGACGGTGTTTTCCTTGAACAGCTGGAACACAACCCGGCGCAATATCTGCCCGACGTTACCGAAGATGATCTTCACGCCGATGTGGTTGAAATCAATTTAAACCGCCCCATGAAAGAGGTGTTGGCCGAACTTTCCAAATATCCGGTCAAAACCCGGCTCAGCCTGACCGGATCATTGATCGTGGCCCGCGATATCGCCCATGCCAAACTGAAAGAACGCCTTGATAACGGCGAAGGCTTGCCGGACTATTTCAAGGAACTGGGCGTCTATTACGCGGGCCCGGCCAAAACCCCGGACGGTATGGCGTCGGGATCGTTTGGGCCGACCACCGCCGGACGGATGGACCCCTACGTTGATGAATTTCAGGCCGCGGGCGGGTCCATGCTGATGCTGGCCAAAGGCAACCGATCTAAAGCCGTCAAAGACGCCTGTCATCGTCACGGCGGATTTTATCTGGGCTCCATCGGGGGTCCGGCGGCACGGCTGGCACAGGACTGCATCAAAAAAGTCGAAGTCATCGAATATCCGGAATTGGGGATGGAAGCGATCTGGAAAATCGACGTGGAACACTTCCCGGCTTTCATCATTGTCGATGACAAAGGTAACGATTTTTTCGACGCTTTCAAAAAATAACGGGCTTCTGACATGAAAAAACCGCTTTCCCAATTGCTGGCCGATTTTCCGCAGGCCCGTCTGCGTTCCGGGGTCACGCCCGTGCGGTTGCTGAAAAACCTGACCAGGCATCTGGGCGGCCCTGAAATTTATATCAAACGCGATGATTTCACGGAAATTCTGTTCGGCGGCAACAAAATCCGCCAACTGGAATTTTATCTGGGTGAAGCCAACAGGCAAGGCGCCGACTGTGTTTTAATCACCGGTGCCGTGCAATCGAACTTTGTCCGCGCGGCGGCATCATCGGCGGCCATTCTGGGCATGGATTGCCATATCCAGCTGGAAGAACGCGTCCCCGGCGTTGACAATGTCCACCGCACATCAGGCAATGTGTTGCTGGACAGATTGTTGGGCGCCACGCTTTACAGCTACCCCAAAGGCGAAGACGAAGCCGGGGCCGACAAACGTCTGCACGAAATTGCCGATGCGTTGAAAGAACAGGGCCGGAAACCCTACATCATTCCGCTGGCACCCGGGCATCCGCCATTGGGGGCACTGGGTTACGTCGCCGCCGCCGAAGAACTGTTAGGGCAGGATTGCGGTCGTTTTGATGAAATCGTCGTTGCTTCGGGTTCCGGTGCCACCCACGGCGGACTTTTGACGGGCTTAAGATTATCCGGGGACAAAACACCGGTATTGGGAGTCTGCGTGCGCCGGGACGAACAACAACAATCCCCGCGCATTTTATCCCGGGCTAAAGAGATTTGTCATTTGCTGGATGTGCCCTGTCCGGTCAATGATCAGGACATCTCCATCACCGATCAAACGCTGGCCCCCGGATACGGGCAAATGAACGACGCCTGTTTTGACGCCATCCAGCTTTGCGCCCGATTGGAAGGTATTTTTCTTGATCCCGTTTACACGGCCAAAGTAATGGCAGCGTTAACCCACCGCGTCACATCAGGCGTTTACAAAAACACCGAGCGGATTTTATTCATCCACACTGGCGGCCAAGCGGCGTTGTTCGGCTATCAACCCGAACTCGGCCGGCGGCTGGACCGGGAAGACCCGGCATGACCGATTTGCCGGAATTGCTGATCAACGGCGGGGATAATCCGGATAAAACCATTGTTCTCGCCCACGGTGCCGGCGCCGCCATGGACAGCCCGTTCATGGAGTTTTTCGCTGAAAATCTGGCCGGGGGAAATTTCAAAGTGGTGCGTTTTGAATTCCCCTACATGGCCTTGCGCCGTCAACAGGGCGGCAAAAAACCGCCCGACCGGGCCCCGGTTTTAATGGCCACATGGCATGCGGTCATCGACCATCTGGGCCGTGATAATCTGATCATCGGCGGCAAATCCATGGGCGGACGCTATGCCTCCATGACCGCCTGTGAAGCCGAAGCCAACGGCAACCCGGTCACCGGGGTGATTGCGCTCGGTTATCCGTTTCATGCGCCGGGGAAGCCTGAAAAAACCCGCACCGAACATCTTCAGAATTTACAGACACCGATGTTAATCTGTCAGGGAACGCGCGATTCACTGGGATCGTTTGAGGATGTAAAAAATTATCATCTCGGCAACTCCATTCAGTTTAACTGGCTTGAAGACGGCGACCACGGATTTAAACCGAGAAAAAAATCAGGGCGCACGGAAAGCCAGAACTGGACGGAAGCCATTCAGGCCATACAGGATTTTTGCCATTCATTATAATTGCCGGACTTTACAGTTATTGGAGGGATACCATGCCCGGACCCCACAAAGGTTATTTTACCGCTTCGCTGAAAACCATTGATCATGAAGTTTATGATGCCCTTGAAGGTGAACTTCAACGGCAGCAAAATTCCATTGAACTGATCGCGTCGGAAAATATCGTCTCTGTGGCTTCGCTGGATGCGCTGTCTTCTCCGATTGTCAATAAAACCGTCGAAGGCTATCCCGGTAAACGCTATTACGGCGGCGTTGAATTTGCCGATAAAATCGAAACCCTGGCCATAGAGCGCGCGAAAAAACTGTTTTCCTGTAATTATGCCAATGTCCAGCCCCATTCCGGCAGTCAGGCCAATCAGGCGGTGTATCTGGCATTATTAAAACCGGGCGATACGATTTTATCCATGGCCCTGTCGGCGGGCGGGCATCTAAGCCACGGTGCCAAACCGAATTTGACCGGAAAATGGCTGGCCCCCGTACATTACGGCGTTGAAGCCGAAACCGGGTTAATCAATTATGACGCTGTTGAAAAACTGGCCCGGGATCATCACCCAAAACTGATGATCTGTGGCGGTTCGGCCTATTCCCGGGCTATTGATTTTGAAAAATTCCGCGCCATTGCCGATTCCGTGGGCGCTTATCTGATGGCGGATATGGCCCATTTTGCAGGTCTGGTGGCAGGCGGTGTGCATCCAAGCCCGATCCCCCACGCCCACGTGTCAACGGCGACCACGTATAAAAATCTGCGCGGCGTCCGTGGTGGACTGATCCTGAGCAACGATGAAGCGTTATCCAAGAAATTCAATTCAGCCGTCTTTCCCGGTATTCAGGGCAGTTCCATTTTAAACGCCATCGCCGCCAAGGCCGTCTGTCTGGGCGAAGCCTTGCGTCCGGAATTCAAAGATTACGCCGGCAACGTTCTGTTAAACGCACGCGCGTTGGCGGAAACGTTAATGGCGCGCGGCATTGATGTGGTTTCGGGCGGCACCGACACGCCGCTGGTTCTGGTGGATTTAAGAACGCTTGGCCTGACAGGTGACGTGGCATCAACCCGGTTGGAACTGGCCGGATTAACGTGCAACAAAAATGCCGTTCCCGGCGATACCCAGCCACCAACAGTCACATCCGGATTGCGGTTTGGCGTTTCCGCCGGAACCACACGCGGCTTTGGATCAAACGAATTTAAAACCATCGGCAATCTGATCGCCGATGTATTGCTGGAAAAAAATACAGATGCCGTTCAGGAACAGGTGCAAAATCTGATCTGCCAATTCCCCATTTACCCGGACCTGCAAGATACATCACAATGATGACACCGGGATTTTCAGCATACGTATCGGATATTTTAGGCGACCTTGGGGACGTTTCCATTCGCCCCATGTTTGGCGGGGGCGGCGTTTATTCAGGCGGCGTGATGTTTGCGCTGATTGCCGATGATTGTCTGTATTTCAAAGTCGATGATGCAAACAAAGCCTGCTATGAACAGGCCGGGGCAAATCCATTCACTTATTCCAGAAAAGGCAAGACCTATGCCATGTCATATTATCTGGTCCCCGAAGACATTCTGGAAGATGACGATTTGCGCATGGAATGGGCGAGACAGGCATGGGACGCGGCCCGGCGCGGTAAAAACAGCACATGAATAGTGATCCGCACGCCCTTGAAAAACATTCGGTGCTGATTGCCGGGCACCGTACCAGTGTGTCTGTGGAAAACGCGTTCTGGACAGAATTTGAAAAAATCGCGGCCCACAGACAGCAATCCCTGAACGCACTGATCACGGAAATTGATGCTAACCGCTCCGGCAATTTATCCAGCGCCATCCGGGTTTTTGTTCTGAAAAACAAAAGATAAACAATTATTTCAAAACGGCGTCATTTATTTTTTTCAGTTCATCGGCGATTTTTTCAACCATGCCTCCGGCAATAATCTTGCTGATGCCAATCAGCCAATCCAGTTTCCAGACAAGCTTGGCAATGGTTCTGAGAATGCCATTGGGAATGACGGCTATTAATTTAGGCACAACGGCTTTCACCCGTGCGCGTAACTGTTTGCCCAATTCATCCATATTGACTTCGCTTGACCGAGGCCGTGGCGGCAAGGGGATTTCCGTTGTCACCGTCTCTTTGACCAGCGGGATAACCGGCAAATGGCGAACGCCATCCCTGTCAACGCCATATTGTGCTTTCATGGCCTCTGTCCAGTTCGAAAACAACGGATTGGTTTCCGGTAAAACAAAATATTTCCGTAAAAAATGCTGCCCGTTTCGCCGACCCAACTGAAAATCGTGGCGGCGAAAACTTTCCGATAAAAACGCCCCGAAGGATCCCAATAATTCTCCATAAATAGCAAGCGGTTCTATTCTTTGTTCATTGCTGGCATAGACCGGTGAAACAACAAACCGGCTATATACATTATCATCAAGAGACAGTTTTATTTCTTCGGGCTTGAAGCGCATTTGATTGAGAACGATTGAAATCAAACGGCCAAGAACCTGAAAAATATTTCTTTCAGGCGCATAGGACGCTTTGACAGCAGAGGTGTTGGGAAAAGGGTCAACCATAATGACGGCGGCCTTTGCTTCGTCTCCGGAGCGCGGGTTTTTTATATCCTTGCCACCCGACAAAGTGCGCCGGGCCAATTCAAGCGGTTCATTATTCACCATCCCGCCATCCACATTCATATATTGATAGGTATACCCCGGACCTGCGGTTTTGATGCCCAGAGGCCAATCAGGTGTACCCAACTCTTCGGGTCTGGGCGGGATATTATATTCATCAATTTTACGGCTTAACATGCGGGGTGCCAAGCCCACCGGAAACGCACCGCTGGCTATCGATGCCGAAACAAAATCCCCCCACACCCCGGATGGTGCAATCTCTGACGGGTCAAGCCGGATGGCATGTGGTCCCGGTCCTGTAAAGTTATTCCAATTCAGGCTGAAATGTTTATATTCGCCGTGTACGTCCATCATATGGCGATAATTTTCAACTTCCCCTTTGAATGCCAGACTGTAAGGCACACCACGTAAATTGGTGGAATTAAAAAACACATCCAGATTTTCAGAAATAAATCCCGGGCGTGGCCGATTTTCCATGCCTGTAACATTCAAAACATTACTACCGATATAAGGCAACACCGTACTGTCCAGTAATGACAACAGTTCGGCTTTACTGTCTTTCAAATCTTCATCTTTCAGCAAATGCCGGATATCGATGCTTTGCACCCAGGTTGCGTAAAGCGGATTTTGAAAAGGCACCGTTTCATCTTTGGGGTTGGCCACAGGTTGGTCAGGCGGGTTGTTGACATCATGAACCGGAACGGTTTTCGTGGCCAGCATCCGGGCGAAAACAGCCGCAGAAATTGACCCGGCCGATGCCCCCGACAGGGCGCAAATTTCAAATTTATGATTTGGCGTTGCATCGGGGTTTGTATTTTTTTCCGCCTCCCATGTATCCAATGCCTGCAAGATAAAATCCAGAACACCCGCCATATACGCGCCGCCCGAAACAGCCCCGGCCAATACCAACCCCCCTTTGAAGGTTGGCTCCGTTTCCGTTGTTTCCGCCATCTTGTATTCCTTTGCTTTTGTTTCCTTAGAAACCTGCTTTGATAAAATCGATGAGTTCCACCATCGGCAACGGCCCCGACACAAGGTAAGGAGATAAAATCGTCAATAATTGCATTGCCTGTGATTTAAAATCCAGCCGTACCCCGCGTTCAGTCAAAAACGTCTTGCGCGCAGTATCCGAATTTAAACCCGGATCAAAAGCAACAATATCATTGGCGCGTTGTTTCAACACCACGGCCATCGGGATAAAAATGGTTGCCAAAATAAGAGCAAAGTGGAAGGCCTGAAACTGCACGCTTGAATCGGCCAAAGCTTTATAGGTTTCCCGATCCGTAAAATCGAAAACATTTGGCCACCCGCGCCATATCGTCATAAATATCACCCCGGAAACCAGAACAGACGTCGCCGCAAGCAACAAATACTTTAATCGCTGCATACGCCCGGCGATGTCATTCAAATGGTTATCTATCCAGTTTTGCAATTCAGGTGCGGAAAAATTATTTTCCGGTTTGCCGTCAGGCGGATGCAAGGTTGCTATTCCACAGACGATAACAGCCGCCGCCCCAACAGCCAGAGCGTTTGATCCGTCGATTAAGGTTTTTAGCGGACAAAGCGCCTGGCAAGATTCAGTCCCCGGAACATATCCAACAGAAACAAGATAAACAGCAACGGAATTTTCAAATACACCTTTGCCCAAAGACTCAAACAGGTTTTCCGGCACATACTTTGTGAGCGCGAAAAAAACGACCGTAAACAGCAAAACCGCCACCCAGCAAAAAACAACCCACGTCCCGTTGCTGTTATGCAAATATACATCACGCACGGTAAAAACAACTGCGGCCACGGATGTCATGAACAGCAACAAAAAACCGGCGGCCATCCAGTAGGGATAACCAACTGTTTTGCTGTTGATCAAATTACCGCCTGGAATATCGCCAACTGAAATCACAACCCCGTCAAAAGTCATGGATTTGAAAATCATCAAACCAGCAGCCATGACAATAACCGGTAAAATCAATGCCCAATAGCGTTTTATGTTGTGCGACATCCCGCCCCCCGCATTTATGATTTTTATGAGGGATGATACCGCAAAAAGACAACTTTACAAAGAACTATAAATAGTCATCCCGCAAAAAGCGTCAATTGATCATTATTGCTTCAAAAGGTTTTTGAAAATATCAAGCGGATTGGGGTTTTGCTGTTGCTGTTGCTGTTGCTGTTGCGGCTGTGGTGTCGGTTCGTTTGACGTGCCGCCCGGGGCCGGGGCGGTTTGTTGTTGCTGCGGTTGCTGACCACCGCCCAGAATGCCTTGCAACAATCCCTGCAACGGTTTCGGCGCTTTTTTAATCAAGCCCCCGGCGGCACCGCCGATGCCTTTACCTATATTTCCGGTTTTGATATTGACATCCGGCTCGTCAATCGCGCCTTTGATGGAAAAAGGAATTTCATCAAGCACGCCGGTGACTTTGCTGGCAAGCAATGTCGTCAGCAACCCTTGGGAAACCTTGACTTTACCTGAGGCGTCAATTTTCCATGCGGGCAAATCAACAACGGCTGTGGCCGCACCGTTGGCAACGGATGAGGTCAGTATAAAATCATCGGACCTGGCGACGCCGTTCACCATCCGGAAACTGGCCGAAGCATCGGCTTTGCCGGCTTTGCCGCCCAGCGTGGCGCCGAACTGGTTCAATGACAAAATCAAATCAAACAATCCGGCCAATGGTGAGCCTTTGGCCGCAGAGCGGACATCAACACCCTTGACACTGAAATTTCCGTCCCCGTTCAACGACGTCACCATGGCCGCCACCGAGTTTGCCTGTCCGCGGAGGTTGGCCTTGAAAGCGGCCATGCCATCGGCGGCACGGGTCCCGGTGAGCGTTTTGGTGATCGCGGCCACATTGGCACCGGTCATGGTTGCCGCCATATCAAAAATATTGCCAGTGCTGTTGATCGTGCCGACGGCGGCCAGTTGTCCGCCAAACATATTGGCGGTGACTTTTTTAACATTCAAAATTCCGGCGTTCAGCAACAACGCCACATCGGCTTTTTCAACAAGGTATTTGCCATAGGTCAACAACGGCGATTTCAACTGGATATCGGCATCAACGGAATTCATGGCCGATAAATCAATAGCGTCGTTCGACCAACGCGGCGATAAATTGACCGCTATGCGCCTCAGAAAAGAATTATACGCCGGCATTGATCCCGGAACAATCCACGACGCGGGACGGATTTTCCATTCCCCTGTTCCCAATCCGGCTTTTTTCGTGGCGGGCATAAACGCATCCAGCACGATGCCGTTACTGGTTAAATTGGCAAATATTTTCGGTCGCGAAGCGGACAAATCCACCTTGGCATCACCGACAATATTGAACTTGCCCAACTGCAAAACCAGATTGTTGAACGTCAGCGCCTGGGTGCCGCCCTGAACTTTTGTTTTCATATCAAGCGCACCAACGGGACCTTTTGGCCGGTAAGTGCTGCCCAGATTTTTTAATAACCGGACCGGTTTTTTATGACGCAGGCGTATGGTCGCATCAATCATTTTTGCCACATCCAGCACATCCATCGCACCGTTCATGTCAATCGTGGCTCCGGCAGCGGCAATTGAGCCTTTCACCCCGGGCTTTAACAAGCCGCCATCAAGGCGCACATTGACCGCCACGGCCCCGATGCGTTTTGCCGGGATCGGTGGTTTTCGTTTCAGGATTTTAAACAATTTCGCCGTGTTGCGGGCCTTCATCACCAGCCGCACGCCCTCCATCACCGGGGTTTTTGCAAGCGACTTGATCTTGCCGGATGTTTTAACGGTGGCTCCGGCCAAATTGTCGACGCTGAAATTTCTTAAATCCAGATTGCCGTTGAACAAGGTCCCATCAACATTGATTTTTTTAATGCGTTCGCCCTGATAGACGACGCTGCCGATACGGGCCTTGATGTTGGCATCGAATTCAGACAGAAAGGCGGGCAACAACGATGCCGCTTTCGGAGCCGCCGCAGACGGTTTCGTTTTTGTCCCGGTCGCACCGGAACCGGAAGAGGATTTTTTTGTCACAGCCACCGCCCCGGATTGTGGCAGGTAGGCTTCGAGGTTGATTTTATCAAGGGTCAGATTGGCCCCGAATGACAGCCTTTTCCGGAGCGCCACCGTCACCGCCCCTGTCAATTTCGAGCCGTCAAAACCAAGATCAAGATTTTCAATCTGCAACTGGTTCTGTTTTAGTTTAATGCCCGTTTTCAGGGATATTTTCCGCAACCGGTCTTTGGGCACCGATTTCATATCCATATCGAGCCAGCTGAGAACGCGGCGCAAATCACCAATGTTGCTTTCAAGTTCGCCTTCGAAAGCCAGATCGTTGTTTTCCGTGGTTAAAAACCCGAACAAGGCCGCATCCGATCCACCGGGAAATTCGGCCGATAACTGGCTGATGGTGACCGCGCCCTGGGACAATTCTGAATTGACGATGATATTGCGCACCAGACCGCCATTGTATGACGCCGCATCGGCGCTGAATTCCAAAGAAGCATTGATATTGTCAGGCAGGGAAAAACCCTTGGCCGCCGGTTTTGGTTTCGCGGCAGCATTGTTTTCGTTATCCAACGTCACAGTGTTTTTTTCAGGTTTTTTAACGGGCGTTTTTTCAGCCTTTGCCCACGGATCCAGATCCAGTTTGGTCGCCGACAGCCGGGCTTTGATATCAAGGATGTCACCGGGAACCACGGCCAGCGTTCCGGTTATTTTATCCGCCCCCAACATCACCGACAACTGCGAGACATTGACCGCATCCTTGCGCGCCGTGACTTCGGCCGAGGTTGCAAATGGCTGATTGATGACCGCAGGCAAACCGTTTCCGGTCAACGCTTTCAACGCATCCGATGGCCGTTTTGCCGACAGCGCCACCTGTCCCTGAAATTCAGGATTGCTGTCCAATCCGACCAAAGCGCCGTTCAGGGACAGTTTTCCGTCCCCTTCTTCGACACCCACATTGAGATTGAACTGCACGGTGCGGTCCTGAATGATTTCGCTGATATTGATCTGATAAGTGACCGGGAAGCCCTTGATTTTCAGGGAACCTTTGCTTTCCATGGGACCCAGCAATGAAACGGCGGATATATCGGCGTTGATGTCTTCGATGCGCTCCACCAACCCGGTTTTGCCGTCGCGGTAGGTGACTTCACCGTTTTCAATGGTGAAACGGTCAACAGCAATGGCTCCGGCGGTTTGATTGCCGCCCGCCGGGGTATCACCTGCGGACGCCTGATCTTCATTTGCCGCACCTGAACTGGGTGCCAGCCCCGTTTCCGGCTGAAAGCTCCAGTTGTTGCCGCCGTTTTTAAACTGCTCAAGCTCAATCACTGGGGCCAGCAATCGCACCGTTTCGATTTTTACCCGACCGGTCAGCAACGGAGCCAGAGCAATTTCAACCTCGGCCCGTTCAACGCTGACCATTTTTTCGCTGGCCGCGCCTTCGGCGTTGGACAGACTGACGCCACCGACGATCATTGTCGGCTTGGGGATAACGGTAACCTGAATATCACCGTCAATGGCCAGCGTGCGCCCGGTGGCTTTGAAAACTTCGGCAGAAATATCCGATTTATAGCTGTTCCAGTCAACAAACCCGGGGCCAAGGATGACCGCGGCTGCGACAACAACCACCAACCCTGTGAACAACCATAGAATTTTTTTCAAGGTTCCGCTCCGATCCGTTTGTTCAGCGACAAGAGTGACAGTCTAGAGCCAGACGGGCTTCAGGACAACACCAGTTGGGCGCGAAAGTCGTTCACATTTGTGAGCGTCGGCCCGGTGATCAGCAAATCATCCAGCGTTTTGAAAAACCCGTAACTGTCATTGTTTTCCAGCATCTCTGTCGCATCGATATTTTTATTTTTGGCCCGGGCCAGCGTATCCGGGGTGGCAAAGGCCCCGGCGTTGTCTTCGCTGCCATCGATACCATCGGTATCACAGGCCAGAACCCAAGCCCCGTCGGCACCGTCCCATTCAATGGCGCTGGCAAGGGCATATTCCCCGTTTGGCCCGCCTCTGCCATTTTCATTCTTTACTGTAACGGTGCATTCGCCGCCCGACAACACAACAAAGGGCGGTTTGTATTCCCCGCTTGACCTCAGCCGTCGGGCAAGGGCCGCGTGTTCCCGGCCCAGATCGCGGGCCTCGCCTTCGAGATCGTCTCCCAGCACAACCGGCGTCACACCGCACGCTTTGGCCCGTTCGGCGGCGGCCATAATGCTGGCTTTGGGGGTGGCGATCAAATGCGTGGTTACCCGCCCCGGAACGTCACCGAATTCCCCGGCATCTCTGGCCGCCTGATGACCGAGATATCGCCGGACAACCGGGCCGGGGTCAATGTTGAATTTTTCAAGAATTTTTATGGCGTCCAAGGGCGTGGTTTTATCCGCAACCGTTGGCCCGGAGCCGATCATCGCCGGATCGTCGCCGGGAATATCGGACACCAGTAAATTAACCAGTCGGGCCGGCATGACGGCGTCTGCCAATCTTCCGCCTTTAACGGCGGACAGGTGTTTGCGCACCGTGTTGATGTCGGTTATCGTCGCCCCGGATGCCAGTAATTTTCGGTTGACTTGCTGTTTATCGGCCAAAGCAATACCGTCCGCCGGAAGCGTCAACAACGCCGACGCCCCGCCCGAGATCAAAGCCAGACACAAATCATCCTGACGCAATGATCTGGCCAATGCCAATATCCGCTGCGCGGCGTCCAGCCCGGCCTGATCGGGCACCGGGTGGGCGGCCTCAACAATTTCAATATGCCGGCACGGTACAGAAAACCCGTACCGGGTCACCACCAGCCCCGACAGTGCTCCGTCCCAGTTTTGCTCCAAAGCCCGGGCCATGGCGGCCGAGCCTTTACCGGCACCGATCACCACCGTGCACCCGGACGAAGGCATATCCGGTAAAAAAGGTGGCAGGCAATGCACAGGGTCGGCGGCTTTGACCGCTTCTTTGAATAATGAACACAGCCATGATCGTGGATTTTTTACAGGCGTATCGGTCATAGACGGATGATTTTACCGGGGTTCATGATATTTTCAGGATCAAGGGATTTTTTAAGGGTGCGCATGACACCGATCGCGGCCCCGTGTTCGGTTTCCATATAATCAAGTTTTCCGTAACCGACGCCGTGTTCCCCGGTACATGTGCCTTCCATTTCCAAAGCCCGGGCCACCAGACGGGCGTTCAGCTGTTTGGCTTTATCCAGTTGCTGCGAATCGTTCGGATTTATCATCGTTGCCAGATGAAAATTGCCATCGCCGACATGGCCGACAATGGGTGCGTAAAGTCCGGTGGCGTCGATGTCTTTGCGGGTTTCAAGGATACAGCCGGCCAGCCTTGAAATCGGTACACAGACATCGGAAACCACGCCTTGATACCCCGGTCGCATGGCCAAAGCGGCCAAATAGGCATCGTGGCGGGCTTGCCACAACCGGGACCGGTCTTCGGCCTTGCGCGCCCAGACAAAATCCGAGCCGCCTTGCTCCTGTGATATTTCGTTGACCAGTTCCGATTGTTCTTGAACCCCGTTTTCCGTTCCGTGAAATTCAAAAAACAATGTTGGCTGAACCGGGTAGTCCAGTTTTGAATATTTATTGATGGCATCCATTTGCACGTCATCAACCAATTCGATACGGGCCACGGGTATCCCCATCTGAATGGTTGATATCACCGTATTGACGGCCCCTTCCAGCGTGGCATAGGAACAAACGGCGGCCACTGTTGCTTCGGGAATGCCATACAGTCGCAAGGTGATTTCCGTAACCACGCCAAGGGTGCCTTCGGAGCCAACAAACAAATGGGTCAAATCATATCCGGCTGATGATTTTTTCGCCCGGGTTCCGGTTTTGATAACCTGTCCATCGGCCAACACCACCGTTAACGCCATCACATTTTCCCGCATGGTGCCATAGCGCACCGCGTTGGTTCCCGACGCCCGGGTCGCCGTCATCCCGCCGATGGTGGCATCGGCACCGGGGTCGATGGGAAAAAACAGCCCCATATCGCGCAAATACTGGTTAACCTGTTTGCGGGTGACACCGGCCTCGACCGTAATGTTCAGGTCCTCGTCATGGACAGCCAGAATCTGGTTCATGCCCGTCAAATCCAGACTGACTCCGCCATGCAAAGCGGCTACGTGGCCTTCCAGCGACGTGCCGGCGCCAAAGGGAATAACGGGTACGCAACTTTTCGCGCACAACGTTACGACTTTTGACACTTCATCGGTGCTATGGGCATAAACCACCGCGTCCGGCGGGGCGCCGTCGTGATAGGACATATCCTTGCCGTGCTGATTGCGGACATCCGTGGACAAACTGACCCGACCCGGGGTTATTCTTTCAAGTTGCTGAAGAAAGTCATCATCCAGATGAATGGCTTTGAAATCGGTCAATGTACCCCCAACATAAATATGCGTATTTTCAGAGAGCAAAACCTTAACAGATTTGCCTAGTATTTCACTTACTTTTTTATATCCCATACAGGAATTATAATTATGCGGGATTTCCGGAGATCATTTTTTCAAGACTTTTGATTTTTTCCTGTACCCCGGTATTTTGCGGATAGATTTCAAGGACTTTGCTGAAGACTTTCAACGCCGTTTGCGGCTTCCCCAAGGCTATATAAATCAGCCCCAGTCCCGACAAGGCGCCAAAATGCCGTGGCTCCAGTTCCAGCGTTTTCTGGATATCCACCACCGAAGGCTGCAAATCACCCATGATGTATTCCACCGTCGCCCGTTTGTTCCAGCCCTCGGCGTAATTGGGCGCCCGTTTGATCACATCGCTGAACACCTGGTGGGCCATTTGCCAGTTGCCCTGACGCATGAAATAGATACCGACTTCCATGCGGGCGGTAATCATCGGCCGTTCGCTGTCCAGCCAGTAATCCCAGATTGATTGTTCAATGACCCGGGCACTTTCGCTGTCCGCCGCCGTTTGCAGTTTCTGAAACAAGTCATCCAGATTGGCCGATGCATGATCGGCACGCGCCACCACGGGAAACAGCAATATAAAAGCGATAAAAACAAACAGCTTCACAAAAACACGCCTTAAAGAAATTATACTTCAAAAAGAAGCGCGCATTATAGCCTAATACGATAATAATTCCAATTATTATTTACATTTATGGAATACGTTCAGGCTCATGTCAGCAATCGGGTTTTCTCCGCCCAAGGCCCAATCGATCAACTCAACCGTGTGCACCACCGGACGCGACGGACCGCCATCCTTGTTTTTTGCCATACCACCGGAAATTTGCTGGATACAGCCGATATTGCCGCTGGCGACGATATCTGCCCCGGTGGCGCGCAAATGATTGACTTTGCGGCTTTGCAGTTCGGAAGCGATTTCCGGCTGCAGAATGTTATAGGTCCCGGCCGAGCCGCAACAAAGATGGCTTTCTTTGGGGGTGCGCACCTGAAATCCGGCTTTTTCCAGCAACGTCACCGGTTCCGTTGACAGTTTTTGCCCGTGCTGCATGGAACAGGCCGAATGGTAGGCGACCCGCGGGCGGATATTTTCATCAATGACACCTGGCGGAAATTCCGGTTCCAGTTCCAGCACAAATTCGGTGATGTCTTTGGCAAGAGCCGAAATTTTTTCGGCCCGGTGTTTCCACTGATCATCGCCGGACAGTAAAAATCCGTAATCCTTGACCGTGGTCCCGCATCCCGACGCGTTGATAATAACCGCATCCAGCCCGCCATCCTCCATAACTTTTTCCCAGGCATGAATATTGTTTTTGGCCGCTTGTTGGGCTTGGTGTTCTTCGCCCATGTGATGGACCAACGCGCCGCAGCACCCGGCTCCTTCGGCAATGACAACATCGCAGCCAAGCCGGTTCAGCACACGCACGGTGGCCTCGTTGATGGATGCCCGCAACACCTGTTGCGCGCAACCGTTCATCAACACCACACGTTTTTTCCGGGGCGTCGTTGCCGGGATGGTTTGCGGCCGATCAACCGGGGACGGCGGCTCGACCCGGCTTGGCGCCATGGCCATCATCGCGCCCAGACGTCCCGGTAAAAACCGCATCAACGGCCCGCCCAGTTTGGCCGCCAGCAATGACATCCTGAACAGCCCCGGGCGCGGCAGCACGATCTGTAATAGCCGCCTTAACATGCGGTCCGGCCATGGCCGGGTATAACGGTCCCGGATTTGCGCCCGGGCCATATCCACCAGATGCATATAATGCACCGATGCCGGACAGGTGGTCATACAGGACAGACAGGATAAACATTTATCAATGTGCGAGACCATTTTTGCAGGCGGCGGCTGATCCGTTTCCATCATGCTTTTGATCAGGTAAATTCGCCCGCGCGGGCTGTCCAGTTCATCGCCCAACGTGACATAAGTCGGACAGGTCGCCGTGCAAAAACCACAGTGCACGCATTTGCGCAAAATATCATTGGCAACCCGTGTTGCCGGATCGGTCAGTTGTTGAGCTGTAAAATCTGTTTTCATGAATTTTTCAAGTCCCCATACGGCCCGGGTTCAGTAAACCTTCGGGGTCAAAGGCATTGCGGATATTTTTTGCCAACCGGGCCATCGGTGCGGCGGCTGGATGAAACACCGGGACCGATTGTTTGACCGTTTCCGGAGCGGACATCAGCGTCGCGTGGCCTTTGACATCATTGACAACAGCACGCAGCCAATCCGCAGCATCAGCGTTGCCTGTATCATCACAGGGGCATTTCAGCCACAGCAAGCCCCCGCCCCAGTCATGGAAAACGTCGCCTGAAATTTTTTCCGAAATGCGCCCGGCCACCGCCGCCGCACCCGACGGCGGCACCGATATCCGCCACAACATCTGATTTGTATCCGCACCATAAAATTCCGGGTTTAACATTGTCACATCGCGCACTTCCTGCCAGAATTTTCCGGAATTGACGCTATGCAATTCTTCGACAAATACAGCATCGGGACAGGACTCGCGGATGGCCCGGCAACGAAATTCGACAGACGATGGCGGGCCTTCAATACGCAACGCCGCCACCCCGCAGCCGGCATTTTTAACCAATTCGACGGAACACCGTTTAGTGAGTTTTTCCGGGACAAAAGCCGCCCCTGAAACATCGTGCGGACTTCCCAGTGCATCCATCAGGCATTGAATGCCCGCTTTGGTTTCACCGGATTTGAAACCGATCAGGACGGTGCGGGTTTTTTCCGCCACCGGCATGGTTTTTACGATCACCCGCGTCATCACCGCCAAGGTGCCCAACGATCCGGCCATCAATTTCGACAGGTCAAACCCGGATACGTTTTTCATCACCCGGCCCCCGGATTTAAAAATTTCAGCACGGCCGCTGACCGCATCAAAACCCAGAAAATGATCCCGTGCTGAACCCATTTTAATACGCCGTGGCCCGGCCAGATCACAAGCCAGCACGCCTCCCAGGGTCCCGGCATCGGGTTTTTTCCCCAGATGGGCCGACAAATCCGGCGGCTCGAACGCCAATTGTTGCCGGTTTGTTGACAACAACGCCTTGATTTCATCCATAGGCGTTGCCGGGGATGCCGACAACACCAGTTCTTCGGGCTGATAAAAATCCACGCCCGACAGCTTTGATAAATCGAGCACGTATTCGGCGTCAACGGCATGACCCAATCCCAGTTTACTGCCCCGGCCCATGACTTCAAACGTGGTTTTCCGTTCAAGTCCCCAATTCAGTGTTTCAACAACATCATCGGCGGATGCAGGCTGAATGATTTCGCTCATTTTCTAAAACCTCGGCAAATCGGGGAACCGGGTTTTGCCATGATGAACATGAACCCGCCCCAGTTCGGCACAGCGGTGCAACGTCGGATACACTTTGCCGGGGTTCAGCAACTGTTTGCCGTCAAAAGCACATTTCAGACGCTGCTGTTGTTTCATATCGTCATCGCTGAACATTTCACCCATCAGGTCACGTTTTTCAATGCCGACACCGTGTTCCCCGGTCAACACACCGCCAACGGCGACACACAGTTTTAAAATATCACTGCCGAATTGCTCGGCTTTTTCCGCTTCGCCTTCGATATTGGCATCATACAAAATCAACGGATGCAAATTGCCGTCACCGGCATGGAACACGTTGGCAACGCGCAGACCAAAATGGTCGGACATTTCCGAGATTTTGCCCAGAACTTCGCCCAAGCGGCCACGGGGAATGGTGCCATCCATACACAGATAATCGGGCGACAGACGGCCAACGGCGGGGAACGCCGCCTTGCGTCCGGACCAGAATTTCAGGCGCTGTTCTTCGTTTTCACTGATACGGACCGATGTCGCGCCGCAACTTTCGGCAATGGCTTTTACTTTGTCGGTCAGTTCGGCAACCTCAACTTCGGGGCCGTCCAGTTCAACGATCAGCAACGCCTTCGCATCCATGGGATAACCGGCGTGAACAAAATCTTCGGCGGCTTCAATGGCGAATGTGTCCATCATTTCCATGCCACCCGGAATAATACCCTGGGCGATGGTTTTGGTGACACAATCTCCGGCGGCTTCAGTGCTGTCAAAACCCAGCAACAAGGCTTGCGCTTTTTCCGGGGTGCGCAAAATACGTACCGTCACTTCGGTAATAACACCCAACAGGCCTTCGGAACCGGTGATGACGCCCAGCAAATCATACCCGGCCTGATCCAGCGCCTTGCCGCCCAAAGTGACGATTTCGCCGTCCATCATCACCATTTCAACGCCGAGAATATTATTGGTGGTCAGGCCATATTTCAGGCAATGAACGCCGCCGGAATTTTCCGCCACATTGCCGCCAATGGTACAGGCGATCTGGCTTGACGGATCGGGCGCGTAATAAAAGCCCCTGTCTTCGACCGCCTTGGTCAAATCCAGATTGGTAACCCCGGGTCCGGCGACAACTGCACGGTTATCAAAATCAATGTCGATAATTTTATTGAATTTACCCAGCCCCAGCGTCACCCCGTCAGCCAACGGCAAAGCCCCGCCCGACAGGCCGGTGCCCGCCCCCCGGGGCACAACCTTGATACTGTTTTCCGTGCAGTATTTCAGAATATCCGAAACCTGGGCTGTGGTTTCCGGCAACACCACGACCATCGGCAATTGGCGGTACATCATCAGGCCGTCACATTCATAGACCCGAAGCTCATCTTCGTCTTTTAAAACGTTATCCCCGCCCAGCATGGCGACAAGATCGGCGATGATCCGATCACGGCGATCGATGACGGCTTTATCCGGTTTTGGCATCAACATCGGGCTGTTCCCTGTTTCTGATCCTGTCGTGAGCATTATTGTGGCGTTATTTTAAACCGGGGGAAAGACCTTTCATATTACCGTTCAGGCCAAACACTATCCCCTTGGCGGCAATAATAAAGCAGATTGCAGGGAAGCGGGCATAAAAAAAACCGCGCATAAAGCACGGTTTTTAAAAAATTGGACAAAACGCTGAGCCGGTCAGCAAAGGCAGTTCAGCCCAAAATTGCAGAGGTCCGGATCAACCCTGACGGGCCTTGAACCTGGGATTCTTTTTATTGATGACAAATACCCGGCCTTTACGGCGCACAACGCGGCAATCCTTGTCGCGGATTTTAGCGGATTTAAGCGAGTTTAAAACTTTCATGACACGAAACCTTTTTGACGTAGAGGCCCAAGGGCTGTCCTTCAGGCTCTGAGCGGCGGAAGTTAAGCGGCACAACCCGTATTGTCAATGACGAAAACAGGTTTTTTTGGCTTTTCGCCAAAATCTGCCCTGGATCAAGCCGGTTTCACACAAACCGTTTCCAACGGCAGGGCCAGCCCCATTTCAATATGCCTTAAAACATTGCCAAGAATTTCCTGGGTGGCATTGGGCAAAATCAAATGTACGCCCAGCTTGGGGGGGGCGCCTGTGGCCGCTTTTTGATCCATTTTCTGCTTGAACCGGATCGCTTCCGATTTGGTGTCCCGCATGGAGACAACGTCAAAGCCGGTTTTTTCAAGGACGGTTCTGGTTTTTTCCGGGGTTTGCACAAAACTGGTGGCTTCGGTCATGGACCACGGCATCGGGTAGCGAGGCTTGCCTTTTGGTCCTTCGGCAATTTCCGTTAACACAAAACGCCCGCCCGGTTTCAGGGTACGGAAGACTTCGGCACAAAACCCGGCGCGGTCTTCGATATTCATGACGGCAAACTGGCTGTAGGCCTTATCGAAACTTTCATCATCGAATTCCAGTTTCAAGGCGTTGCCGACATGGCACTGAACCCGGTCAGACAGCCCGGTGCGTTTGTTGAATTCTTCACCGGCGTGACAAAATTCCGGGGTTAAATCAAC
>Ga0316207_10001548_pt1 | contig 27666 bp, 26 predicted proteins | sample 6weekpyrite_MG_FD_204943 | JGI IMG/M metagenome (GOLD analysis project Ga0316207, IMG submission 204943) | Microbial mat bacterial communities from mineral coupon in-situ incubated in ocean water Damariscotta River, Maine, United States -... | ecosystem: Environmental > Aquatic > Marine >... | reverse complement strand
AACAAAGTAATTAATGACGAAAGTCGTTGGGCAATGCGCGAATGTTTAGAAAACATTCAAAACGGTGAATACGCAAAACGTTTCATCCTTGAAGGGCAAACTAACTACCCTGAAATGACAGCGCGTCGTCGTAACAATGCAGCACATCCAATTGAGCAAACTGGTGCGCAACTGCGTAGCATGATGCCATGGATTACAGCAAACGCACTTGTCGACAAGGACAAGAACTAATTTGCTGAATATTTAAATAAATGCGGTCATATGACCGCATTTGTTTTTATAGGTTACCGATTTACTATGGCTCTAACGAATAGACATCAATTAATTGCCAGTGAAGGACATGTGTTCATCACATTGGGAATTATTGTTGCGAGTGTGGTTAGTTATCAGTTTGGTGCTAAATTTGGCTGGCCGTTAGTTTTACCGGTCTGGTTATTACCTGCGATCTTGATCTTCATGTTTCGCGATCCAACACGCAGAATCCCTCCGAAGCCGCTTGCTGTTCTCAGCCCTGTTTCAGCGGAAGTGTTAGCGATTGAAAATGTACGGGATGGGTTTATTGATCGTGATGCAAAGAAAATTGTACTAGGTATGGGGGTGTTTGATATTTACTCCATTCGCAGTCCAATTGAAGGCAAGGTCGTTCATCAATGGTACGTGGATAAGGAAACAGCAGTGTCTGATGCACCGCAGTTTGCTCAGTGGATTAAGACGGATGAAGATGACGATGTCTTACTAGCAATATACCGTGGCCGAGTCATGCCACGCCCACGCTGCTATGTTCAAATTGGTGAACGCCTAGGACAAGGTCAGCGTTGTGGTTTTATGAGTTTTGGCGCGCGGATTGAAGTTTATGTACCTGTGACGGCACGAGTCGATGTCGAGGTTGGGCAACGGTTGGTTGCCGGTGAACATTCATTAGCGCAGTTTATTCATCATCATTAATCTCGTATTGTTAGCATGGGCACGCTTTCCTGCTATGCTTAAAGAACAATTAGAATAGGAGTTGTCTGTCGAGATGACCGAACCGGAACACATCCATAAGAAACAGCGCAGTAAAGGCATTTACTGGTTGCCAAACCTGTTTACCACGGCAGGTTTGTTTGCGGGTTTCTTTGCGATTATTGCTGCTGTCGATGGCAATTTTGCGGATGCTGCCATTGCTATTTTTGTCGCCATGATTATGGACGGTTTAGATGGCCGCGTTGCTCGCATGACAGGTACTGAAAGTGAATTTGGCGCAGAATATGACAGCATGGCTGACATGGTGTCATTTGGTATTGCGCCAGCATTAGTGATTCATCAGTGGGCGTTGACCTCATGGGGCAAAATAGGTTGGTTGGGCGCCTTTATTTTTGCTGCCGCCGCTGCACTGCGTTTAGCACGCTTTAATACTCAGGTTGGTATTGCGGATAAACGTTATTTTCAAGGTTTGGCGAGTCCTGCTGCTGCGGCCTTAATTGCTGGTTTTGTCTGGTTGGGCGCAGATTTAGGTTGGGAAGGTACGGATAAACGCTTATTCGCCATTATTGTGAGTGCCGGTGCGGGTGTCTTGATGGTCAGTAATGTCCGTTATCACAGTTTTAAAGATATCGATCTACGCGGCAAAGTCCCCTTTGTTGTCTTGGTGGCCGTGATGATTGCCTTTGCAGTGGTTTATTTGCATCCACCTGTGGTGCTGTTTACTGGTTTCTTCATATACGCGATCTCAGGGCCGATATTGGCGTTGAATCAGCTAAGAAAACGCCAAGATACAGATAATAATTCGGATAAAGCCGCCTAAGGCTTGGCAAATAGCAACGACACGACTATAGTTACGCCCATGAATACTCAAGCACATTGCTCAGCTTTCAAAAAGGCCCATTCCGGTCAGGCTGCTTTGTGTCTCGCACTACTCCTGCTCCTGCCGTAAGGCAGACATTACAACACCCCATGCCCTGACGAGGGCCAGTAGAAACGTAAAAATTATCACAAAATCAAAAGAATACCGCTAACGAAGCATGCCTATTAGGGCTTGTCAGTGCTAAAATATTAGCAGTATTGTATGGAGCTAGACATGAGTGACAAATTAATCATATTTGATACGACTTTACGCGACGGAGAGCAGAGCCCCGGCGCATCCATGACTAAGGATGAAAAGGTACGTATTGCAAAAGCGCTTGAGAAAATGCGCGTGGATATCATTGAGGCGGGTTTCCCGATTGCCTCACAAGGTGATTTTGAGGCCGTGCAAGCGGTTGCCAATGTAGTACAAGACAGTACGATTTGTGGTTTAGCACGGGCGCTGGATAAAGATATTGATCGTGCTGGTGAAGCACTGAAGGGCGCTAACTCAGCGCGTATCCACACTTTTATCGCGACTTCACCGATTCACATGCAAGAGAAGTTGCGTATGTCGCCTGATCAGGTGCTTGAGCAAGCCGTGGCGGCTGTTACACGTGCACGTCAACATACCGATAACGTAGAATTCTCACCAGAAGATGCTGGCCGTTCAGATTTGGATTTCTTGTGTCGTGTATTGGAAGCCGTGATTGATGCGGGTGCAACCACGTTAAATATCCCGGATACGGTGGGGTACAACGTACCGCATCAGTTCGGTGATTTGATACGTAACCTACGTGAAAAAATTCCAAATTCCGATAAAGCGATTTTCTCAGTGCATTGCCATAACGATCTCGGTTTAGCCGTTTCGAATTCTTTATCTGCCGTATTGAATGGCGCGCGCCAAGTGGAATGTACCATTAACGGTTTGGGTGAACGTGCCGGTAATGCATCACTTGAAGAAGTCGTGATGGCTGTGCGGACACGTCAGGATATTTTTGATTGTGATACAAATCTTGATGCAACTCAGATCATGACCTGTTCACGCCTTGTTTCAGGCATCACTGGTTTTGCCGTGCAACCGAATAAAGCGATTGTGGGTGCAAATGCCTTTGCGCATGAATCTGGTATTCATCAGGATGGTGTTCTTAAAAATCCTGAAACCTATGAAATTATGCGTGCCGAAGATGTTGGTTGGACAACTAATCGCATGGTGTTAGGTAAGCATTCAGGTCGCAATGCATTTAAAACACGTATGCAAGAATTGGGTATTAATTTCGAGTCAGACAGTGATGCAAATGCTGCATTCTCTCGATTCAAAGATCTTGCCGATAAAAAGCATGAAATTTTTGATGAAGATTTACAGTCATTAATGACAGAAGCGGGCATTGAAGCCGAGAATGAATTGTTTAAATTAGTGTCATTGAAAGTATGCAGTGAAACAGGTGAGAAACCTGATTCGCATATTACCTTATGGGTTGATGGTGAAGAAAAGTCAGCACATTCACAAGGTGGTGGACCGGTTGATGCAACCTTCCGTGCGATTGAAAAAATCGTACAAAGTGAAACAGAACTACAATTGTATTCGGTGAATAATATTACCAGTGGTACTGATTCACAGGGCGAGGTGACTGTTCGTTTAGAAAAAGGCGGCAGTATTGTGAATGGACAGGGTGCCGATACCGATATCGTGATTGCCTCTGCAAAAGCCTATATCAATGCACTGAATAAAATCATTCATCCGGTTGAACGCGCTCACCCACAAGCAGGTGATGTTTAAGCAACATGCGTGATCACTATCTACAGGCAATGGGGATTACCCGCTGGGTCAAACGTGAGTCTGATCCAGTGTCTGTTGATGTGATTGGGATAAGTGAAGAATCAGCGCCAATGGAGATGGCTGCGCCAGAAAAAATTCCAGCACCAATACCAGAAGATACAGTGACAACTGAACCTAAAGAGGTTGAGTTAACCGTTGTACAAACGGAAGAAACGCATGCACTTGATGAACTCGATTGGCCTTCATTGGAAGAACAAGTCGCTTCATGTGTGGCTTGTGATCTTCATTCGACACGTACTAAAACAGTATTTGGTGAAGGTGCGCAGCAGGCTGATTGGTTAATTGTTGGTGATGCACCGGGTACGGAAGAAGATCTGCAAGGCAAGCCTTTCTTGGGCCAAGGTGGCCAATTGTTAACGGCCATGGTTGAGGCAATGGGGTTAAAACGTGAAGACGTTTATATTACGAATAGCTTAAAGTGTCGGCCACCTGAAAGTCGCGATCCTGTTGAAGGTGAAATGATTGCGTGTCATGTTTTTTTAAAGTGTCAAATCGAGTTATTACAACCGAAAGTGATACTGGCAGTAGGTCGTGTTGCGGCACATAACTTAATAGGCACGGATGAAGCGATGAAAGATATGCGCGGTCAGTCGTTTACCTATAAAGATACAGGTATTCCGATAGTTGTGACGTATCATCCTGCTTATTTATTACGCGCACCAAGCAATAAAGGTAAGGCATGGCAAGATCTGAAAATGGCGATGCGGATTGTTGCAGGTGCTGAAGCGTGAGTGCGGTATTACAAGAACCAACAGTCACATTGCGCCCGATGTTGGCTGATGATGTTGAGGCAGTGTTGGAAATTGAACATGCCATGTATGAGTTTCCATGGACACGCGGCATATTTCGAGATTGCCTACGTGTCGGTTATTGTTGTTGGGTATTAAGTAAAGGTGATGAGGTCATTGCTTATGCTGTTTTATCGGTTGCGGCTGGTGAATCGCATTTATTAAATGTGTGTGTGAGTGAAGGACATCAACGCCAAGGTCATGCTGCTCGATTGATTAAACACATGCTGGACTTAGCTAAGAGTCATGGCGCTGGTGTTTGTTTATTGGAAGTGCGTCCATCTAATACGGCGGCGGTGACACTTTATGAACAAATGAATTTTGTTGAAGTCGGTATACGACCAAACTATTACCCAGCAAAGAAAGGGCGAGAAGATGCTTTGATTCTTGCGCTTGAACTAATTTTTTAATTTTTTATATAGTAGATAATCATGTCAGATATTACAGACGAAACGGCATTACGTCGTACTTTTGCCATTGTTTCGCATCCCGATGCAGGTAAAACAACCCTGACCGAAAAATTGTTATTATTTAGTGGTGCCATTCAGATGTCCGGCACAGTGAAGGGGCGTAAAGCTGATCGACATGCAACATCCGATTGGATGGAGCTTGAAAAACAACGTGGTATTTCGGTTACCTCATCGGTGATGCAGTTCACCTATGGCGACAAGATCGTCAATCTTCTCGATACGCCAGGCCATGAAGACTTCTCGGAAGATACCTATCGAACATTAACCGCCGTCGATTCTGCGTTAATGGTGATTGACTGTGCCAAAGGTGTTGAGCAACGTACCATTAAATTAATGGACGTGTGTCGCCTACGTGATACGCCAATTATGACGTTCATTAATAAACTTGATCGCGAAGGGCGCGATCCATTTGAATTGCTCGATGAAATTGAAGATGTGCTTAAGATTCGTTGTGCGCCAATTACATGGCCAATTGGTATGGGAAAAACATTGAAAGGTGTTTTCCATGTATTAAATGATACGGTGCATTTATTCAGTGCCACGCATAAAGGTAAGGTGCAAGAAGGTGAGGTGATTGAAGGCCTAGACAATCCTCGTCTTGATGAATTGCTTGGTGTGCAAGCTGAAGAATTGCGTGAAGAAATTGAACTAGTACGTGGTGCGAGTAATAAATTTGATGTTGACGATTATTTAAAAGGTGAATTAACGCCTGTTTTATTTGGTTCTGCAACTAATAACTTTGGTGTTAAAGAGTTGTTAGATATTTTTACTGAGAATGCCCCTGTGCCACAGCCGCGACAATCTGATTTGCGTATCGTTGAACCAACAGAAGAAAAACTATCGGGTTTTGTCTTCAAAATTCAAGCCAATATGGATCCTGCGCATCGAGATAGGATTGCTTTTTTCCGTATTACCTCAGGTAAATTTACCAAGGGTATGAAGATGTTTCAGGTTCGGTTGGGTAAAAATGTGCAGATTGCGAATGCGACGACCTTTATGGCGCGTGATCGCGAAAATATTATTGAAGCCTATCCCGGTGACATTATTGGTTTACATAACCATGGCACTATTAAGATTGGTGATACCTTTAGCCAAGGTGAAAAATTAAAATTCACCGGTATTCCTCATTTTGCACCTGAATTATTTAGACGGGTGGTATTGCGTGATCCACTCAAGATGAAAGCATTGCATAAAGGCTTGATTCAATTATCAGAAGAGGGGGCGACACAGGTTTTTCGTCCACGCCAAAGTAATGACTTGGTATTAGGTGCAGTCGGTATTTTGCAGTTTGATGTGGTTGCTTACCGACTCAAAGATGAATACAACGTTGAGTGTTCGTATGAGCCTGTACAAGTAGCAACTGCACGTTGGATCGAGTGTGATGACCCTAAAATGCTGGCAGATTTTGAGAAAAAAGCGGCGGAACACCTTGCCTTGGATGCGGCAGATGAGCTGACTTATCTTGCGCCAAGTCGGGTAAATCTCGACTTAATGATGGAAAGATGGCCAGAAATTCGCTTTTTAGCGACGCGCGAGCATTAAGAGTATCTGTAACTGATTGTTTTTACTTGATAATAATTGGTTTTTATATTTTTCAATCGATTGTCATTTTCTAAAGTCTTCACTAAACCTACCGATAGCCTGTACATAGTTGAAATGTACAGGCTTTTTTATGGTTTTGTTGTCTCAATCGGGAATGAATATATACCGATGCTGCGTTGCTGCGGCATTATCACTATGCCTGTTGCTGTCAGTTGGAACACTGCAAGCCGCTGATAAACCAGTAACAGAACCAGTCACTGATTTACGTATTCTTGTTGATGTTTCCGGCAGTATGAAACGTAACGATCCCAAAAACCTTCGCAGAGATGCATTGCGTTTGTTGATTGGCATGTTGCCGAAGACAAGTCGTGCAGGCATTTGGAGTTTTGGTCAATATGTGAATATGCAAGTCAAACCTGGATTTGCGACATCAGAATGGAAAAAGAATGCACGAAAGGAAGCAAATAATATCCATTCACGTGGCCTTTATACCAATATTGAAGATACCCTAACAAAAAGTAGCTGGGATTGGCGTAGACCTGATCCTAAATGGGATCGTCATATGATTTTATTGACCGATGGCATGGTCGATATTTCGAAACAAGCATCGAAGAATACTGCCTCACGTCATAACATTCTGAATAAGATTCTTGGTGACCTTCAAAAAGCAAATGTGAAAGTACATACCATTGCGCTTTCGTCTCAGGCTGATCATGAATTACTTAAGGCATTAGCGAAGAAGAGCGATGGCTGGTATGAATCTGTCGACTCGGCAGAGAGGCTGCAACGAATATTCCTAGGGTTGTTTGAGAAAACAACAAAGATGGATTCGCTACCGCTTGAAGAAAATTATTTCGATGTTGATAAAAGTATCGATAATATGACTTTGTTAGTTTTTCGCAGTAAATCAGGTGTCGCAACAAATATTATACGTCCAGATGGTAGTTCATTTAGCAACAATAAACTGCCTAAGAATGTTGAGTGGTATCAGGATAAAAGCTTTGACATTGTTACTGTTAATAAGCCGGTGTCAGGTAAGTGGAAATTAGGCGCAGATATTGATAAAGACAATCGAGTTAAGGTAGTTACAAATTTAAAGCTACGCGTTGATCGATTGCCAACTAACATCATTAAAGATGAAAAAGTAAATATAAAAGCATCATTGTTAACGAAACAAGCCTTATTAAATGATGAAGAATTACTCGCCTTAACAAAAGTCAGCTTGCTTAATATAAACCAGCAAGGTGAAAAAAATGAACAACCCATGGCTGCGGCAGATGTAAAAGGAAGTTATGAGGCGATTGTTAATGGGTTAGATACAGTGGGCGATATTGAAATGGTGGTACGCGTCAATTCCCCTACCTTTAAACGTGAGTCACGTCATGTCATAAAAGTTCACGAAAACCCTATTAACCTTGAATTATCAGCGACACCGAAAGGGCTTGTGATTAGTGTAACTGAAGATCCTAAGCTTCTACAGACAGGTACCTTGCAGTTGGCATTAAGTATAGAGGGACAGAAAGGTGCTTATTATGTTTTAAAGGACAGTGCACATACATGGAAAGCAATTGTTGATAATTCTTTTGAAGGTAAAAATATTACCATCAATGCATCTGCTAACCGTCTTGGTAATGTTGCTTTTCGTAGTCAATTGCATGGAAAGCTACCTAAAGCGATTAAACCATTACCTGATCCGCTAAAAATATGGGCAGAAGAATCTGAATCGGGCTTGGTAATCAGGGCAATGTTAACGGAGAATATACTCCAAACAGGCACATTGAGATTGGCATATAAGTTAAAGGATAGCACTGATGTTGTTGAAACGGTGATAAAGCAAGAGGCAGCTAACTTGTGGCAACAACTTCTTTTACCTAAGCATTCTGGCGAAACATTGGATGTAGCAGCACACGGACGAGGCTTGAATGGTGAAAGCTTTAATAAATCATATGTGGTCGTGGTGCCAGAAATGGTTGCGAAGCCCAAGACTGTTGTTGAAGAAATCGCTGTTGTTAACGAATCTGATGCTGTTTTACCCGATAATGAGGAGCCTAAAGAAGATGTCGATGAATCATTGACTGATAGCGAAAGTGTCGAGGAAGATTCAAATTTAGCTTTTGTTATGGTTGTTGTTTTATTGTCGAATATTATTTTATTTGTGGGTGGTTATTTTGCATATCGCTATTGGAAAAAGAGAGATCAACCAATTGGGGGCGATATCATGGATGATGCTACTAAGGATAATGATAAAGAGGAAAAATTGACTGATAAGTCTACTGTTGATACTGGCAGTGATATTGAGACTGACATTGAGGAAGTGAGTTCAGTCAAGAATGAAGCTGTATTGGATGAGGAAGATGGTGAAGAAGACTTTTCATCTCAAAGGAAGGAAAAAACAACACCGGGAAATGTTGACTTGGATGTTGGTGGTGAAGAGAGTGTTGAATTAGCAGTAGAGAAAGAGGTAGAAAAGGTATCCGAAGAGAGTGAAATCTTAGATACTGCATCTGCAGATGATTTGCCTGAGTTCTCTATTGATCTAGAGTCTGAACTTGATGACGAAGAAGCGTCGGCAGAAGAAACACCAGCAGAAGAAACACCGGCAGAAGAAACACCCGTAGAAGAAACACCAGCAGAAGAAATATCGGCAGAAGAAACACCAGCAGAAGAAACACCAGCAGAAGAAACACCAGCAGAAGAAACATCAGCAGAAGAAACACCAGCAGAAGAAACACCAGCAGAAGAAATATCGGCAGAGGAAACACAGGAAGAGGTTCAGAAAAAGGAAGTTGAGTCCGAAGAGGAACTGAAAAATGAATGATATGACGAGTGCAATGTTATTACTTGGGGCAGAGCTTGGCCTGTTATTGGTTGTGGTATTTGTGGTTTTGCTAGCTCGATTTATAAAGCGTCGAAGTGATGATAAGAAATATGTCGCTGAATTCATTGCTGAACATAAAGAGAATCAGGCCGAGAGACGTGCAGCAGTCAAAAAATCGATACAGGAAGAAAATTTTCTTGTTGATGATGAGTTAGAAGCGCTGTTAGATAAGATGAGTGTCTCTGAGAAAAAATTATATAAGAATATTTTAAATATGTACTTAGGGTTTGAACGAAAATGTTTTCCAGATATTCGAGATGAATTATTAGTAATAAATAATAATTGGATTGAAGCCATGCGCCAAGGCATTGCACATGCAGCCGAGAAGCATATGAAAGAAGCAGGGCACTTATCAGAAGAAAAAGTAAAAGAATTGAATGATAAGATTGACTCACTAACAGAAGATAATATGAAAATTGCAGCTGAATTATCAGAAGCGATGGAAACAATGGAAGATATTGTTAAAGAGTATTCGTTAATGTATGCAGGCCAAGAAAATCCAACGATGGATCGGCTTTCTGAGGATTATGACAAACTTAAGAAAAAGTCTGATTCTCATAGTGTCGAAAAAGACTCGGAAGGCGAAGCCAGTTAGTAGTGGTTATTGGTCACTAGTGTTGGTGATGTTGGTGGCTTTCTGATGAACCGTGTTGTTGATGGTGATCATGCGCGCCAGGTGCGGCAAGACTATATATCCCAAACAATATAATAAGTGTTCCCGCAAACTGCCTAACGATGGGTGTTTGCATAAATCTCCGTAACGTCGATGCAGCTGTGCCTAGTAAGACCAATGTCGGTAATGTCCCGGCACCAAAAGCCAGCATGATCAGGCCACCTTGAAGACTGTCTTGGCTGCTTAATGCGAATACCAGCATCGCATAGACCATTCCGCAAGGAAGCCATCCCCATATCGCACCAAGCACGAATGCTTTTGGGTAACTTGTAACAGGTAATAATTTATTCGCAAAGGGTTGTAGTTGACGCCAGAGGTAACCACCTGCTTTTTCAAACAAAGTTAGAAATTGCCACCAACCAGCAATATATAGGCCTAAGGCAATCATAAATAATCCACTTAGCCATGCGCCTATTTGTTGCGTATTTTGGTTAAAAGCATCACTACTTGCCTCACCAATGGCGGCGATTAACAACCCCGCAATAAAGTAACTGCTTAAACGGCCGGTATTATAAATTAGTAAAAAAGGTAGTGTGCGTCGAGTTTTCTCGATCCCCATGCTAAGTGCGCCAACAATGCCTCCACACATACCAACACAGTGTACGGAACCAAGTAATCCCGTGATGAAAGCAGCAACAAGCGTTATTTCATTTGGCATAAGCTAGATTAGTTAGTGGTGAACTCTACCTTAGTTTGCTGAGGGTATAGTAATTCAGCATTTAAACGCCACTGGGCTGTAGTTAGTTGGACATACCAACGACCAGCAGCAAGTGTTGTGACAAGGCCATGATATTTCTTTTCAGGGGTGAGGACTAGCTCAATACTTTTATCTTGCCCTGAGCGAGTTGCATGTAATAGTTCAAGCGAAATAGTTGGCGGTAATGCACCTTCTTTTGTTGCTAATTGAACTGAAACAGTACCTGTTTGAGGTTCAAGATTGAACTCGCCACTTAGACCAATTCGTTTCGCTTCTAAATCACGTTCAAGAACAAGATTTATTTGTTTGCCATATTTGTAGTAATCATCTTTAACTAGACCATCGTTGGTAGTTACCGCAAGATAGATCATTGAGATGCCACCAAATACAGCACTAAGTGGAATGGCGATTAGCATCCACACGAGCGGTTGTCGATACCATGCTATTTTATGTTCTGAATTATTCATTAACGTCGTCCTGCTGGCCCAAGGAAGCGGGCTGGTTCAGAAATTTCAATATCAGTATTGTCAGTTGAAATAACAGATAGCATTATTTCTGTACTGCGTTTTTTAAGGTCGTAAGCATCTACTTGTAAGCGTAGAGGGATATCAACGGCTTCACCAGCAGCGATATTAATATTATCTGACTTGATAATCATTTTCATATTGTTGATGCCAGATGCAGTGATTTGATAATTATGCTGTTTACCATCTTTATTAATAATTTGTAGTGAATAGGTGTTTTCAATCAAACCGGTGTCGGTCTCATTAAACAAGCGTGTGCGATCACGGGTGATATCGACTTCAAGTGGAATACGTGTGGCGATTGCATAGCCTAAACCAATTATCATAATGGCTAATGATGCGGCATAGACAAGAATACGGGGTCGGAATAGGCTGATTTGTTTTCCTTGTCGTGTGTTTTCTGTGGTGTATTTTATCAATCCTCGGTCATAGCCCATTTTGTCCATTACGCTGTCGCATACATCAATGCATGCTGAACAAGCGATACATTGGTATTGCAGCCCTTCACGAATATCAATGCCAGTGGGGCAAACTTGTACACAGAGGGTACAGTCAATACATGAGCCAAGATTTTTTGAGCTTGGATCTTCATTACGTTTACGGGAGCCGCGTGGCTCACCACGCCCTTCATCATAGGAAATAATAAGCGTGTCATTATCAAACATTGCGCTTTGGAAACGAGCGTAGGGACACATATAGATACAAACTTTTTCACGCATGAATCCTGCGTTACCCCAAGTGGCAAAACTATAGAAAATAATCCAAAACCACTCCCATGGCCCTAGTGCTAAATCCATTATACGTGCGGCTAATTGATCGATTGGGGTGAAGTAACCGACAAAGGTAAAGCCGGTATAAGCAGCGAGCAGCAGCCAAAGTAGATGCTTGGTTGTTTTAATTCGTATTTTGTATGCATTCCACGGCATCTTATCCAGTTTTATTTGCTTCGGGCGGTCTCCTTCAACTTTACGGGCAATCCACATGAACACTTCGGTCCAAACTGTTTGTGGGCATGCATAGCCACACCATAAACGACCGGCAATCGCCGTGAAAAAGAATAGAGCAAAGGCAGCAATGATAAGTAGTACAGCGAAGTAGAAGAAATCTTGAGGCCAGAAAGTGAGACCAAAAATATGAAACTTACGATTCGGTAGGTCGAATAAAACAGCTTGTCGTTCAGACCACTCTAGCCAAGGGATGATGTAATAGATGCCGAGTAATATTAGTACCCCGATACTACGCCACATAGCGAATAAGCCATGAACAGCTCGTGGGTAGATTCTTTCATCGCTAGCAAGCGAATCAGATTTATCCATTTTAGAGTTTTTTGGGGTAGCCATAACGTCACAACTTAATTATTAACGTGTAACAAACTCCAACCTTGCTTTAATTGCAACGAGGAGGGTGAGGTTGGGCAGCAGGAAAACTCAGTTTTATTTAGGATTACATGGCTTGCGGAAAAAACAGGTTAGTGCGCAAGATGATGTAGTTAATAACCAGAATAAAAAGAATCCGATGGAGTAAGCCCCCAGTCGGCTGGTATCAGCAAAGCGTGTTTCCTGAAGCAGCACATCGGGGTCAAAGGCAGTAAAGAACAGTATGGTGGCCAGCCCTGCTGTTAGGAAGGCGGGCCATAGAACTGAAACGGTTTTTTGACAAGTTGGTAATGTGTCGTCGGCCACTGCAATTCTCCATACTATTATTTTATGCCATTAATCTTACTATAGGTTTACTCCTTACCGCCAGCTGACAGGCCGTAAACATAGGCTGTCAGCACGTGAATTTTTCCTTCATCAAGAAAATCTTTGTGTGCAGGCATGATACCGCTTCGCCCTTCAGCAATAGATGCCATCACTGAACGTTGTGATGCACCATAAAGCCAGACTTTATCAGTCAAGTTTGGTGCACCAAGTGCAGGATTACCTTTGGCATCTGCTGCGTGGCATGCAACACACAATTGTGCATATTTTTGCTTACCGGCCATGGCCGCAGTTTGGTTTGTATCACGACCACCTAGGCTAAGAATATATTCAGATACGTTGAACACGCCTTCATTACCAAGGATTTGTCCCCATGCAGGCATCGCACCGTTACGACCATGCGTAATACTGGCTTTGATGTTTTCAGGTGTGCCACCGTATAACCAGTCGGTATCGGTTAAGTTAGGGAAACCATGTGAACCATTTGCATCAGAACCATGGCATAGCGCACAGTAGTTGTTGAATAAACGACGACCTGTTTTCATGGCATTCAAATCATCAACAAGTGTGACAACATCTTTTTCTAAGTAAGATGCATAAATCGGTGCAAAGGTCTCATCCGCATGTGTTAGTTCACGCTCATATTGACCTTTTTGAGTCCAGCCAAGTAGCCCCTGCCACGCGCCAAGTCCTGGGTACAGCACAAGGTAGCCAACAGAAAAGACGATGGTGATGTAAAACATATTCTTCCACCAGCTTGGTAGAGGATTATTTAACTCGACTAAGTCTTCATCCCATACATGATCTAATGGTTTGCCATCGAGCTGTGAGCCGTCAGAAGGTTTCTTGTTCATCCAACGAACCAGTAGCCACATCGCAGCGATGCCAACAACAACTGGGATGGAGATAAACCACGGCCAAAAGTTACTTGTAAAATCAAACATGGTGCTTATTACCTAATTTGGATTGATTATTTTCATGAGTTTGTTCGACTTCATCTTCACCGAAGATAAGGTTCTCTGCTTCATGAAATTCTTCGTGACGTTTGCTACTCCATGCCCAAATAACGATTCCGATAAATAGAATGAAGGCGACAATTGTCCACAAGGTCTGGATACTGTTCATGTATTCCATCATTTATCTCCTTGTCTTGATTGCTGTACCAAGTACTTGCAAGTAGGCAATCACAGCATCCATCTCAGTTTTGCCTTCGAGTGCTTTAGGTGCATTAGCAATTTGCTCATCGGTGTAAGGGTGACCAAGTGTGCGTAGCGCTTCCATTTTCTGACTGATTGTTGATGCATCAGCAGCAGCATCTTCTAGCCAAGGGTAGCCCGGCATGATTGATTCAGGTACCACATCACGCGGGTTAACCAAATGCACACGGTGCCATTCATCACTGTAACGACCACCAACGCGGTGCAAATCAGGACCGGTACGTTTTGAACCCCATAGGAATGGGCGGTCATAAACAAATTCACCTGCTACTGAATAGTGACCATAGCGTTCCGTTTCCGCGCGGAAAGGACGAATCATTTGTGAATGACATGCATTACATGATTCGCGAATATAAATGTCACGACCTGTTAATTGTAAAGCATTGTAAGGCTTAAGCCCTTCAACTGCCGTTGTCGTGTGCTGCATAAAAAACAATGGCACGATTTGTACTAAGCCACCCACACTGATCACAAGGATCGTGAAGATAGCCATTAAGCCAATGTTCTTTTCGACTTTTTCATGTCCAGTATTAGCCATGATAATTCTCCTTAATGCGCCGCTGCTGGAGCAGTTACAGGTGCTTCGATAGGTTTAACACCCGTGATGGTTTTCATGATGTTGTAAAGCATGATGAACATGCCAGACAAGAACAGTAAGCCACCTAAGAAGCGCACAATATAGAATGGGTGAGATGCTTGAACACTTTGGATAAAGCTATAAGTCAATGTGCCATCAGCATTAACGGCACGCCACATTAAGCCCTGTGTTACACCTGATACCCACATTGCAACGATGTATAGGGAAATACCTAGTGTCGCTAACCAGAAGTGCCATTCAACTAATTTTAAACTGTGAATCGTACGACCATACATACGTGGAATGAGGTAATACGTTGCACCAATTGAAATCATCGCAACCCAACCGAGCGCGCCAGAGTGTACGTGACCAATGGTCCAATCAGTGTAATGCGAAAGTGCGTTCACTGTTTTAATTGCCATCATTGGTCCTTCGAAGGTAGACATACCGTAGAAAGAAATAGAAACAATTAAGAAACGTAAAATAGGATCAGTACGTAGTTTTTCCCATGCACCTGATAATGTCATGATGCCGTTAATCATGCCGCCCCAACTAGGTGCGAGCAGAATTAATGAGAAAGTCATACCGAGTGACTGTGTCCAGTCAGGTAGTGCTGTGTAATGCAAGTGGTGAGGACCAGCCCAAATGTAAGTGAAGATGAGCGCCCAAAAATGCACAACAGATAAGCGGTAAGAGTAAACAGGGCGACCTGCTTGTTTTGGCACGAAGTAATACATGATGCCAAGGAAGCCAGCTGTTAAGAAGAAACCAACCGCATTATGCCCATACCACCATTGAATCATCGCATCTTGAACACCTGCATATACAGAGTAAGATTTAAATAGTGAAACAGGAATGGCTGCACTATTAACCAGATGCAATATGGCAACGGTAATAATAAAGCCAGCAAAGAACCAGTTAGCAACGTAAATATGACGTACCTTACGTTTTACGACAGTGCCAATAAAGACAACAGCATAACTAACCCAAACTACGGCAATTAAAATATCAATTGGCCATTCTAGCTCGGCATATTCTTTTGATGCAGTAATACCTAAAGGAAGCGTAATGGCAGCGAGAACAATAACAGTTTGCCATCCCCAGAAGGTGAATGCAGCTAGCTTGTCACTAAAAATACGTGTGTGACATGTTCGTTGCACCACATAATAAGAGGTTGCGAATAATGCCGAACCACCAAAGGCGAAAATTACCGCGTTAGTATGTAATGCACGTAAACGGCCAAAGGTGATATAAGGAATATCAAAGTTCAAAAATGGCCATGCCATTTGAGCTGCGATATAAACACCGACGAACATGCCGACGATGCCCCAGATGACAGTCATGATAGCGAACTGTCGTACAACCTTATAGTTGTAAGTTTCTTGCGTAGTAGTCATATGCCTACCTGTTAAATAAATTAAAGTTAAATAGTTAAGCTAGATTGAATGGTGAAATAACACCAAAGCTACTAGTGAAGACCGGTCCTATACCAAAGCCCCATAGCAATACGATGGTTGTTAATACAGCAACAAGTACAACTAAACCGACAGCCATCACAGCGCTAGCAAATAAGAACCCCTGTTCTTTATTAACTTTCATCATGGTAGGTAAGCCGGTGTAGAGAAGAAAAATACTGTATGCGAGAGCGGGCATGCCAACGATCATATTCAGCCAAAGTATGGGATAGAGTGACATGAGTCCAATGAGGAATAATGGTGTCGCTGAATAAGCGGCTAACGCAATACCTTGTGGCAATGGTTGCTCAGTACCGTAGGTTTTACCCATCCAGTGAATCATCCAGCCGACAGAGAAAATCGCAATGAGTGTGGTGGCGTAGGTAAGAATAGCAATAACAAGGGCGCTATCCGTTGTGAGCTTAATCACTTCACTGGTACCAATTTGCCAACCAATTTGAGTTGTGCCAATAAAACCAGAGATAGCAGGTATCGCAGCTAAAAATAGAACATGTGTACAGTAACATTTGCCAATTGAGCAGCGTTCTTTACGAATTTCTTCCCATTCTTGGGCGGGATGGGCAAAAAGCCCCCATACGTGTGACAGAAACATTTGTCTTCCTCAGTAAGTCGTTGAACCATCCAGTATTGTTCGGAAATGAACCCCTAACAGTACAGAAATTTAAGCGCAGAACCAGAAACCACACAGTTGCTGCAGTAGATTAGCCTTAATATTAGAACATTATAATATACTGTATCATGTTCGTACAAATCTGATAGCGAGAAGGTACGCATATTAGGGGCGATAGGCGTTGATCTGGATCAAGCTAGTAGCAGCTTATGGCAGCATGCGGCATGATAAGTAGTCTAGGATTGAATTTGGTTGGAAAGTTGATAGTCATTAAACCATATAAAAATGAAGGGATTAGGGCAGATGATGCCACTGAATGAGTCAGGTTGTTTCCATTGTGGTCTGCCTGTTCCGGAAGGTACCTTATATAAGGTATCAATTCAGGGAGCAGAACGGGCGATGTGCTGTCCTGGCTGTCAGGCGGTCGCAGAAGCAATTGTCGATGGTGGAATGGAAGATTATTACCAATATCGAACCGAGCCGGCTGAACAAGGTCGAGAATTAGTCCCTGAATTTCTACAGCAGAGCCTTGCCTATGATTTGGATGCGGTGCAAGACAGTTTTGTCCGACATCATGATAGCGATGAGGGTGATTTACGTGAAGCCGATTTAATTCTTGAAGGCATCACCTGTGCCGCCTGTATTTGGCTGAATGAACGTCATATAGCTGCATTAGCTGGCGTGAAGAGTGTCGCGGTTAATTATTCGACACATCGTGCACGAATTGAATGGAACAATGATCAAATCAGACTAAGTAATATTCTTGAGGCGATTACACGCATCGGCTATTTAGCACACCCTTATGATCCCGGTCGCCAACAACAGTTATTGGAAGATGAGCGCAAACAACAACTGCGTCGCCTTGGTTTAGCTGGTGTGCTGGGCATGCAAGTAATGATGATTGCCGTCGCGCTGTACTTAGGTGATTACTTTGGCATGGAAGAAAGATTTGAAAAATTCTTTTACTGGATCAGCCTAGGGCTCACTTTGCCGGTCATGCTGTATTCGGCGCAGCCATTTTTTCGCACAGCGATCCGTGACATTAAACATGGTCAGGCGGGGATGGATGTACCTGTCTCGATCGGTATTAGTGTTGCTTTTGCCGGTAGTATTTGGAGTACCTTTAATGGGCACGGCGAGGTGTATTACGACTCAGTCGTGATGTTTGTGTTCTTTTTGTTAACTGGACGCTACTTTGAATTAGTTGCGCGTAAAAAATCATCCGAAAGTGCGGATGCCTTGGTGCACGGCGTGCCAGCTGTTGCGACACGTGTTGATAGTAATGGTGATGAGTCGTTGGTGACAGTGGCAGAGTTAGCATTAGGAGATATTGTTCGCGTTAAACCGGGTGACACCTTTCCTGCCGATGGTGTTGTGATAGAAGGGCGCTCAAGTGTTGATGAATCTTTATTAACAGGTGAAAGTATGCCTGTGCCGGTGACAATTGATGGGCAAGTTGTAGGCGGTTCGATCAATGTTGAAAGTCCATTGCTTGTTAAGTTAGAACGTATTGGGCAAGACACGGTGTTATCCGGTGTGTTGCGTTTGCTTGAAAGGGCGCAAACAGAAAAACCAACTATTACCCAACTTGCCGATAAAACAGCGGCATGGTTTGTTTTAGCCGTTTTAATATTGGCATCAAGTGTCGCTGCTTATTGGTGGGATGAAGGTATTACCACATGGCTTCCTGTCACTATCGCCGTACTCGTTGTAACGTGCCCATGTGCCTTATCGCTTGCAACGCCGACAGCAGTGACGGCAGCAACAAGTCGACTCACATCACAGGGTTTATTAACAACACGTGGACATGCCTTAGAAACTTTAGCGAAAGCGAATCATTTTATTTTTGATAAGACGGGCACTTTAACTGAAGGTAAGCTTGAGTTAATGGCCGTGGAAACAATATCAACGGCATCCGAAAATGACTGTAGACAATGGGCTGCCGCACTGGAAGCCAGTTCAGAGCATCCCGTGGCACGTGCGCTATGTAATGCAGCGCAAAATGTTGCATCGGCTGCTAGCCATATTGTGAATACGCCGGGTGCAGGTTTATCAGGAGACATAGACGGAAAAACATTTTTTATTGGTACACCAACTTATATAGCCGACAAGACAGGGCATATTGTTCCCGAAAAACAATTACGATTGTTACGTGAAGATGGTCATACTGTGGTGGTGTTGGCAGATGAAAATGAATGCCATGCTTTGTTTGCCTTAGGTGATCGTTTGCGTGAAGATGCAGTGGCACTTATTACACAACTTAAATCATCTGGGCATGAGGTTATTCTATTAAGCGGTGATCACACGGATGCAGTAAAACGAGTTGCAGAACAAGTGGGTATTGAACATTGGCAAGCTGAATGTTTACCAACAGATAAACTTGAATTTGTGAAACAACGACAAGCGCAAGGCGCAATTGTTGCGATGGTCGGCGATGGTATTAATGATGCGCCAGTCCTTGCTGCTGCACAGGTTTCGATTGCCATGGCCAGTGGCACACAATTAGCTGCAGCCAGCGCCGATATGTTGTTACTATCGAGTGAATTGACAGCGATCAGTGTTGGAAAAAATACAGCACAGCGTATGCTATCGATAATTAGACAGAATTTATCTTGGGCAGTCACGTATAATATGCTTGCTTTGCCAGCAGCGGCATTGGGTTATGTTGCGCCGTGGATGGCTGCCATTGGGATGTCAGCAAGTTCACTTATTGTGGTGGGCAATGCATTACGGCTATTAAGGAAGCCTTCACGCTAATAATGGATATACTTTATTTACTTGTTCCTATCGCAATGGTGTTGGTTGTTGTGATGGTGATTATTTTTTTCTGGGCAGTTCGTTCAGGTCAGTTTGATGATCTGGAAGGACCGGCACATCGCATTATTATGGATGATGATAGTCCGGATGAGACGGAGAAAGAAAAATCTGAGAAAGATAGCTGATACTGTCTTTTAAAAAATCGTTGCTCGATCTTAACTATTAATAAATCTAACAAACGTTTTTGTCATTGCGAACGAAGTGAAGCAATCTATTTTATTAGATTATAAATAGAACGCTGTTAATGATTATCCGTCTCCTCAGAAATCTCGCGATGCTCGATATGAATTCGTCGCCGTATAATCACTAACAGCATGGCTTTGTATTATTCATCGACAATAATATCCATTTTCCAACTACGTTCTTCACCAGCCTCAATTTTTACTAAGCCGGTTTTATCAGAAAATTCACTACTCGATCCCACTTCGCTAGAATGGCCCTGCCACGGTTCTATGCAAACGAAACCTGCACCCGGCACACTCCAGATTCCTAAGTGGGGAAAGTCGTCAAACTTAACGGTAATGCTAGGACCTTGTTCACCAGAATAGACCACCTCACGACTATAATGCTCGGTGAAGATCATGGCATCGGGTTCGAATAAACTATCATCAAGGGTGAAGCCATTATTTTCAGTCGACCAAGGCCAAGGGTATGTGTCTTGTTTAACTAAACCGGCATCAAGACGATTAATGTCACAAGTCTCTGTTTCGGTAAATTCTATGTGGTGATTATCACGCGATGGATTGCCCGGTAGTGGCCAAACAAAAGCAGGATGTGCGCCAACTGAACAAGGCAATGTTTCATCGCCTGTGTTTTTAACATGGTAAGTAACAGACAAACAATTTTCTTGCAGCGAAAAACTAACTCGAAATTCAAAATGGAATGGAAATTTTTCTAAGCTTTGTTCATTGTCACGCAATAAAAAGGTACAGCCGGTTTCACTTGTTTGTTCTATTTCGAAAGGCATATCACGAGCAAACCCATGTTGGGTCATACGATAGTTTTTACCATTATGAGACAAGGTATCATTGGGAAGGCGACCAACAATAGGAAAAAGGTGTGGAGCATGGCGTCCCCAGTAGCTTGCATCTGCCTGCCAAATTAATTCTGTGCCATCGGCCATTTTTAATGAGTGAAGTTCTGCACCATCAGTACTAATGTTCGCAGTAAGCGATGTCCCTTTAAGTGTGTGACTAGCCATGAATTTTCCCTGATATTTAGGTTTATTGTTTTATGTAACGATGGCGATTTGCTGATTATCTGTCAAGTGAAATACTGTCACTCTAGGTGTTTTTATGCATAATAGTCAGATAATAATAAGCTGATGCCAGTGAAGGCGAATACGATGCAAAAACTACCGAATAATCCTTCTCTTTATGAGATTAATACGCGTGTATGGTTACGTCAGTTTGATAAGGGCAAGAAACACGCCACGCTTAATGATATACCCGATAGCTATTGGGCTGCATTGCAAGAAAAAGGCATGCATATTATTTGGTTAATGGGTGTTTGGCAGATTAATGCTGATGCACTTCATGAGAATGATTTATCAGATGATTTACGTAAAGGCTATGATCAAGCGTTGCCTGATTGGACTGAGGCAGATGTGATTGGTTCACCCTATGCCGTTGATGAATATATTGTTGCGCAAGACTTGGGTGGCCCAACGGCTTTAGCAAAGCTACGCAAACAATTAGCACGTTATAATTTACGTTTAATGCTCGATTTTGTGCCGAATCATTTTAGCAGAGCAAGTAATTTACTTAAAAAGCAGCCGGGTGTTTTTATTCAATCGAATAAAGAGGGCGAACGACCTGATGGCTATAATGCGGGATTGTTTTTCTGTGATCCCAATACTGATAAAGAATTTGCACATGGTCGCGATCCTTTTTTTGCACCATGGTGGGATACGGTACAGGTCAATTACGCCGCAGTTGAGGCGAGGCAATACATGACGAATGTATTAAAATCGATAGCAGCACAATGTGATGGTGTGCGTTGTGATATGGCGATGTTAGTGATGAATGATATTTTTGCACAGACATGGCAATCACAAATCGTGATGAATATGCCTGAGACAGAATTTTGGGTTGATGCTATTAATGAGGTGAAGAGCGAGCACGCTGACTTTATTTTTATGGCAGAGGCCTATTGGGATAAGGAGTGGGCATTACAACAACAAGGCTTCGATTACACGTATGATAAACGGCTGACTGATCGTTTAGAGGAAGGGGATGTTCCTGCAGTACAAGGGCACTTACATGCTAATCCTGATTTTCAATTAAAGTCGGTTCGTTTTCTTGAGAACCATGATGAGCCGCGTGCGGTGGAGAGTTTTGGTAGACAGGCATCAATGGCAGCTGCTGTCATAATTTCAACATTGCCTGGCATGCATTTTTACTACGATGGTCAATTCGAAGGCAAGGCTGTTAGATTACCAGTGCAGTTAGGCCGAGAGTACAGCGAAGAAACCGATACTGAAATAGCCGCCTTTTATGACAATTTGCTGAACATTGTTAATGACCCTGCTCTTCAATGTGGTGAGTGGACGTTATTAACACCGCTGTCTGCTTGGGAAGGGAATGAATCATTTAAAAATATATTAGCATGGCAATGGCGACATGATGCAACGATAAAAATAATCGCTATCAATTTTTGTGATTTTTTGTGTCAGAGTCGTTTGTTCTTACCCATGACGATCAATCGGAAAGATGTTGAATTAATAGATCAGTTAACCGATATAAAGTATTCGCGTCGTGTTTATGATATTAAAGAAAATGGTTTGTATGTTGAGTTAAAAGCGTATCAGTCACATTTTTTTTCTTATCAGGATTAGCCTTGCGTGTTTCGCTCGGGTAATATGGTTGTATTGTTATTGAAGTAGAGTGTAAGCATCATGGCTGATCAGAAACAAGAAAAGGCCTCTTTTTTTTATACAGCGAAAAGTGTTTTATGGGCAATGCTCGGTGTAAGGCGTGGCAAAGGCTATGACGAAGACATCCGTAAAATAAAACCCAAGCAAGCTATTGTTGCAGGTATTATCGCAGTGCTCTTATTTATTTTGACCCTTTATTTTGTAGTGAGCCTGGTTATAGGGCAAGTTGCAGGTTAATGTTTAAATAAGATTAAGCGACTATGATGTTGAGTATATTGTTTTTCCAATAAAAATAATTGAAGCGGGATTCCCTGTTTTAGGGCTTAGTGGTTCAATGATTTCTTTTAGTGTTAGATTATTTAGTGAAAATAATGTTTTCCAACTTTTGAGTGTTCTAAAATACCATGGTGCAGGATCGGTAAATTGTTGATTAAACCCTAGCCATGATCCTTCTCGCCAACCATCGTTATATTTATTTTCTTGGCACCCGTGGATTGGATGAATTGTTTGTACAATAAAATAACCACCATCGTTGAGCATGGTAGGCACATGTTGGAATAAATGTGTAACAGATTCATTGCCAAGTAACGAAAAATTACAAATAATAAGGTCAAATTTTTCATTAATGACATCGAGTGTTAAGTCATCATAGGCTAGCAGCCTGAATCTACCACCACCTTTTTCTTTCGCAGCGTCTATTAACTCAGGGATCGCATCAATGCCAATTGTGCGTATGTTGTGAGTATTTAATTCTCGGGCCAGCCAACCTTCACCACAGCCAATATCAAGTACATTCTTAGGATCGTGCTGTAGAATAGTGTTAATGATTGCGCTATTGGTAATAAGAGTTCGACTTTCTATTTCATTGTCACGAATGGCAGATATCCATGGTTTCGCATTTTTAAACCATGAATCGAGAATCTTTTTGTCAGAATATTCTGCCACAGTTAAATATTATCAGTTTTATTTAAATTTTTTGATTTCACCGCTATCAATGCGTGCAAAGTAAGATTTCAATTCTCTTTTTACAATTGGTGCAAAGAAATACAGACCAAGAATATTCGGTACACAGATTAAGAAGACTAAAGCATCTGAAATATCGAGAATTGGCCCGAGTTGTACAATACAGCCTAGCACCACGAAAACGCAGAAAATAATATTGTAGTTAAGCTGGCTTAACTTACTTTCACCAAATAAATAGGTCCAACCTTTAAGGCCATAGTATGCCCATGCAATCATGGTTGAAAAAGCAAACAACACAGCAACAAAGGCTAAAGGAATCGGGAACCAAGGCAGCATACGTTCAAAGGCGGCGGATGTCATTGCAACGCCTTGCGCACCATTGGCAAAAGAAGGATCAGCGACCTGTGCAGTACCAATTACTAAGGCGGTGATGGTACAAATAATAATCGTGTCAATAAATGGTTCAAGTATTGAGACAATCCCCTCGGTGACAGGTTCATTTGTTTTAACAGCGGAGTGTGCGATGGACGCAGAACCAATCCCTGCCTCATTTGAAAATACTGCGCGTTGAAAACCAATAATCATCGCACCAAGCGCACCACCGGCAACCCCTTCACCTGTAAAGGCACCGACAAATATATTACTAATGGCTTGTGGTATCACATCGACATTCATCAGAATGACGATAATGGCAAAGATGCAGTAGAAGATTGCCATAAATGGCACCATTCTTTCAGCAGCCTTCGCAATTGAGGTGATGCCGCCGACAATCACGGCAAAGACAACCGCAGCTAGAATTAAGCCAATTAACCAGCCATAACCATCTAAGGCGCCGCCGGAGACATTATTGAGTTGTACATACGCTTGGTTTGATTGGAACATATTGCCAATACCTAAGGCACCAATAAAAATGCCGATGGCATAAAAGCTACCCATGAACTTACCAAAACCAGCCATGCCACGATCAGCAAAGCCGCGTTTAAGGTAATACATTGGACCACCTGATACATGGCCATCAGTAAATTCAGAACGGTATTTTACGCCCAAAGTACATTCAACAAATTTGGTCGACATACCTAAGAATCCAGCAACAATTAACCAGAAGGTGGCACCGGCACCGCCGACGGTTACCGCAACGGCAACACCACCGATATTACCAATACCTACCGTACCTGAAATTGCTGTTGAGAGTGCCTGAAAATGTGACACTTCGCCTTTGCTTTCTGGATCTGAATATTTACCACGCACTAATTCAATTGCATGCTTGAAACCGCGGATATTGATAAAGCCCATATAGAAGGTAAAGAAAACAGCGCCTGCAACCAGCCATAAAACAACCATGGGAAGTTCTGTGCCAAAAATAGGAATCTTAAAAAAGACAATTTGTTTAATAATTTCTGCGAATGGAGCAGTAGCAGCATTAATCGTTTCATCGATACCGGCATAACTGGCAGACACGGGCAATACGAGAAGGCTTAAGAATAGGAATAAACGCTGCATAACAACTCCAAAGTATTTTAATTGTTTTTATATAGCAGGAGGTGATTTGAACACCTACGCAGGTTTTTATCATAGCATTTTTTGAATTTGATAGTTGCCAGAGGTGAATTATTTCTTAATATTTTTCGATGGACAGCTAGTTTGCACTGTTATTTAGCGATCATGTTCAGAATAAATGCATTGTAATATTTTCATAAATGGGCAAATGCAAGCAATTGTGCACCAATTTGTTATTTCACATTATTTATTTATGCATTGTACCGTTTGTGTGCATAGTCTATGCACTTTGATTATGTGTTTGCACATATATGATTCAATATTATCGCTGGCATGCAACTTGCTGAATGCTTTTATACAGAATTTTTAATTAATTTTTGTTTAGGAGCAAATAATGAATAAATCACTTATCACGCTGCTGGCGACACTTGCTATGAGTAATAGTGCTGTTGCAGCTAATTCAATTACTGAAGCAATTAAAGGAGGGGAAGCGAGCGCAGACTTCAGGCTTCGTTATGAGGCAGTTGATCAGGACAATGCTGTGGATGACGCGGACGCACTGACATTAAGGTCTCGGTTTGGTTATACAACAGCCGCGTATAATGGCTTTTCGGCAAAGCTAGAGTTTGAGGATGTGCGTATTGTTGGTGGTGTCGATGATTACACAGTCGGGCCAACAGGTTTTAATCCAGGTGAGTATTCAGTGATTGCTGATCCGGAAAATACCGAAGTTGACCAAGCATATATTCAATACAAAGATGACACATTTAGTGCCAAACTTGGACGACAAGTTATCACTCACGATAATCACCGGTTTGTTGGACATGTTGGCTGGAGACAGGACCGCCAAACATTTGATGGTCTAACATTACAAGGCTCACCAATTGATGCACTTCACCTAAAGTATAATTATATAAGTAAACGAAATAGGATCTTTGCAGAAGATGCTGATATAAAATCAAAGGATCATTTGTTTAATGCGTCGTATGCTAGTCCTATAGGTAAGTTAACCGGTTATGCCTATTTGCTTGAAGATGAAGAAGCTTCAGATATCTCAATTGACACTTATGGTGTTAGCTTAAAAGGTGCAAAAAAATCAGATAAGTTAAAGTTTCTTTATCACCTTGAATATGCCACACAAGAATTTGATAACACCGCTAGTGATTTCGATGCGAATTACTACTTTATAGAAGGTGGTATTAAGTCAGGTAATACAACATTGAAACTTGGTTATGAAGTGCTGGGGTCGGATAATTCTGCTTATGGTTTCTCAACACCATTAGCGACTCTGCATAAGTTTAATGGTTGGTCAGATCAATTTCTTTCGACACCTGCAGAAGGTCTCGTTGATACTTATGTTTCCGTCAGCGGGAAAGCCTTTAAGGGAAAATGGGCTGCCATCTATCATGACTTTGAAGCAGATGATTCATCGGCTACCGTTGATGATCTAGGTGATGAAGTTAACCTGTTATTCGCCCGTAAATTTAACAAACATTATAGTGCGGGAATAAAATACGCGAGTTACTCAGCAGGTGATTCAGGTGCTAACAAAGTCGATACGGACAAACTCTGGCTATGGGTTGGGGCGACGTTCTAACACATTGGTTATTTAGAAGAGGCCATAGTGATTTGGGGTTAGGGTAAATGCATTTTTACTCTGACCCCAAATATTTAATTTTTCAGCAAATTATCCAGTTGCCAATGGGTATTTAAACCCTTGTTCCTTTGAATGTAACAAACATTCCTTATTTTTGAAGATTTCTACTTCACTATCTTGCACTGCTAACATATACTCTAAAAAAAAATTCAAAATGCAATTATTTTTGTTGCATAAAAGATACAAGAGTGTCTAAAAAACAACACTTGTAATCGATAATAATAATGAAAACTGCTTAGCAAAATGCTGGAATACTGGAGGTATCAATGCAAATTAATATTGTTCTATTCATCACTCTACTAGCCATTTTAGTTATGTTTTATTGCCTATGGCTAACATTCAAATTGAAGTCATCAATTCCGGGTGGTGTAGTTGGGAAAAAGTGGTCGGTATTGAGTAGTTTAGTAACAGTCTTTACTGTTGGTTACTTAGCAACACCTTTTTTTGGTCAGTTACCACTAGAAATTCAACAATTATTAGTTTCGGTTATTTTCTTATTTGGAGCTATTTACGTTGCAATAACAATTCAACTGTTACATACCGTGATAACCGAATTGATGGATTGATATGTTACATAAAGGATGAATGCTCATGGAAATCACTCCACAAAAAATATTCCGGAAAACTAAAAGTGGTGATGAAGCCTTATTATCAAGGGGGGGTAATATACCTTTCATTTTGAGACGAACATTAATCATTGTCGATGGAATAGCTGATGTTGCTGCCTTGCATGACAAGGCTCCACTTTATGATGATATTGAAGAATCGCTAGGGAAATTGGTTGAACAAGGTTATATAGTGCCAGCGGATCAACCAACTCAGCAGGCTCAAGTAAAAGCTAAAATTGTCCCACCCGTTAGTAGGCCCGCACCTACTGCTCAAGATAAATCAACAATTAGTACAAAACAACGCCTAGTACACTTACTCGAAGTTGATCTCAATGAAAAAGGCTCGCACTGTGATCAAGCAACGCTCAATAAATTGTTAGCACGTATTACTAGTTGTGACGATAATAAAACAGCACTAAGTGAGGCCTGGACGCGTT
>Ga0316207_10001547_pt1 | contig 27676 bp, 27 predicted proteins | sample 6weekpyrite_MG_FD_204943 | JGI IMG/M metagenome (GOLD analysis project Ga0316207, IMG submission 204943) | Microbial mat bacterial communities from mineral coupon in-situ incubated in ocean water Damariscotta River, Maine, United States -... | ecosystem: Environmental > Aquatic > Marine >... | reverse complement strand
CAGGAAACGGGTATTAAATTTCGTCTGCGCGTCTATCCAAACTTCAAGCAGTTTCTTTCCGACGTCCGTCGTGGTGAGCCTGACTTTGTTTTCCTGGCTCCCTTTCATGCCGTTATTGCGCATAAGGAACAGGGGTATGTGCCGCTGATACGTGATGATGCCAATAAACTTGTTGGTCTGCTGGTGGTAAGAAAAGATAGTCCGATAACATCAGTTAATGCACTCGATGGCAAGCGCATTAGTTTTCCATCACCTAATGCGTTTGCGGCATCTATCTATATGCGAGCATATTTGAGTGAAAAAGAAGATATTAAATTCATCCCCCGGTATGTTGGCACGCATGATAATGTCTATCGTCATGTGCTGGTTAAACTGTCAGCAGCGGGTGGCGGTGTCAACAAAACACTGATCCGTCAGCCTGTGAATCTCAGGGATAAATTACGCGTGCTTTACCAGCTTCCCGGCGTAGCAGCTCATCCTATTTCAGCTCACCCACGTGTACCTAAAACGATTCAGGAAAAATTTGTCACCACTATTATGGATTTGCATGCAAGTAATATAGAAAAATCCTTACTTACGAAAGTACAGCTACGCCGCCCAATCAGAGCAGATTACAATCGAGACTATCAGTTTCTTGAAGACCTGAATCTTGAAAAATACATGAATTAAACCCTCTAGCTATGCTCGCTCCTATCAATAAGGCAAAACGAAAAAAAGGATTTTTCAGAAGCTTGTTCCGACATATTCAGGTACAGCTCATCGTGTTTGGTGGGCTGGCGATGTCTGCATCTATTATCCTTTTTAGTTTATATCAGATTGATACTCAGTCAGATGCAACCCTGGAAGCTATTCAGACACAGGCATTAACCCTCACTGAAAATTTATCCATTGCATCGGGTGATTATCTCATTTCAGGTGATTACAGTTCGCTCGAGCAGCTTCTGTTGCAGTCTGCTGCTTTTCCTGAAGTGCTTGAAATCTGGGTGATGGATCAACAGGGCAAGGTCTTTAGTCATGTGAGGAAAAAACCCGGAGAGGCACCACAGGCGCTGTTTGAAGGTATTGAGTTTGATATTCCAGACAAGGTTCAAACCATTACAAAGCGAATTGAAAATAAGCTGGAAGTTATCTCCCCTATTGAGTTGGGTAAACTAGGCTGGGTTAAAACGCAATATAGCCTGCAGCAGTTAGATAAAATACAGCAAGGTATCATTGAAGATGCCATTCTGGCGGACATTTTTGCGGTATTAATCAGTTTGAGCTTACTGGTGTTGGTACTACGAAGACCCATCTATGACCTAGAAAAAGCCACACGCTTCGCCAGAAGTCTGTTTGAATCCCGTGGGGATGTTATGTCAGTGGCGAAAGGTTCCATAGAACTAGAACAGCTCGGTCATGCATTAAATTTTGCCTCAATCAGCCTACACTCAGCCACACGAGAAATGGCGGACATAAAATTTGCACTGGATGCACATGCTATCGTTGCTATGACCGATTCTGTCGGACATATTTCATATGTAAATGAAAATTTTTGTAGTATTTCGGGTTACACCTCGGATGAACTCATTGGGAACACATATAGGCTACTCAACTCAGGTCACCATGAGGATGAATTTTTTAAATTACTCTGGGAAACCATTACTAATGGTGATGTCTGGCATGGAGAAATACTGAATAAAAATGCGCACGGTGAAAAATACTGGATTGAATCGACCATAGTGCCGTTTCTTTCCGACTCAGGAGAACCCTATCAATACGTGAGTATTGAAACGGATATTACCGAGCGCAAACAAGCTGAAGAACTTACCGCTCGTCTTGGTCGGATGCTTGATAATTCAAGTAACGAGATATATGTATTTTCTAAAAACAATTTAAAACTAATTCAGATAAACAGTGGTGCACTTATTAATCAGGGTATTAATCCTGGACGTCTGACTGAAACATCCTTTCTCGATATACAAAAAGATATATCAGCAAGTGATTTTGAAGAAATTATCCTGCCCTTGCTGGAAGATATAGAAAGTAGTGTTGTTTATGAAACGCTACACTATCGCACTAACGGCACACACTATCCCGTCGATGTGCGTTTACAATATTATCCTAATGAGACGCCAGCCTTGTTTGTCGCAATCGTACAGGATATATCCGAACGGAAAAAATCAGAGTTACTACAGAGGGAATATAACCAGCAATTAGAGCAGGAAGTACAGGAACGCACCAAAGAGCTCCAGGTCGCTAATAGTGAACTGGAGTCTTTTTGTTATTCCGTGTCTCACGATTTACGCGCACCCTTACGGAGTATTGACGGTTTCAGTAATGCGCTACTCGAAGACTTCGGTAAAGAACTGCCGGATGAAGCGAAAGATTATTTGAGTCGCGTACGTAGTTCTAGTGATCGTATGGGTGAATTGATTAATGATCTGCTGGATCTTTCCAGAGTTGTGCGCACTGAAATGTATCGTGCTGATGTTGATATAAGCGCAATAGCATCTTCGATTCTAGATGAGTTAAAAGCAGACTATCCTGACCGGGTGGTGGATGTTAAGGTTATGCCTGAACTCATTGTTCAGGGAGATGGCAGGTTGTTACGTACAATGCTGGAAAATATTCTTGGTAATGCATGGAAGTTTACTGCCAGAAAAGAAAATGCCCAGATCGAATTCGGCGTGCAGGAAATAGATGATAAACAGGTTTTCTACGTTCGTGATAATGGCGCTGGTTTTGATGAGACCTACGCACACAAATTATTCGAGCCGTTCCAGCGACTCCATACTAATGATGAGTTTGATGGTACCGGTATTGGCCTGGCAACAGTAAGACGTATTATACGTCGTCATGCTGGTGATGTATGGGCAACAGGAGAAACAGCTAAGGGAGCAACAGTCTATTTTACATTAGGCTAGAAAAATTAGAATGAAAATGGTAATGCCCGAAAACTCGGCATCTTCAAATAACGATTTACTCTCGCGTGTTTTTCATATCAGCCCGGCGATGATTCTAATTGCTAATGTTGTTAATGATCGTATAGAACGCATCATTGATGTTAATGACAGTTTTTTGCATAGCACGGGCTACACTCGTGATGATGTGATTGACAAAGAGCTCACAGAATTAAAAATATTTCCGCAGTTAATTCTTGATACTACAATCCTGGAAACAATCCATAAGGATGGATATGCGCGTGATATTGAAATGTCCTATTGCACAAAAATAGATGAAGTACGTTTTGCAACAGCTGGGCTAGAAGCATTTGAAGTGGATGCTCGTCCGGGCATTTTAATAGTTGCCATCGATATCACAGAACGAAAGCAGGCAATGGAAGAGAATAAGCAGCATCGAATTCATCTGGAGGAGACTGTATCGAAACGTACTCAGGAGTTACAGCAGGCTGTATCCGATCTTGAAGATGAAATTGGCGTACGCCGACGTATTGAGTCAGAACTTATTGAAGAAACAGAACGCGCTGAGTTTGCCAATCAGGCAAAGTCTGATTTTCTGGCGAATATGTCACATGAGTTACGTACACCATTGAATTCCATTATTGGTTTTTCTGAACTGATGCTAACGGAGCCAGAATCCATACTCACTGATGAACATAAAGAAAAACTAAAATATGTTCTTGAAAGTGGCTGGCATCTGATGAGTCTGATTAATGACATCCTTGACCTGAGTAAAATAGAAGCTGGCAAGATGGCGCTCAACCTGATACCAGTTGATGTGGATATCCTGGTTGCCAATGCACTCACTATGTTTAGTGAAAAAGCAGCGCAAAGAGAAATTACTTTGAGCAGTCAGATCTATGCAAATGATCTCAGTGTGAACGTAGATGAACGCAAGTTGAAACAGATCCTTTACAACCTGATTGGGAATGCAATTAAATTCACCAATGAGCACGGTCGAGTCACGTTAATGGTGGAACCTTGTAAGGAAAAAGATCTTTCCCGGATGCGCCATCACAAAGAGATTCCAAGTTCGGATGACTATATCAAGTTTTCTGTCAGCGACAATGGTATTGGCATTGCAAAAAACGAGCTTGAAAAGATCTTTCATCCCTTCCATCAAATTGATACGTCTTTTACTCGCCAGTATGCAGGCACCGGTCTTGGTCTGACGCTATCGCGCCAAATGGTCGAACTACATGGCGGGTTTCTGTGGGCTGAGAGCAAGCCTGGCAAGGGTAGTAAGTTCAGTTTTTTAATGCCAAAACAGACAGATACCAGCGACTAGATCATGCAAAAAATGCCCAGATCGGGTATCCTATGCCTCCTTTAAAAATGGTCATAAGACAGTCAAAGCACTGTCATCTGATCATTTAGTATTAAATAACTATTTGTTATATATAGATATATTCAGTTCGTGCGGCTGTTGCCCAGGTAGCTGACCCGAGGAGTCCAATGTTTACGAAAGACATGAAAATTGCTGGCTATGACGATGCGCTGTGGTCTGCTATGCAGGCTGAGGAAGTACGTCAGGAAGAACATATTGAATTAATTGCCTCAGAAAATTATGCCAGTCCACGCGTAATGCAGGCCCAGGGTTCAGTTCTGACCAATAAATATGCGGAAGGTTATCCCAGCAAGCGTTATTACGGTGGTTGTGAACATGTAGATGTTGCTGAGCAGCTTGCGATCGATCGTGCGAAACAGCTGTATCAGGCAGATTATGCCAATGTGCAGCCACATTCAGGTTCACAGGCAAACGCTGCTGTGTATATGGCACTACTTGAGCCGGGTGATACGGTTCTTGGTATGAGTCTGGCGCATGGTGGTCATCTGACTCACGGATCGAAGGTCAACTTCTCAGGTAAGATTTACAATGCTGTGCAATATGGCCTGAATGAGGCGAGCGGTGAGATTGATTATGAACAAGTCGCCTCGCTGGCTGCAGAGCATAAGCCAAAGATGATTGTTGCCGGCTTCAGTGCCTATTCACGCGTTGTCGACTGGCAGCGTTTCAGAGACATCGCTGACAGCATCGATGCCTTCCTGATGGTTGATATGGCGCACGTGGCGGGTCTTATAGCAACGGGCATCTACCCAAGTCCTGTACAGATTGCTGATGTCACGACAACTACAACGCATAAAACCTTACGTGGTCCTCGTGGCGGTATGATTCTGGCGAAAGCAAATGAGGCTATTGAGAAAAAACTCAACTCGCTTGTTTTCCCGGGCACACAGGGTGGCCCGTTGATGCACGTTATTGCTGCCAAGGCGGTGGCTTTCAAAGAAGCGCTACAGGATGATTTTGCTGTCTATCAACAACAGGTTCTGGACAATGCGCGTGCCATGGCAAGTGTCATGATTGACCGTGGTTATAAAGTTGTATCCGGTGGTACAGATAATCACCTTTTTCTTGTCGATCTGATCGATAAGGATATTACGGGTAAAGATGCGGAAGCTGCACTTGGTGCTGCCAACATTACTGTTAATAAAAATAGTGTGCCGAATGATCCAAAATCGCCTTTCGTAACAAGTGGTATCCGTATTGGTACTCCTGCGATAACGACTCGTGGTTTTACTACTTCTGAAGCAAGTGATCTTGCTGGCTGGATTTGTGATGTGCTTGATGATCTGTCAGATGAGGATACTATTTCAAATATTAAAAACCAGGTACTGGATATTTGTCAGCGACTTCCAGTATATGAGCGTTAATTCGCCTGAGCGCTAAACTCGATGCGTTGTCCATTTTGCAATGCCGCTGATACACGAGTGATAGATTCGCGTCTTGCAAATGAAGGTGATGCAGTAAAACGTCGTCGAGAATGCCTGACCTGTTCTGAACGCTTTACTACCTATGAAACGGCGGAACTGGTTATGCCAAGGGTGGTAAAGAGTAATGGCATTCGACAGCCGTTCGATGAAGAAAAATTACGCATGGGTATACAGCGTTCTTTGGAAAAACGCCCGGTGAGTATCGAAGCCATTGAGGCTGCGATTAATCACATTATGCAGCGTTTGCGTGCAACCGGTGATCGCGAAGTGGCGTCACGTAAAGTCGGTGAATACACGATGGATGAATTACGCGAACTGGATCATGTGGCCTATGTACGTTTCGCTTCCGTATATAGAAGCTTTGAAGATGTGAATGCCTTTCGAGAAGAAATTGACAAGCTTGAAAAGCAACCTTCACCAGAGGTACGTCGTATGCAGCTTTCGTTGATTCCGGGAAGCGAGGCATCCTCTGAGTCTTCGGCAGTTACTAAAGCCAAGGGTAAGTCTAAGCGGCAGCCTGATTAAGTGCCTGCCACGCTACTGAGAATGTAATGTTTTCTAGATCTGATCATGAATATATGGCGCTTGCAATCAGACTCGCCGCCAAGGGTATGTATACGACTGATCCCAACCCACGTGTGGGTTGTGTGCTGGTTAGGGATGCAAAGGTCATTGGCAAAGGCTTTCATGAGCGTACCGGGCAGGCACATGCCGAAGTAAATGCTATTGCTGACACAGGTGGTGAAGCGCGCGGTGCAACCGCCTATGTAAGCCTGGAGCCTTGTTCGCATCACGGGCGTACGCCGCCGTGTGCCGAGGCACTTGTCACAGCGGGAGTATCCCGCGTGGTTTGTGCCATGCAGGATCCGAACCCTGAGGTGGCCGGGAGTGGTATAAAATTGCTCGAGGCCGCAGGCATTAATGTTGAGACTGGGTTGCTTGAAGCCCAGGCAATGGCACTGAACCCAGGGTTTGTGAGTCGTATGAACCAACAACGACCGTATGTGCGCTGTAAGCTGGGTATGAGCCTGGATGCACGTACTGCCATGGCTAACGGTGAAAGCCAGTGGATAACCGGTCCAGAGGCGCGAGAAGATGTGCATTGCTTACGTGCGCGCAGTTCGGCCATCCTGACGGGCATGGGCACGGTGAGTGCGGATGATCCATCATTGACGTGTCGGCTCGAAAATGATCACGAGCGTGAAAATAAGGCAGAACAGCCATTACGCGTAATCCTGGATACGCAAGGCAAGATATCGCCGCAGGCTAAGTTACTGGCGCAATCGGGGAATACCCTGATCTTTACCCGTGATAAACAGGTATTGGCGGCATTAGAATCCGACAGCGTCAGTATCTGTGAGGTGCCGACAGATTCGCAGGGGCTCTCATTGCAGGCGGTCATGCAAGAACTTGCCAGACGTGAAATGAATGAAGTACTACTCGAGGCGGGAAAGACATTGAGTGGCGCCATGTTACAGGCTGGCCTGGTAGATGAACTGGTTATTTATATGGCACCTGTATTAATGGGCGATGATGCGCGTGGGCTAGTGCATTTACCTGCGGTGCAACATCTCGCGGATAATATTCCTCTGAGGATTAGTGATATGCGCGCCGTGGGTAATGACTGGCGCATTACGGCACACCCTGAAAAGCGGACATAACAGACAAGTAAATGTTTACAGGAATCATACAGTCAGTCGGTAGTATCAGCGAAATGCAGAATCGCGGTGGTGATATGCGCTTTCGCATTGACTGCGGCAAGCTCGATATGGCTGATGTGGCACTCGGTGACAGCATCGCAGTCAGTGGCGTGTGTCTTACCGTCATTGAATTTGATAGTCATAGTTTTGTTGCTGATGTTTCTGCAGAAACACTGCGTTGTACTAAACTGGGGAGTTTGCAGAGCGGTCATGCCGTGAATCTGGAAAAGGCACTTACGCCGCAAACACGCCTTGGTGGGCACCTGGTGTCAGGGCATGTCGATGGCGTGGGTGAAGTGATTGAGCGCCGTCAGGAGGCGAATTCGGTACGTTTTAGCGTGCGCGCACCCAAAGCACTGGCAAAATACATCGCAGCGAAAGGTTCCATTACCGTTGATGGCATCAGTCTGACAGTAAATGCTGTAGAGAATGATGTCTTCCAGCTGAACATCGTGCCACATACGTTACAGGAAACAACGATGGATAGCTTTAATACAGGCACGACTGTCAATCTGGAAGTGGATGTCATAGCGCGCTATCTGGAAAGGCTGATTACCGCTACTGGCGATGATGAAAGCAGTCAACTCACACGTGAAATGTTGTCAAACTACGGTTTTATAAAATAGACGAATTGTTATGCCACTAAGTCCCATAGAAGACATTATTGAAGATATGCGTCAGGGCAAGATGATTGTGCTGATGGATGATGAGGATCGTGAGAACGAAGGCGACCTGATCATGCCCGCCAGTCAGGTCACTCCTGAGGCAATTAACTTTATGGCACGTTATGGACGTGGACTCATCTGTTTGACGCTAACGGAAGCACGTTGTAAGCAATTGCAGTTACCGTTAATGGTGAGTGATACCAACGATAAACACGGTACTAACTTCACCGTCTCCATTGAGGCAGCCGAGGGCGTGACTACCGGTATCTCTGCTGCAGATCGCGCCGTAACAGTACAGGCGGCGGTAGCCGTCAATGCAACACCTGATGATATTGTTATGCCCGGGCATGTATTTCCGCTCAAGGCACAGCCTGGTGGTGTATTAACGCGCGCAGGGCATACCGAGGCAGGCTGTGACCTGGCGCGTCTGGCAGGTTTTGAACCCAGCAGTGTGATTGTCGAGATACTCAATGAAGACGGCAGCATGGCAAGGCGTGATGATCTGGAACGCTTCGTTGAAGAACATGATCTGAAGCTGGGTACAGTTGCCGATCTGATCCGTTACCGAACCGAAAAAGAAAAGACGGTTGAGAGGGTCGCTGATTGCGATATGCCGACTGAATATGGTGACTTCAGACTTTTCAGTTATCTCGATAGTATCGATGACAAAATGCATGTTGCCATGGTCTACGGCCAGCCGAATATGGATGAGCCAGTGCTGGTACGCGTACATGTTTCCAGCACGTTACGTGATGTGCTTGGTGCACGTTTCGATGATGGTGGTATGCCGTTAGACGTAGCAATGAAATACATCGCCGAGCAGGGTGCTGGCGTGCTGGTGGTGCTATGTCATAAAGAGGAACAAAATGCGCTGATGCATCGTATAAGGAATTATCAGTTGCGTGATAAAGGTGTAAACTTCCCGGAGCAGCAGGTGAATGAAGACCTGCGTGTCTATGGGCTGGGTGCACAGATATTACTTGATTTAGGTGTGCACAAGATGAGAGTCATCAGTGCGCCGAAAAAGTTACATGGCTTCTCAGGGTTTGACCTTGAGATTGTTGAATATGTCAGTATCGATGACGAATAAACTGTATTAGTGTGGTGGAGTAGAAAATGTCTCAAATCAATATTATCGAAGGTGAACTCATCGTCAGAGGAGCCAGGCTTGCACTGGTAGCAAGTCGGTTTAACGATTTTATTGTTAATAACCTTGTCGATGGCGCGACCAATATCTTACTGCGCCATGGTTGTGAAGAAAAAGACATTGATATCATCTGGGTGCCGGGTGCGCATGAAATTCCACTCGCTGCTCAGCGTCTTGCTGCATCGGGTCGCTACGATGGCATTATTGCTCTCGGTGCAGTAATTCGAGGTTCAACACCACATTTCGATTTTGTTGCTGGTGAATGTTCTAAAGGCCTTGCCAACGTCAGTATGCAACATAATATGCCGGTGGGCTTTGGTGTCTTAACGGTTGAAAATATTGAACAGGCCATAGAACGTGCCGGTACCAAGGCGGGCAACAAGGGTGCTGAGGCAGCTATGTCGGTTGTCGAAATGATTAATCTACTACCGCGTCTGGACTAGGTCACGATTCCAGTGAGTAATGCGCGCACACATGCACGGCGATTTATTGTCCAGGCGCTATATCAGTGGCACATGACTGAGCAGAATATTGCTGATATTGAGAACGAATTTCTTGCGCTGCATGATAGTAGCAAGGTAGATATTACCTATTTTCGCGAGTGTTTACATGCGATTCCCGGCAAGCTTGATGAACTCGAAGCCTGCTTCACAGCGTCACTGGACCGACCATTGAAGGAAGTGGATCCGGTAGAACTTGCCATCTTGCGACTGGGCACTTATGAACTGGCACATCGACTCGACATACCGTACAGGGTGGTCATTAATGAGTCTGTTCAGCTGGCCAAGCGTTTTGGTGCGGAAGATGGTTATAAATATATCAATAGTGTGCTGGATGGTGTTGCGGCTACTTTGCGTGATACGGAAGTTAAGGCACATAAAAGCCAGTAGTTTGCTAATCAACATTGAATGAATTTGAGCTAATCAAACAATTTTTCGTACGTCATCAACGTGATGACGTTGTCATGGGTATTGGCGATGATGCGGCTGTGTTACGTGCGCCACCTGGGCATGAACTGGTTACCACGGTAGATACCCTGATCCGCGGTGTACATTTCCCTGAAGATACCTCGGCCTATGATGTGGGCTATAAATCGCTTGCCGTTAATCTGAGTGACCTGGCTGCGATGGGTGCCCAACCTGCCTGGGCAACATTGGCACTGACCTTACCTGATAACAATACTGACTGGCTAGAAGACTTCTCGCGCGGCATGTTTGAACTTGCCGAGCAGCACATGGTAAGTCTTGTGGGTGGCGATACCACACGCGGTGAACTGAGTATTAGCATTCAGTGCACCGGCTTTGTGCCAGAGGGGCAGGCGGTTATGCGCTCTGGTGCCAGGGCAGGGGATCTGATTTTTGTCAGCGGCACGCTAGGTGATGCCTGGCTAGGTCTGCAATCATATAGTGGTGAGATATCATTCTCAGACACTGATTTACAGTCTGCCAGATTACGTCTGAATCGACCCACGCCACATATCACGCTGGGGCAGTCACTGGTGTCTTTCGCTACAGCAATGATTGATATCAGTGATGGCATGCTGGCTGATCTGGGTCATATTCTGGAGGCTAGTGGTCTCGCGGCGGAACTGGATTTAACACGTATCCCGCTATCCATACTGGCACGACAATATCTATCTCAGGGTGGTGAGCTTATGCATCTGTTATCGGGCGGTGATGATTTTGAACTCTGCTTCACACTGCCGCCAGAGCATCAACTGCAGGCACAGACAATATCAAAACAATGCGGCTGTCCGCTCACCTGCATTGGGACAGTCCAGCCAGGTAGTGGTATTGTGGGACGCTCAGAGCATGAAACGCAAACATTGCAGGCATCAGGCTATCAGCATTTTTGATAATATGAAAAATATGACTCCAAAATCTGTCTGGCGTAATCCGTTGCATTTTACTGCATTTGGTTTTGGTACCGGTGCCATGCCCTTTGCGCCGGGTACCTTTGGCACCTTGCCAGCAATACCGCTGTACTGGTATGTACTGGTGACATTTGGACATAACGTTTTACTTGCAATAACCATTATCGGCTTTGTTGCAGGTGTCTATCTTTGTGACAGGGTGTCAAGAGATATTGGTGTGCATGATCATGGCGGTATCGTCTGGGATGAAATTATCGGTTACCTGGTCACTATGCTGTGGGTACCGATGTCATGGGTAACAATTTTGCTTGGCTTTGCATTGTTCCGCCTGTTTGATATCTGGAAGCCATTTCCAATTCGCACGCTCGATAAAAAGGTGGCGGGTGGTTTTGGTATCATGGTCGATGACCTGTTAGCGGGCATCTATGCCAATATCTGTCTGCAACTAATTGTCATTTCGGGCGTCATAAACATATAAGATAAAAATATTCAGGAGGAGTTATGAAAGTTCTATCCCTCGCACTCAGTGCGTTATTTTTTTCAGGTACTGTGCTGGCTAACGATGTTGAAATCGTTAAAGTTAAAATGAATGGTAGTGCCAGTTCATGGCGTGCCAATGTCACCTTATTGCATGGTGATACCGGCTGGGATCATTATGCTGATGCATGGCGTGTTGTGTCGCCTGATGGCAAAGTGCTTGGCACACGCGTTCTGTATCACCCTCATGTGAATGAACAACCGTTTACGCGCAGCCTGGGCAATATCAATATTCCGGCTGATATGACAACGGTATTTGTCGAAGCCCATGACAAGGTGCATGGGTGGAGCAAGCAGCGTGTCAAAGTTGATCTGACTCAGTCTTCCGGTGATCGTTTCGAGGTTCAGCGTCGTTAACTACTATTTATCAGTCTCAATTTGATATGTCATTCTCCAGGGTAAGTTTCAGATAGATCTGACAGACTAGAATCTCCGATCGATTCGCCACGGTCAGCTGTGCGTATGCGCTGCATGCTTAAGTGGGCTCGACTTCCCTGTCGCGCCCACATCTATGGCGACTTGCTCTAACTCTCCCTGTATCGCGGCGTCGCCAATGACGCTGCAGCGCATCACGCACACCTGACTCAATATTTCGGATGCATGGCTAGTGACTGTGGCCAGTGTATGGCTGTGAACGGCGTCTTTGAAAACGTGCGAGCCAGGGAGTGGTAAAGCACGTTTTCATAGATTCGAGCCCAACAGGGAGGTTGGGCGAGATTACGCCGGGAACAGCCATGCATTGGCCACAAATGTGATTTTGTCAGATGGGTGAGTAACTACTTCAGCTAATAGTCTCGATTTGCGAGTGTATTCACTATGGCTTTAATCAGTGTGTCGAGTTGTTCGCTGCTAATAATATATGGCGGCATTAGGTAGACCAGTTTGCCAAAGGGACGGATCCAGACGCCAGCGTTAACAAAGGCTTCAGTAATGCGTTGCATATCGACAGCTTGCTGTAGTTCAACGACGCCAATAGCACCAAGCACGCGTACATCGGCTACATCGTCTAGTTCACGACATGGCGCCAGGCCAGTTAAAAGCTGAGCCTCGATACGTTTGATATTCTCCTGCCACGGGGATTGTTGTAACAGTTGAATACTCATATTCGCTGCGGTGCAGGCGAGAGGGTTGGCCATAAACGTTGGGCCATGCATAAACACACCCGCCTCTCCTGCTTCAATGCCCGCAACGATCTTATTATTTGTAATGGTCGCAGCCAGGCTCATATAGCCTCCCGTTAGTGCCTTACCGATGCACATGATGTCGGGTGTGATACCTGCATGCTCACAGGCAAATAATTTACCCGTACGCCCAAAGCCAGTGGCAATTTCATCGGCTATCAGCAGCACATCATATTCATCGCATAAACGTCGAGCCTGCGTCAGGTAATCGGCAGAATAAAACCACATACCACCAGCACCCTGTACGATGGGTTCAAGAATCAGTGCGGCAAGTTCATGTTGATGCTCAGCGAGTATCTGCCGTAAGGATTGTAGATCCTGTGTATCACAACGTTCACCAAAACGCTTGTCTGGGCGAGATATAAAAACCTGCTGCATGACGGTGTCTTTAAACAGGTGATGCATGCCGGTCGTCGGATCACACACTGACATGGCAGCAAAGGTATCACCATGATAGCCACCACGCAGGCTGGCAAAGCGATTTTTTTGTGGCTGTTTTCTTGCCTGCCAGTATTGCACGGCCATTTTCATTGCCACTTCAACTGCCACAGAGCCGGAGTCACTATAAAAAATATTATCGAGACCAGTTGGTAGAATTTTTAGCAGGTTTTTAGTGAGTTCAATGGCCGGCTCGTGCGTCAGGCCACCAAACATGACATGCGACATTGCATCGATTTGCTGCTTCAGCGCGGCATTCATGTCGGGCTGGTTGTAGCCGTGAATCATACACCACCAGGAAGACATGCCATCAATGAGTTCACGACCATCATCAAGGGTCAGTATACTTCCTTGTGCATGACTGACTTTATACACAGGCAGGTCAGAGTGCATGGCACTGTATGGGTGCCAGATGTGATCCGCATCAATACTTGACGGTATTATGTCGTCGGAAGACATGCTAGCCACTGTTGATAAAAATGATTGGCAACCTGCTGCAGTGATGTAACGCGATGTTCAAGGTTTTCTGTCATTTGTTGTTTACTTTGAATGGTTGCCGTGGGCTGCTCAATTTCATGGGCGTACTCATCGGCCCACACAGGTACCTGTTCAGCAGTAATTTCAAGATGACACTGCAAGGCCAGTAGTGAACCTTTTACAAATGCCTGGTTCTGACAGTTAGCACTGTGCAGTAATGGCGTCGCGCCATCGGGTAAGCTAAACGTTTCACCATGCCAGTGAAATGCATCGAACTGTTGATATTCACCGAACCAGTGAGCGGCCATTTCATTGTGGTACTGATTAACGGATAACCAGCCGATTTCTTTTACTTTATTTGCGCTAATCTCACCGCCGAGAGCTTTGCAGATCATCTGACCACCAAGGCAGTGCCCCAGCACCGGCAGATTTAGAGAGTCGGCCTGTCTGATCAGGTCACACTCCTCTTCAATCCAGGCATCATCGTCATTGACGCTCATTGGACCACCCATAATTACGAGTCCTGAGAAAGCCTCTATATTAGTGGGAAGTGACTGATTCTCATCGATATGTAGCATCTCGTAGGGGATCTGTTTTTGTTCCAGTAGCGTACCCAGGTAACCGAGTCCTTCACAGGCGATGTGTCTTAGTACTAGAATGGGTTTCATGAGAATAAATTCAGCTCTATTAATTATATGTCTTGGTGCTTCACTACTGCTGTCAGGTCAGGCAACTGCGGTAGACAGTATTGTGGTGTTAGGTCTTTTTAAAAACAAGGCCATGGTCAATATTGATGGTAAGCAGCGCTTACTTAAACAGAATAAAAAAAGTCCTGAAGGTGTAACACTTATTTCTGCTGATAGTAATAGTGCCATTCTGGAGGTGAACGGTAAACAGGATAGCTATGCACTTGGACAACAAATCAGCACTAACTTTGCGCCACCTGAGCTGGCCACTGAGCATCTTTATCCTAACGAGATTGGTATGTATAACGCTGTTGGCACGATCAATGGCCTGGCCGTCAGCTTTCTTGTTGATACTGGTGCCACATTCATAGCCATGAACAGAAATCAGGCTAAACGACTAGGTATCGATTTTCTTGCCACTGGCAGACCTTCCGTTGTGTCGACCGCATCAGGTGTGGAGCGGGCCTACAACGTTAAACTGCGTAAAGTGACGGTGGGAAGTATTGCACTAAACAATGTTGATGCCGTGGTGCTGGATGGTAATGCACCAAGAGAGGTTTTGCTCGGCATGTCATTTCTCGGACAGCTGGAAATGCGCAATCAGGGGCAGTCTTTACAACTGAAAAAGAAGTTTTAGCTTTCTTTCTTCTTCTCGATCAGTGCATAGGCTGAATGATTGTGAATCGATTCAAAGTTTTCTGATTCAACTGTGTAGGCAGTGATTCTGTCATCTTCATTAAAGCGTGCCGCAACATCACGCACCATATCTTCAACAAACTTAGGATTGTTGTAGGCTTGTTCGGTGACATGTTTCTCATCTGGGCGTTTCAACAGGCCATAAAGTTGGCAGGAAGCCTGCTCTTCGACCATATCAATGAGTTCTTCCATCCAGATAAAGTCACTTGTTTTCACTGTTACCGTGACATGTGAACGCTGATTATGGGCACCATAGTCGGAGATTTTCTTCGAGCATGGGCACAGGCTGGTAACAGGGATCACTAATTTAATGGTCATTTCCGGGTTGTCGCCATGGATCTCGCCGATGAAGGTCGCATCGTAGTCGAGCAGACTCTGTACACCAGAAACAGGCGCGGTCTTGTTGACGAAATACGGAAAAGCCATTTCGATATGGCCCGATTCGGCATCCAGTAGCCCGGTCATTTCACTGAGCATTTCTTTGAAAGATTTTACCGTCAGTTCACGTTCATGGTTATTGAGAATCTCAATAAAACGTGACATGTGCGTGCCTTTGAAGTTATGTGGCAGATTGACGTACATATTGAAATTCGCCACAACGTGCTGCACACCGCCAGTGCGATCACCGACGACGACAGGATGGCGAATGTCCTTGATTCCTACTTTATCAATCGCAATGCGGCGCGTGTCTTCGCTGCTTTGTACGTCTGCAATATCTTCAGCTGCTTTACTCATATTTAAACCTCGGCGTAGCGGACACAGGCGCGTTCTGTTTCCCAGATGGTTACCGCACTGACCTTCACACTTTCATTATTCAATTGTTCTGATAGACCCTGAAAAAAATAAGCAGCAATATTTTCCGCTGTAGGATTAATCTCATCAAACGGCGCGATATCGTTCAGGTAACGATGATCCAGCGTCCCGGCAAGTGCGCGGGTAGCCTGCTTCATGTCTTTGAAATCAATACCCATGCCTACTTCATCCAGTGAATTTGCGAGCACTTCTACTTCAACTTTCCAGTTGTGGCCATGCATACGGCTGCAATCACCCGGATAATCCCTGAGTGTATGCGCGGACGCAAAGTCGGTCACGATTTTCAGTGTATACTGACTGGCCATAATTTTAACAGATTGAAAAACTAGGGTATTAACTTACTTCTGCTTGCCAGGGACCATTATCGATCTGTGGCAGCAGGGCATTCACGGCGCGGAGTATACCACTAGAATCAAGTTCTGCAGTACTCAGCAGGGCGTTTCGCTCCGCATGTTCAAGAAAAGTATCCGGTAAGCCCATGTGATATATGGGGATATTTACCTGCTGTTCGGCGAGGTATTCGGCAACAGCACTGCCGGCACCACCCTGAATGGCATTATCTTCCAGAGTAATAATAAGACTATGATTCCTGGCTACCTCTAATAGCATTCCGTGATCCAGAGGCTTCACAAAACGCATGTTAATTACAGTGGCATTGAGTGATTCGGCGGCTTTCAGCGTTTCCTCAAGCACACTGCCAAAGGCGAGCAAGGCAATCTCTTTACCTTCTCGGCAGACCTGCGCCTTACCGAGCGGTAACGTTTCCAGCTTATCCTCAACCGCGACCCCAGGACCACTGCCACGCGGATATCTCACCGCAGCCGGTCCGTCATGACGGATACCGGTTGTCAGCATCTGGCGACACTCATTTTCATCTGCCGGCGCCATAATAAGCATATTGGGTATACAGCGTAGGTAGCTTAGATCAAAGCTACCGGCATGGGTGGCGCCATCAGGTCCCACCACGCCCGCACGGTCAATAGCAAATAGCACAGGTAAATTCTGTAGCGCTACATCATGGATTAACTGGTCATAGGCGCGTTGCAGAAAGCTTGAATAGATAGCGACAACAGGCTTCTGACCACTGGTTGCCATGCCGGCTGCCAGTGTGACACTGTGCTGTTCGGCAATACCGACGTCGAAATAGCGATCCGGGTATTGTTCAGAAAATGCGACTAACCCCGAGCCTTCGCGCATTGCCGGGGTGATGCCAACGACTCTGGCATCATCTGCAGCGATATCACACAGCCAGTCACTAAACACCTGGGTGTAGTTTATTTTTGCTGATGAGGTGTTCTTTGGTTTGCCCGTTTTTGGATCAAAGGCAGACACGCCGTGAAATGCACAGGGATTTTCCTCGGCGGGTTGGTAGCCTTTGCCTTTTTTTGTTACCACATGCAGGAACTGTGGGCCCTTCATATCGACGAGATTACGTATTGTCGGAATCAGGGTATCGAGGTCATGCCCATCGATAGGGCCGATATAGTTGAAGCCAAGCTCCTCAAACAGTGTACCGGGTACCACCATACCTTTGACATGTTCCTCGGCACGTCTTGCCAGCTCCCACACACTGGGCATTTTGCTAAGGACTTTTTTACTTCCTTCACGCATACCCGAATAGACTTTACCGGAGAGCACGCGCGCCATGTAGTTTGAGAGTCCGCCGACATTTGGCGATATCGACATGTCGTTGTCATTCAATACAACCAGCAGGTTTGCATCCAGATCGCCCGCGTGGTTGAGCGCTTCAAATGCCATGCCAGCTGTCATGGCGCCATCGCCGATAACAGCGACCGATTTGCTATTATTTCCCTGCAACTTGGCGGCAATCGCCATGCCCAGTGCTGCACTGATAGAGGTACTCGAGTGACCGGTACCAAAACTGTCAAAAGGGCTTTCTTCACGGCGTGGAAAGCCTGATAGTCCATCCTGTTTGCGAATAGTCTGCATGGCCTCGCGTCTGCCGGTGAGTATTTTGTGCACATAGCTCTGATGACCGACATCCCAGACGATGTTATCGTCAGGTAAATTCAGGATGTAATGCAGGGCAATAGTAAGTTCGACTGTACCCAGGTTGGCCGCCAGGTGGCCTCCAGTTTCACCAACAGAATGAATAAGAAACTGGCGACATTCATCTGCAAGTGCTTCGAGTACGGACTCTGGCAGTGATTTTAGATCATCCGGATTATTGATGGTCTGCAGATAGGGGGAAGTTGCTGGATTTGTCATGAAGAATACAAATGGGTCGGCTGGTCGCTGTGTTAGGGACGATCATCCGTTTTTTACAATTTTGTTGCAAGTTTTACTGTGCAAAATTACCTAGTGACTGCGGGTAACAATATATTTCGCAAGGGTATTCAGCACACTAGCCTTATTTCCCATTGATGACAGTGAATCTATGGCGTCTTCGCAAAGCTCCTCGGCCATCTTTTTGGCACCCTGCATGCCCAGTAGTGCCGGATAAGTTGCTTTATTTCGAGCGATATCGGCACCCTGAGGCTTACCCAGCGTTTCGGTATCTGCCTCGACATCGAGGATGTCATCGCGAATCTGAAAAGCCAGTCCAATGCATTTGGCATAATGATCGAGTTTTTTTAACTGCGTTTCGTCCGTATCTTGCGCGCACAGAGCGCCAAGCTGGACACTGGCACGTATCAGGGCCCCGGTCTTGTGAATATGCATGTTTTCCAGTTCTGGCAGACTGAGCGATTGTCCTTCGGCAGCCAGATCAATTGCCTGACCGCCTGCCATACCACGTGATCCGCTAGCGACAGCCAGAATATTAATCATCCTCAACAGTCTTTCAGCGGGTAGCACAGCCATCGATTTATGGCTGAGGATACGAAAAGCCAGTGGTTGCATGGCATCGCCTGCTAATAGTGCGGTCGCTTCACCGAAACGAATATGGCAGGTAGGTACACCGCGCCGCAGATCGTCATCATCCATGCAGGGCAGGTCGTCATGAATCAGAGAATAGGCATGTATCAATTCAACTGCACAGGCAGCACCATCGAGTAACACAGCGGGAGCACCGAGGGCTTCACCAGTGGCATATGCCAGCACGGCACGCACACGTTTGCCACCATTGAGGACGGCATAACGCATCGCTTCATGCAGATCTTCTGGCTGAGTTGTGTTAGCCGGCAACCATTCATCGAGATGCGTTTCCACGCGCTCTCTATAGGTTTGCATAAGCGATTTCAGGTCAGGTGTATCAGGGGACGTCGTCAAATTCTTCTGGCTCTGCTGCGTTGTCCTGTTGCATCAGGATATGTACTTTTTGTTCGGCTTCCTGCAGGGCCTGCTGGCAGGCGCGGGTGAGGGCAATACCGTGCTCGAAGTCCTTTAAGGAGTCCTCAAGCGGACTTTCCCCTGCCTCCATTTTCTCGACAAGTTGTTCTAGTTCGGCCAGGGTGGCTTCGAAATCCAGTGGTTTATTCTTTTTTGGCAAATGTCTTCTCCAAATTCAGCGCTAAGGTAGCGCAGCGCTCGGGTGAGGGTCAAGCGATTTGCGGTAGCCATGTTGACAATTCTCGGGGATAGGGCATAATTGCATTTCATGTTTAGACTCTGTCTAAATTGATTAAATTTAATCATATTTAACAGTAATTTATTTAAGTTTTGGAGGACAACAATGGATCTCAAAGGCAGTAAAACTGAAGACAATCTAAAGGCCGCCTTCGCAGGTGAGTCACAGGCCAACCGTCGTTACCTGTATTTCGCAGCAAAAGCGGATGTCGAAGGCTACAACGATGTTGCTGCCGTGTTCCGTTCGACAGCTGAAGGTGAAACTGGTCATGCCCACGGGCATCTGGAGTACCTGGAAGCCGTTGGTGATCCAGCAACAGGTCTGCCTATTGGTGGCACATCAGACAACCTGAAAGCTTCTATTGCTGGTGAAACCCATGAGTACACTGATATGTACCCAGGCATGGCGAAGGCTGCACGTGATGAAGGCTTTGATGAAATTGCTGACTGGTTTGAAACACTGGCCAAGGCGGAACGCTCACACGCGAACCGTTTCCAGAAGGCACTGGATAACCTGGACAACTAAGTTATCTCAGCGTTATACAACTGAAGCCCGGGTGTTGTCTCCCGGGTTTTAGTTTTTCTAATTTTTTATCACTATTTTTTTCAAGTAATAAAACATGGTGACAACATGGCTCCACAAGAAGGCAGTTTAGAGGCACCAACCAGACACCCATTAGACTGGCAGAGTGACTCGTTTTATAACAAGGAAGATCTGTTTAACGAACTTGAACGAGTTTATGACATTTGCCACGGTTGTCGCCGTTGTGTGAGTTTATGTAACGCCTTCCCAACACTTTTTGATCTGGTTGACGAATCCGATACTTTTGAAGTCGATGGAGTTGCCAAAGATGACTACTGGAAAGTCGTCGATCACTGTTACCTGTGCGATTTGTGTTACATGACCAAATGTCCTTATGTGCCTCCGCATGAATGGAACGTTGACTTCCCGCATTTGATGCTGCGTGCCAAGGCCGTGCGTTTTAAAGAACAAGGAGCAGGTTTTCGTGACAAGCTGCTTTCTGCTACCGACAAGGTTGGTTCTTTTGCTGGTATTCCGGTGATTGCACAGACTGTGAATGCGATGAATAACAGCAAACCCGTCAGAAAAATCATGCAGTCAACGCTGGGTATCGCAGCACAGGCAAGTTTACCCCCCTATGAGAGTCGAACATTTCGTAAGCGATTTACCGCAGATAGCCAGGTTAAGGCTGAGGCTGGCGCTAAAACGACGGGTAAAGTAGCTGTTTTTGCGACCTGCTACGGTAACAGGAATGAGCCCGAAATTAACGAAGACCTTGTAGCAGTGTTACATCATAACGACATTGCAGTGACATTGGTTGATAAAGAACAGTGCTGTGGTATGCCGAAACTCGAGCTTGGTGATCTGGAGTCTGTTGCCAAAGCGAAGCAAGTAAACATTCCTGTCCTTGCACAGCTGGTGGATGAAGGCTATGACCTGGTGGCACCGGTACCTTCCTGTGCATTAATGTTCAGGCAGGAATTGCCATTAATGTTTCCTGATGATGCTGATGTTCTTAAAGTGAAGAATGCCTTTTTTGATCCGTTTGAATACCTGATGCTACGACACAAAGATGGCAAGATGAATACAGCGTTTCGTAATAGCCTCGGTAAGCTTGTCTATCACGCAGCCTGCCATCAGCGTGTGCAGAATATCGGTATGAAGACACGAGAGGTTCTGCAACTAGTGCAGGGTACCGAGGTGGAGACCGTTGAGCGTTGTTCTGGTCATGATGGTACCTATGCCGTGAAAGAAGAATTCTATGACGTCGCTAAAAAGATTTGTCGACCTGTCGTCAACAAGGTCAAAGCGGCTGAAGCAGAGCATTACACCAGTGACTGCATTATGGCTGGCCATATGATTGCCAATGGCCTGCAAGATGGTACTGATGCCAAACACCCAATGACATTACTTAGACTAGCTTACGGTATTTGATGATGGAGACACAATCCATGCAAAAGTTAACTCGCGAAGACTTGATGACGCTGGAAACCTACTCGGTTAGACGCCCGGTTTTTCGAAAAGAGGTACTGGCGCATAAAAAAAATCGTCAGCTGCGCTTTGGTGAGCATGCTGCACTGTATTTTGAGGATCGTCTGACCATCCAGTACCAGGTGCAGGAAATGCTGCGTATTGAAAAGATTTTTGAATCGGCGGCGATCCATGAAGAGCTTGATGCCTACAACCCGTTAATCCCCGATGGGCAGAACCTGAAGGCGACATTTATGATCGAATATGATGATGTCGAGGAACGCCAGCGGGTACTGGCGACCATGGTAGGTATTGAGGACACGGTCTGGTTGCAGGTGGATGGCTTTGACAAGGTCTATGCTATTGCAGATGAAGATCTCGACCGCGCTACTGAGGAAAAAACCTCAGCCGTGCATTTCATGCGTTTTGAATTCGAGTCAGCCATGTGTGAGGCACTTAAATCAGGCGCCGTTTTGAAAGCCGGTATTGATCACATTTCCTACCCTCAGCTTATTGACCCTATTGCGGAAAATATACGCGACTCTCTGGTAGCAGATTTCAACTAAAAAAGCCCGATTTTCGTATTTACTCTGTCACTTCTCCTGAAATTGGTGTAAAAAAGGGATACTAATTTTATAGAGGTAAAAATGTGTTGAAGTCATGGTTGTTGCTGTTTGCCCTCGCACTCTCCAGTGGCATAGTGCAGGCTGATGAAGCAATTGATAATCTCGCGCCTGATGACACAGTTAATCAATTCAAGGAACTAGACGTTCCTCTTCCCGCTTTTCCCGAAGATGGTAATTTAATCCCTTTTCTTATTGATGATCGTGGTACCGGTTATACTTATAAAATGGATTCTAAAGCGTTGTCTGTTGGTGACGATGGGGTAACCAGATACACCGTGGTTGTAGAATCACCCACTGGCGCAAAAAATGTTTTTTACGAAGGCGTTCGTTGCGAAACAGAAGAATATAAGACATATGCTTATGGTACATCGTCCGGTGGCTTTCAGAAGGCCTATCAACCAACGTGGCGCAGAATGTTTAAAGCTGGACCAAGAAACTATCATAGCGATCTCACCAGGAACTTTCTCTGTGATCGCGATGGTTTTAATTACCGAGTGGATATAGTGCAGGATAGATTGCGCTATTTTGATGGCTATAGTTCTGATGTGGCATTTTGAAGTACATAGTACAAAACAGGAATCATAAATGAGTAGTTATGATGCTTCAGCAATTGAAGTATTAAGTGGGCTAGAACCTGTGCGAAAACGCCCAGGAATGTATACAGATACTAGTCGTCCCAATCATCTCGCGCAGGAAGTCATTGATAATAGTGTTGATGAAGCCATTGCTGGTCATGCAAATCGAATAGAAGTCACGCTTTTCAAAGATGGTTCTCTCGAGGTTAAGGATAATGGCCGAGGCATGCCAGTCGACAAGCACCCAAAGGAAAAGCTCCCCGGTGTTGAAGTCATTCTGACGCGTTTGCATGCGGGTGGTAAATTCACCAATGAAAACTATCAGTTTTCCGGTGGTCTGCATGGTGTCGGTGTATCTGTGGTTAATGCCTTATCAAAAAGGCTTGAAGTGCATATTCGCCGCGCTGGCAAAGAATTCAATATAAATTTTGCCAATGGCAAAAAGAAAAGCAATTTAAAAGTCGTCGGTAAGGTGGGGCAGCGCAATACCGGTACGACGGTGAAGTTCTGGCCCGATGAAAAATATTTCGATTCAATAAAATACTCTGTTCCCAAACTGCAGCATGCTTTGCGCGCCAAGGCAGTACTCTGTCCGGGTCTGGAAGTTGTGTTTAATAACCTGACCACAAAAGAAGATCAGACTGATACATGGCAATATGAAGGTGGCCTCACTGATTATCTGCTGGAAGCCGTCGACGGTATAGAAACACTACCAGAGGTTCCCTTTGAAGGTAGTATGCAGGGCTCACAGGAGGCGGTCGACTGGGCGGTGTTATGGTTACCTGAAGGTGGTGAGGTGATTGGCGAGAGTTATGTGAACCTGATCCCGACTGCCCAGGGTGGTACGCATGTTAACGGACTGCGCACGGGCCTGACAGATGCCATGCGTGAGTTCTGTGATTTTCGTAAATTACTTCCGCGTGGTGTCAAAATTACTGCAGAAGATGTCTGGGATCGTTGTAGCTATATTCTTTCTTTAAAGCATTATGATCCTCAGTTCACCGGACAGACCAAAGAGCGATTATCATCACGAGACTGTGCGGCATTTGTATCCGGTGTGGTGAAGGATGCATTTAGTTTGTGGCTCAATCAGCATACTGAGTCAGGTGAGCGAATTGCCAACCTTGCTATCGATAGCGCGCAGAAGCGCCTGCGAGCGGGTAAAAAAGTTGTCCGCAAGAAAGTCACTAGCGGTCCTGCTTTACCAGGAAAATTGGCAGACTGTACTGCACAGGATTCCATGATCACCGAACTGTTTCTGGTGGAAGGGGATTCGGCAGGTGGTTCAGCCAAACAGGCACGTGAGCGTGAGTATCAGGCTATCATGCCGCTGCGAGGCAAGATTCTCAACACATGGGAAGTCGATTCTGCCGAAGTCCTTGCTTCTCAGGAAGTGCACGATATTAGTATTGCACTTGGTGTTGATCCGGGTTCCGATAAGCTTGAGGGGCTACGTTATGGCAAGGTCTGCATTCTTGCTGATGCTGACTCTGATGGTCTGCATATTGCGACGCTACTATGTGCTTTATTCGTGCGCCATTTCCGTCCACTGGTCGAGGCCGGTCATATATATGTAGCAATGCCACCGCTTTATCGTATTGATGTCGGTAAGCAGGTTTTTTACGCACTGGATGATGATGAAAAACAGGGTGTGCTGGATCGCATCGAGGCAGAAAAGATTAAAGGTAAGGTCAATGTGCAGCGCTTCAAGGGTCTTGGTGAAATGAACCCGATGCAGTTACGAGAAACAACGATTGCCAAAGATACACGTCGCCTTATTCGCCTGGTAGTCGAACCGGGTGACGATACACATAAAGAAATGGATATGTTGCTGGCAAAGAAACGCAGTGCTGACAGACGTTCCTGGCTAGAAAACAAGGGTGATCTGGCAGATATCTAACAGGTAAGTATTATGACGGAAACCATTGAAATAGATTATGAAGGCATTGAGCAGCTAGCTGTCAAGGAATTCACTGAGAAGGCGTACCTTGATTATGCCATGTATGTCATTCTTGACAGGGCCTTACCGCATGTCGGGGATGGTCTGAAACCGGTGCAACGACGCATCGTCTACGCAATGTCTGAACTGGGGCTGTCGGCAACCGCAAAATACAAGAAAAGCGCTCGTACTGTCGGTGATGTGCTCGGCAAGTTCCATCCTCACGGCGATTCGGCCTGTTATGAGGCAATGGTATTAATGGCTCAGCCATTTTCGTATCGCTACCCAATTATTGATGGTCAGGGAAACTGGGGTTCTCCTGATGATCCAAAATCTTTTGCGGCAATGCGTTATACCGAGTCCCGTCTGACACAATACGCGAAAAGTCTTCTCAGCGAGGTTGAGCAAGGTACAGTTGATTGGTTGCCTAATTTTGATGGTAGTCTGCAGGAGCCCAAAATATTGCCTGCACGCTTACCTAATGTGTTATTAAATGGCACCAATGGTATTGCCGTAGGTATGACAACTGATATACCGCCGCATAACCTCAACGAAGTGGTTAGTGCCTGTATCCATTTACTGGAAGAGCCAAAAGCGACCGTGGCTCAGCTCTGTAAGCATGTAAAAGGTCCAGATTTTCCAACTGATGCAGAAATCATCACACCAAAGAAAGATATCCAGGAGATTTACAAAAAAGGTAATGGCTCAGTTCGAATGCGATCCCGTTATGAAAAAGAAGATGGCGAGATTATTATCACTGCCTTGCCACACCAGGTCTCAGGTGCGCGGATACTAGAACAGATTGCATCGCAGATGCAGGCCAAGAAGTTACCTATGGTTGAAGACTTACGTGATGAGTCCGATCATGAGAATCCGACGCGTCTAGTGATTGTGCCGCGTTCTAATCGTGTGAATATCGATGACTTGATGACGCATTTGTTTGCAACAACAGATCTTGAGCGTACTTATCGTGTCAATCTAAATGTTATTGGCCTGAATGGCCGGCCTCAGGTTAAAAATCTTGCGCAATTGCTGGGTGAGTGGCTTGAGTTTCGTCAGAATACCGTTACAAAAAGGCTACAGTACAGATTAGATAAAGTACTGGATCGTTTACATCTCCTCGAGGGTTTACTGGTCGCTTATCTGAATATTGATGAAGTCATTGCGATAATACGTAATGAAGATGAGCCTAAGCCGGTTTTGATGAAACGTTTCAAGATAAGCGAACGTCAGGCTGATGCGATTCTTGATCTTAAACTACGTAATCTAGCCAAGCTCGAAGAAATGAAGATTCGTGGCGAACAAAAGGAACTTGAAACTGAACGCGTAGAGCTAGAGAAGATACTCAAGTCTAAAGCGCGGTTGCGCAAACTGGTACGTACCGAATTACTCGAAGATGCAGAAAAATATGGTGATGATCGGCGCTCAAAGATTGTCGCGCGGGATGCCGCACAGGCGATGGATGAAAGTGCGCTGATTTCAGCAGAACCCATCACTGTCATATTATCGAAAAAAGGCTGGATAAGAGCGGCAAAAGGTCATGAGGTGGATGCCTCTACGCTGAATTATAAATCAGGCGATAGCTTTCAGGACTCGGCCTGTGGTCGAACTAATCAGCTGGCACTGTTTATGGATAGTACCGGCAGAGTTTACAGTATTCCACCACATAGTCTGCCATCCGCCAGGGGGCAGGGTGAGCCCATTACAGGACGCGTAAATGCACCGGATGGTGCCAGTTTCGTTGCCAGTATGGCGGGTACACCGGATGATTATTACATGGTGTGTAGTGAATCAGGCTACGGCTTTGTTGGGAAACTCGCTGATATGCAAACTAAAAACAAGTCTGGTAAAGCCGTGTTAAATGCAGGCAAGACATCGAGGGCACTAGCGGCCAAACTTATTGTCGATCAGGATTGTGATCTGGTGGCGGCAATTAGCAGTGAAGGACATTTGCTGGTTTTCCCTGCAGCCGAATTGCCGGTGATGTCGAAAGGCAAGGGTATTAAACTTATTAATATACCATCAGCAAAACTAAAAAGCGGTGAGGAACATGTGGTTGCTGCGACTACGCTCGGTGAAGAAGATAGTCTGGTGATCTATGCTGGTCAGCGACATTTGACACTGAAACCTTCAGACCTGGAGCATTATTTCTCAGAACGAGGTAAACGTGGACGTAAATTACCGCGTGGCTACCAGAAAGTGAATCGAATTGATATTGCCTGATTATATTTCCAGATTCACAGAATAATGAGCTTACGAAACTGGCCAGTTAGTAGTGTATTGTTAATATTTGTATCGCTGGTTCTGCTTGAAACATGCGCTCTCGTTGTTACACAAGCAAGTATACCTTCGAACATAGATTTTCTTTTTTACTCTCAATTTGATCTTTATCAAACATTATTCAACGCTGATCCGCGAACAGCATTGAAATATATTTTTCTTGAAAAACCCATAGTGATGATTCTACGGGTTGATCCAGCGAGCCAGACGTTTGTCTGGGGGCAATACTATTATCTTGCCAATCTACTGTTGCTGGTCTTATTAAGTACACTGATATTTTTATCGCTACGTCGTAATGTTTTTAAACAATGCCTGCCATGGATAATCTTAATATGGTTATGTTTGTTTTATATACGAGTAGCAAGTTGTTGTGGAGCAGATGCGTACTGGTGGGTAGAAGTCGTGGTGCGTTATGTATTACTCGACCCACAGGGATCATTTTATCATTACGTCGAAATATATGAACAAATTAAACTTGGCATACAGTCTATACAGATGGTCGTGTTTGTTGTGGCGATGTTGATGTTGTTCAGAAAACTAAGGGCAGCAGGTTAGCACTTATTCTGCGTCGGAACGTAGTTCGGATAATTTCTGTAATACACGATTCGCTCTGGCAAGATAGTTTTTTAATTCCAGGTGATCTGGTTTGAGTGAAAGTGCGGTCGCCCATATTTTTTGGGCATCTTTGACCTGGCCACGTTTGTATAAGCGAATCCCACGCTGCAGCTCAGTATTCAGTTTTTCACTTAATCGCTTGTTATAAAGTTTTTCAATTGCGGCAACCTCGAGCTTGTAATAAGGCATGGTTCGC
>Ga0316207_10001546_pt1 | contig 27708 bp, 20 predicted proteins | sample 6weekpyrite_MG_FD_204943 | JGI IMG/M metagenome (GOLD analysis project Ga0316207, IMG submission 204943) | Microbial mat bacterial communities from mineral coupon in-situ incubated in ocean water Damariscotta River, Maine, United States -... | ecosystem: Environmental > Aquatic > Marine >... | reverse complement strand
GAATCGGCGGTTGGTGCTTGTGTCATGGCTGTGTCTCTTTGAATGTCCTTAGCGTTTCCTGGCGCGAGCGTCGTCCCCTGAGCGGTCGCGCCGAAAGGCAACGCTCAGAGGCGGCTAAGGAGCAGCAGAGCGGCAAGGGGCAGCCCCGCGCAATGCGCGGCCGGCAAACTGATATGTCCCCTGGATGTCATAGCGCACATCATACCGGGAAAGATGTGAATGAAAAGTGCCGATTGCGGCAGAAAGCGGGAAGCGGTCGGCACCGTCCCTAGCCCCGATCCGGCAATCTGAACGGCCCTTCGGACCTTTCCTGCCCAAAACGCGCAATTTGTTCCGAAAACCGGTGCCCAGTTTTCGGATTGCGCTCTAGCTGTGAGCTTTCAACAGGTTGTCCATTCGATCCTTTCCGAGTTGGTTGGAGTTACCAAGCAACAACGCTGTTCGGAGGGATCGAATGAACGTGCACCAGAATGCCAGACTGACGCCTTTGGGTCGAGAGCGGCTTGTCGGGATGATCGCGGGCGGGATGACCTTTTCGCGGGCCGGAGCGTTCTGCGGCTGTTCCGCCAAGACCGCCGCGAAGTGGTGGCGCAGGTTCGAACGGGAGGGCCGCGACGGTTTACTTGATCGGACATCGCGACCCCATTCTCTGCGAAGCCCGACGCCTGAGGCTGTGACCGAGAAAATCGTCACACTTCGTCGCCAGCGTCTGACCGGGGCGCATATCGCGGCAAAGACCGGCGTGTCTTCCGCCACGGTCAGCCGTGTGTTGCGTCGCGCCGGCCTCAGCCGTTTGCGCGACCTGGAGCCCGCCGAGCCCGTGCGTCGCTATGAACGGGAGCATCCAGGCGACCTGATCCACCTTGATATCAAGCGTCTTGGCAAGTTCGCGCGCACCGGACACCGCATCACAGGCGACAGGACAGGGCAGTCAAACAGCCGGGGTGTTGGCTGGGAATATGTGCATGTCTGCGTCGACGATGCTTCGCGGCTGGCCTTCACCCAGGTCCACCCCGACGAAAAAGCCGTGAGCGCCGTAGCTCACCTGAAGGCAGCTGTGACCTGGTATGCGTCCATGGGCGTGTGCGTGGCGCGGGTGATGACGGAGAACGGCAGCTGCTACAAGTCTCATGCCTTCAAAGCCGCTTGCGCCGAATTGGGCGTCAGACACATCCGCACCAAACCCTACACGCCCAAAACCAACGGAAAAGCCGAGAGGTTCATCCAGACCGCCCTGCGTGAGTGGGCCTATGCGCGTGCCTACCAGACCTCAGACCAGCGCGCCGCTGACCTTCCGGCTTGGACCCACCTCTACAATTGGCACAGACCACACGCGGCGCTAAAGTCAAAGCCTCCTATCAGCCGCTTAGGCTTCGATCGGAACAACCTGTTGAGGTTCCACAGCTAGCCTGACGATTGCGCCCTGACAGGCCCGATCAGGCACCATGCCCGCAGGGCCAATGAACCCTGTGGCGCCTTGGCGCCTCGATTTGATAGCGTTTCGGTGCCTAGTTCGAGTCGCCGGTGATTTCGGCGCTGTCTTCGTCCAGCACGCCTTCGGTCCAGGTGCCTTTCGCCTGCTGGCCCCCGGCATAGCGGATCGTGCCCTCGCCCTGGCGCTTGCCCGCGGCGAACATGCCCTCGTAGACATCGCCGTTGGCATAGGTCGCCCGGCCCTGGCCGTCGATTTCGCCGGCGTTCCAGGTGCCGGTATAGACAAAGCCGTCGGGCATGGTGATCGTGCCCTGACCTTCGCGCTGGCCATTGGCGAACTGCCCTTCATAGACGGTGCCATCGGCATAGGTCGCCTTGCCCTGGCCGGACCGCTGCCCGTTCACCCATTCGCCGACGTAGGAATAGCCGTCGGTATAGGTCATCGTGCCGATGCCGTGGTTCTTGGCGTTCTTGAACTGGCCCTCATAGACCAGCCCATTGGCGTATTCGGCAACGCCCTTGCCCTCGATCACGCCCGCAACCCAGTCGCCTTCGTAAGAGCTGCCATCGGGATAGACGATCCGGCCCTGGCCCTCGGCCAGATCGTTGCGGAAGTCGCCGACATAGACCGAGCCATCGGGATAGGTGACCTGGCCCTCGCCCTCGATCCGCCCCGCGACCCATTCGCCAAGGTAGGCATAGCCATCGGTGCCGGTGAAACTGCCGGTACCGTGACGCCGGTCGTTCAGGAACTGACCCTCGTAGACGTCGCCATTGGCATAGGTCACCTTGCCGTTGCCCTGGCGTTCGCCATTGACCAGCTGGCCCTCGTAGACATCGCCATTGGCCTGAATCAGATTGCCGGTGCCGTTGATCTGGCCCTCGGACCAGGCGCCTTCATAGATCAGCCCATCGGGCATGGTCAGCTTGCCCTGACCCTCGCGCGCGCCGCGCACCAGGTCGCCCTCATAGATCGCGCCATCGGGATAGCTGATCTTGCCCTTGCCCTCCTTGACGCCATCCACCCAGGTCCCTTCGTAGATATAGCCGTTCGGGCTTTGCATCCGGCCGGTGCCATTGTGCATCGCATCGCGAAACCCGCCTTCGTATTTCACGCCATTGGCGTAGACGGCTGCGCCGGTGCCGTTGATCTTGCCGTCGATCCAGTCGCCCTCGTAGGTGCCGCCATCGGCAAAGGTGATCTTGCCGAACCCCTCGGGTTTGCCCTTGGCGAACGCGCCTTCATAGACCGAGCCGTTGGGAAAGCGCGCGATGCCCTGGCCCTTGATCTCGCCCGCCACCCAGGCGCCGGTGTATTCATAGCCGTTGGGCAGCCGATAAGTGCCGATGCCGTCCTGTTTGCCGTCCTTGAACGTGCCCTCATAGACGCCGCCGTCCTCGTATTGTTTCAGCACGACGTCGCCGCTGCCCTGGGCAAGAGCGGCCTGATTAATGAATATGGCGCCGACCAAAGCGACCAGCCTGAACGTGTTCTGCACGATTTCCCCCATCCGGCGGGTATATGTTCCCCGGTGTGCTGCTGCACGGTAGCCTAGTAGAGCCGCCATGTCCTTACAACGGTTTTTGGGGCCGGTTTTTGGCGGCAATCGGCTTTCCTAGCGCTGACGATCTGCTAAGACCCGAGGCAGACCGCTATGAGGAACCCGATGGGCAATCGTTTCCGCCTGACTTTGGCACAGCTGAACCCAAGCGTTGGCGCCATCGAAGCCAATGCCGAGATGGCGTTTTCCGCCTGGCAAGCCGGGCGTGACGCCGGGGCCGATATGGTGGCGCTGACCGAGATGTTCATCACCGGCTATCAGGTGCAGGATCTGGTGATGAAGCCCGCCTTCACCCTGCACGCCATGCGCGCGATCGAGGCGCTGGCGCTGCGCTGTGCGGATGGCCCGGCGCTGGGTATTGGCGGGCCCTATGCCGAGGGCACGCAGCTGTTCAACGCCTATTACGTGTTGCAGGGCGGCAAGATCAGCGCGCGGCTGCTGAAACACCATCTGCCGAACGAGACGGTGTTCGACGAGGTGCGGCTTTACGACGTCGGGCCGATCAACGGGCCCTACCGGGTTGGGCCGTTGCGCATCGGCACGCCGATCTGCGAAGATGCCTGGCACGAGGACGTGTGCGAGGCGCTGGCGGAATCGGGTGCCGAGATCCTGCTGGTGCCCAATGGCTCGCCCTATTTCCGCGACAAATACGACACCCGGATGTCCCACATGGTCAGCCGCAGCGTGGAAACCGGGCTGCCGCTGATCTACCTGAACATGGTGGGCGGACAGGACGATCAGGTGTTTGACGGCGGCACATTCGTGATCAACCCGCATGGCGAACTGGCGATGCAGTTGCCGGTGTTTGACGAGGTGGTGGCCCATGTGGATTTCGTTGAAACGGGCGATGGCTGGCGGGCGGAGCATGGCGAAAAGGCAGCGTTTCCGGATCCCTGGGAGCAGGATTACCGTGCCATGGTACAGTCCGTGCGCGACTATTTCGCCAAGACCGGTTTCAAAAAGGCGCTGCTGGGCCTGTCGGGCGGGGTCGACAGCGCGATCGTGGCGGCGATTGCCGCGGATGCCTTGGGGCCGGACAATCTGCGCTGCGTGATGCTGCCGTCGGAATACACCAGCCAGGCTTCGCTGGACGACGCGGCGGCGGTGGCGCGGGCTTTGGGTTGCCGGCTGGACACCGTGCCGATATCCGGGCCGCGCGCTGCGGTCACGCAGGCTTTGGCGCCGCTGTTCGAGGGCACGGACCCGGATCTGACCGAGGAAAACATCCAGTCGCGGCTGCGCGGATTGCTGCTGATGGCGCTGAGCAACAAGTTCGGCGAGATGCTGCTGACCACCGGCAACAAATCCGAGGTCGCGGTGGGCTATGCCACGATTTATGGCGATATGGCGGGCGGCTATAACCCGATCAAGGATCTGTACAAGACACGCGTGTTCGAAACCTGCCGCTGGCGCAACGCCAACCACCGGCCCTGGATGATGGGCCCGGCAGGCGAGGTGATTCCGCCCGGTGTGATCGACAAACCGCCAAGTGCTGAACTGCGCGAGGATCAGAAGGACGCCGACAGCCTGCCGCCTTACGAGGTGCTGGATGCGATCCTGGAGCAGTTGATCGATTTCGAGGCGTCGGTGGCCGAGGTGGTGGCGCTGGGCCATGACGCCGCGACCGTCAGGAAGGTCGAACATCTGATCTACATTTCGGAATACAAGCGGTTCCAGTCCGCGCCGGGCACCCGGCTGACGCCGCGCAGCTTCTGGCTGGACCGGCGCTACCCGATCGCCAATCGCTGGCGCGATCCGGGCTGATCCGGCGCCGCCGCATGTGGCGGGCTTTAGATCGGTTGCGCGGTGCAGTCGGGCAGCAGTTCTTTGAACACGTCGGGGCGGCACAGGCTGGTGCCTTCGGTCATCACGGCAGAGGTGGCGGCGGCGGTGCCATGGGCCAAAGCAACCTCGGGCGGCTGATCTTGCGCGATGGCCAGCGTGAAAGCGCCGACAAAACTGTCGCCGGCGCCGACGCGGCTGACGACCTTGACCGTGGGGCCGACCGAATGCCAGCGGCCAGCGGCGCTGGCCAGCACCGAACCGTCGGCGCCGCGCGCGATGATCACGGTGCGTGCGACGCCCCTGTCGACGATGGAGCGCGCGAAATCCGCGGTATCGGCGGCGGCGGGCAGGGGGCGGCCTGCCAGGCCTTCGGCCTCTTCGGCGTCCATGCGCAGGGCATAGATCGCCTCGCGTGGCTCGGAAACAAGGTGATGCAGCGCGGGACCCGAGGTGTCCACGATCAACCGCGCCTTGCGGCCCGCGACGTGGCTGGCAAGAATGCTGGGGAAATCCTTGGCGACACCCGGCGGCTGGCTGCCGGACAAGACCACCAGCGTGCCATCCCCGGCGGCCTGATCGATGCTGCGCAGGCCGCGTTCGACATCGGGCTCGGTCCAGCTGGGACCAGGGGTCACGAAACGGTATTGCGCGCCGCTCGAGGCATCGATCACCGATGTGCTTTGCCGGGTTTCACCGGGGCCCTGAAAGGCCACGGTCGGCACGCCTTCCAGCGCCAGCAATTCCAGCAGCCGCGCCCCCGTCGGACCACCGATGGCAATCAGAGATGTGGCCTGCCCGCCCAGCAGCCGCACCGCGCGGGCGACGTTGATGCCGCCGCCGCCGGGGTCGATCTGCGGCTCGGTACAGCGCAGTTTCCGGTCCGGGGATGTATGCGGCGCGGTGGTGCTGAAATCGACCGTGGGATTCAGGGTGATGGTCAGGATATCGGTTTGCATTCCCGTCCGCTCCATTGGCTGCGTTTCCGGTTCGTTGTGCGAAATGCAGCGCGGCGGTGCAACCGGCAAATGCGCAGGGGCGGCCCGGGAAACGGTCCGCCCCAGAGTGGCGGATGCCGCCTACATCATCATCTGATAGCTGGCGGGCACATAGTTGAACCCGTCGCCTCGGGTTTCGACGTACCCCATGCCGGGGAAGGGCATGTGATAGCCGATCAGCGGCACCCGGTCCGCGGCCAGCATCCCAAGGATGCGGCGGCGGGTGGCGGCGGCGGCACCCTTGTCCATGTCGAATTTCACTTCCCAATCCGGATAGGCCAGCGACCAGACATAATGATTGGCCGTGTCCGCCATCAGCAGGATCCGCTGGCCGTCGCTTTCCAGCATATAGACCATGTGCCCCGGCGTGTGCCCGAATGCGGCCATGCCGGTGATGCCGGGCGCGACGCTGCCGCCATCGCCGATAAAGCTGGTCTTTTCGGCCAGCGGGCGCATGTTCTTTTCGAACCCATCATTGTCGCGGGCCGCCCAGGCGTCGAACTCCACCTGCCCGGTGACATAGCTGGCATTGGCATAGGTCGGCACGCCGTCATTCATCAGCCCGCCGATGTGATCGCCATGCATATGGGTGATGACGACGATGTCGATATCCTCGGGCGCATAGCCGGCATCGGCCAGCGCAGGCAATGTTCCCGCAGCCGAAAGGCCGGTGTCAAACAGGATCGTCCGGGCGCCGGTGTTGACCACCGTCGGCGTGAAATAGAACTGAGTCTTGTCGGCGGGGATGAAATTGGCGGTGCTGACGGACGCGAATTCTTCGGGCGAGACATTCATGCCGAAAATGTTCTGCGGGCCTTCCACCGCCCGGCTGCCCGCCAGGATGGTCGCGACCTGAAAGCTGCCCAGAGAGAATGTGTTCTGGCGGGCATTCATCGGCATGCCGGCGTGGCTGGCGGCAAGCGCCGGGGACGAAGCGAGGCCGGCAGCCAGCGGCAGGGCGGCCCCGGATAACAACGCGGTACGGCGGGTCATGTGCAATGCGGATCGGGACATCAAGGCTCTCCTTCCAGGAAAATCGCTATTCTTGAAGATACCCCAAATGGGGTATCGGACCAGGTAAAATTTTCGTAAGACGCGAAGAAGCGCGCATTGCCTTTACAGCCACCATTCATCGATGGCGGCGATATCATCGTCCGACCAGCCGAAATGATGCGCCAGTTCGTGAACCAATACATGCGCGACCAGATCGCCCAGGGCTTCGTTGCCGCGTTCCGTCCATTCGGCAAGGATCGGGCGACGGAACAGCCAGATGGTGTCGGGTTGCGTCGGCTGATCGAAGCTGGATTTCTCGGTGAGGGGAATGCCCTGATAAAGGCCGGTCAGTTCCATCGGGTTTCGGATACGCAGATCGCGCAGCATATGGGCGGGCGGCATGTCGACGACCTGAATGGCAAGGCTGCGCGCGGTGGCGGCGAATGGTTCCGGGATCGTTGACAAAGCCCTGTCCACCAGCGACTCGAATGCCGCCAGGTTAGGCAGAGACTGCGAGGTTGCGTCAGGCGATGTCATTCAGGGGATATGGGCGAGGGCGGGCGCGTTGGAAAGATGTGATCGTGACAAAACGCGGCGCAGGCCGCAAAAACAGCAGAACGCCAGGAGGTCCGGCATGGCACAGAACAAGACCCAGCCCACAGACGCCGATGTGGCGGCATTTCTGCATTCCGTGGACCATCCCCGGCGGCGCAGCGATGCGATACGGCTGGATGCGCTGTTTCGGGATGTGACCGGGTTTTCGCCGGTGATGTGGGGGCCGTCGATCGTGGGCTATGGCCGGTATCACTATGTCTATGACAGCGGGCGGCAGGGCGATTTTCTGGCGACGGGATTTTCGCCGCGCAAGGCCAATCTGTCGGTCTATATCATGCCCGGCTATGCCGAATTCGGCGACCTGCTGGCCGATCTGGGCAAGCACAAGCTGGGCCGGGCGTGCCTCTATATCAACAAGCTGGACGATGTGGACCAGGCGGTGCTGGCACGGCTGATCCAGGCCGGGCTGGACCGGCTTGGCACATTCTGGCCGGTGCGGCCAAACTGATCGCGGCGCAGGAAATCCGCCGATGTGGACAACGCGGGCGGGGTGTGACAGAGCAGCGGCCAAGGAGATGCGCCGATGACCACCACCCGTTTCGCCCCCTCGCCCACAGGCTATCTGCATGTCGGAAACCTGCGCACGGCGCTGTTCAACTACCTGATCGCGGCCAAGGCGGGCGGGACATTCATCCTGCGGCTGGACGACACCGATCCCGAACGCTCCAGGCCCGAATATGCCGATGCGATTCAGCGCGATCTGGAATGGCTGGGCCTGCACTGGGACCGGATCGAGCGGCAGTCCGCAAGGCTGGACCGCTACGCGGCGGCGGCGGACCGGCTGCGCGAGGCCGGCCGGTTCTATGAGGCGTTCGAAACACCGACCGAGCTGGACCTGAAGCGCAAGAAACAGCTGAACATGGGCAAGCCGCCGGTCTATGACCGGGCGGCCCTGGCCTTGCCCGAGGCCGAAAAGGCGCGGCTGCGCGCCGAGCGGTCGCCGCATTGGCGATTTCTGCTCGATCGGGCGCGGATCGAGTGGGATGACGGCATCCTGGGCGATATCTCGATCGATGCCGCCAGCGTCAGCGATCCGGTGCTGATCCGGGGCGACGGGCAGGTGCTGTACACGCTGGCCTCGGTTGTGGATGACACCGAGATGGGGGTGACGCATGTGGTGCGCGGATCGGACCATGTGACCAACACCGCGACGCAGATACAGATCATCGAGGCGCTGGGCGGCAGCGTTCCGGCCTTTGCGCATCATTCATTGCTGACCGGCCCGCAGGGCGAGGCGCTGTCCAAGCGGCTGGGCACGCTGGCGTTGCGCGATCTGCGCGAGCGCGGGGTGGAACCGATGGCGCTGCTCAGCCACATGGCGCGGCTGGGTTCGTCCGATCCGGTCGAGCTGCGCGGCTCGATGGACGAGTTGATCGCGGGGTTCGATCTGACCCATTTCGGGGCGGCGCCGACCAAGTTCGACGAAGAAGACCTGTTCCCGCTGACCCACCGCTATCTGCAAACGCTGCCGTTTGCGGCCGTGGCGGATCAGGTGGCGGCGCTGGGTGTGCCGGGCGAGATCGCCGAACGCTTCTGGACGGTCGTGCGTGAAAACATCACGGTGCGGGGCGAGATGGCTGACTGGTGGACATTTTTCCGCGACGGGGCAGCCGCGCCGCTGGTGGCGGAAGAGGATCGCGAGTTCGTCGCACAGGCCTTCGCGATGCTGCCGCCGTTCCCCTATGACGACGGCACCTGGGGCGCCTGGACGGCGGCGGTGAAACAGGCGACCGGGCGCAAGGGGCGCGCCCTGTTCATGCCGCTGCGCCATGCGGTGACCGGGCGGCAACGCGGCCCGGAAATGGCCGATGTGATGGCCTTGCTGCAGACGCCGCCAAGGCTATAACTGACGATCATGTCAGAGCAGGCGAAATTCCTTGAAGGCAACCTGTTCCGCCACATCGCGGTGATGTCGCTGACCGCGTCCGTCGGGCTGATGGCGGTGTTCGTCGTCGATTTCGTCGACATGATCTTTATCTCGATGCTGGGCAAGGCGGAATTGGCGGCGGCAATCGGCTATGCCGGCGCGATCCTGTTTTTCACCTCGTCCTTCGGAATCGGGATGGCAATCGCGGCGGGCGCGCTGGTGGCGCGGGCGCTGGGCGAGGGCGACGAGACGCTGGCGCGGCAACGCTCCAGCCATGCGCTGATTTATGGCGTGCTGTTCGGGGCGGTGTTTTCGGGCGTGGTTTGGGTGTTCCTGCCGGAACTGGCCGCCTTGATGGGCGCGTCGGGGCAGACCCTGGATCTGGCGGTGAATTATCTGGCGATCATCGTGCCATCGCTGCCTTTGTTGCTGATCGGCATGGTCGGCGGGGCGATTTTGCGCGCCCGGGGTGCGGCGCGCCGCGCGATGATGGCGACGATCTATGGCGGGCTGGTCAATGCGGTTCTGGACCCGATCCTGATCTTCGGGCTGGATCTGGAACTGACCGGGGCGGCGCTGGCCAGCGTCGCGGCGCGGATCGCGATTGCCGGCACCGCGCTGCTGCCGCTGATCCGGCATTACGGCGGCTTTGAACGACCCGCCGCGCGCGGGTTGGCCAGGGATTTGCGCCCGGTTCTGTTGATCGCGTTCCCGGCGATTCTGACCCAACTGGCAACGCCCATCGGACAGGCTTATGTGACCCGCTCGATGGCCGCCTTCGGCGAGGATGCGGTGGCGGGCATGGCGATCGTCGCACGAATGATCCCGATCTCCTTTGGCGTGCTTTTCGCGCTGTCAGGCGCAATCGGCCCGGTGATCGGCCAGAATTTCGGCGCGGAACGGCATGACCGGGTCCGGGGCGCGTTTCGCGACGGGCTGATATTCACGGCACTGGTGGTGGTTTTCGTGTCCGTCGTGCTGTTCTTTCTGCGCGGCCCGATCGTGGCTCTGTTCGAGGCCGAGGGCATGACGCGCACCCTGATCTTCTGGTTCTGCGGCCCGCTGGCGCTGGCATTCTTTTTCAACGGGGTGATCTTTGTCTCCAATGCCGCGTTCAACAATCTGGGCCATCCGTTCTATTCGACCTGGATCAACTGGGGCCGGCACACATTGGGCACGATCCCGTTCGTGATCCTGGGCGGCTGGCTGATCGGGGCGCCCGGCGTGCTGATCGGGCAGGCGTTTGGCGGCGTGATCTTTGGCGGGTTTGCCTGGGCGCTTGCCTACCGGGTCATGGACACGGCGCGCCGCGAACAGGTGGCGCCGGTGGCGCCGTTCCAGCGCCAGTCGCGGCTGATGCAATTGCTGCATCTGCGGCGCTAGAGCGCAATCCGAAAACTGGGCACCGGTTTTCGGAACAAATTGCGCTTAATGATAAATGGCCAAAGCATCGCCCGCGATTCAGATATCGTGGGCGATGCTTTAGGATTGTCGGAATTGTAGAAGGCCATAGCCGATGAAACCGATCTCAATCGAAAGTTTCTGCACGCCGGATGTGGGATTTGTGCGCATCACCGATCAGGACGGCGCGCAGGGCTGGGGCCAGGTTTCGACCTATCACGCCGACATCACCTGTCAGGTGCTGCACCGGCAGGTGGCGCCCTGGGTTCTGGGTCAGGACACGACCGATCTGGACGATCTGCTGGATCTGGTGACGGAGCGAGAGCACAAGTTTCCCGGCTCATACCTGCGCCGCGCTTTGGCCGGATTTGATACCGCGGTCTGGGATCTGCGCGGCAAGGCGGCGGGGCTGCCGGTGGCGGCCCTGCTGGGCGGCAGCGCGGGGCCGATCCGGGCCTATGCCTCATCGATGAAGCGCGACATCAGCCCGGCGGACGAGGCGGCGCGGCTGCTGCGGCTGCGTGACGAAAACGGGTTCACCGCGTTCAAGGTGCGCGCCGGGGCCGAGGTCGGGCGCGGACAGGACGAATGGCCGGGGCGCACCGAACAGATCATTCCGGCGATGCGGCGCGCCTTGGGTCCCAACGTGGATCTGCTGATCGACGCCAATTCCTGCTATGCCCCCGCGCGCGCGATCGCGGTGGGCCGGATGCTGGAGGCCGAAGGGTTCTGCCACTTTGAGGAACCCTGCCCTTATTGGGAACTGGAGCAGACCAAACAGGTCACGGATGCGCTGGACATCGACGTCACCGGCGGCGAGCAGGATTGCGACCTGCCGACATGGCGGCGGATGATCGACATGCGTGCCGTCGACATCGTGCAGCCCGACATCTGCTATCTGGGCGGTATCGCGCGCACGCTGCGGGTCTGCCGGATGGCGGCGGAGGCGGGCCTGCCGGTGACGCCGCATTGCGCCAACCTGTCGATGGTGACGCTGTTCACCATGCACCTTCTGCGCGCCATTCCGAATGCCGGCAAATACCTGGAATTCTCGATCGAGGGCGCGGATTATTACCCCTGGCAGGAGGGGCTGTTCACCGATTCGCCCTATGACATCCGCGACGGGCAGGCCGTCGTGACCGACCGCCCCGGCTGGGGGGTAGAGATATCTCCGGAATGGCTGGCGAAATCGTCGTATCAGCGGTCTGATCTGGCCTGAAACCGGGAAGGAATCGCCTGAACTATCTGGTGGAGCCGATCGGGCGCGCGTGTGAGGTTCGGTTTCTGTTTACTTTCAATTAGATAACCATACACATCTTCGGCCGATGTGACACCGCTTGGTAACGCTTTTTGCCATTAGATCGTGCCGGTCGCTCCATTTCTCCGGATGGGACTACATCGAACGAAATCTGGGGAGTCTTGACCCTGCCGCAGAGATTTGAACTCGATTGTGCTTCGTCTTGAGAATTGAAAAACAACAATAAAAATTCGCGCATCGAGATGGCGGTGTCGCAGGTTGGGTGTCACAGTTATTGGAGTTCAATCTCACTGCGCTCGGGTGGGGCGACCCGACCCAACAACGTGGGAAATGGAAACCTGGCAATATTCCATTGGATGTAGCTTCCGGCCCATTCCTGCCGTTCGACTGCTAATCTGAGCGCTGCGGTGCGGCCCGCCGTTCCGGACATTGGTGCAAGGCGCAGTTTTTCAGTTTTTTTCGATGTCAGGGCCGCGGGACGAAGTTATCTCTATCGCGCTCGACGACGTCAGCACTGGGCATTCAATCCATCGCGATGCCGATTCAGCCCAGCCGAAGCCGCGTGCAGTCACACCCCGGCCCATCATCAACCGTGCCATTGGCGCTGACTCTAGAAAATCTACATCGGATCAGAAATCGATGAAGTCGAGGAGTTCTTTGATTTTTTTTATTGGAATAGGCTTTTTCAGTGTGTCTCTGATGGGGCGTGTAGTGGTGGCATCCACCGGGATCGTTGATTTGAAACTATCAATTGACCCACCGGAAACTATGCATACCGGACAGCTCAGTCCCTTTTCCGCAATCCATGCCAGGCTTTCGAATCCATCCATCTCGGGCATCATCAAATCCAAAACTACAAGAGAAGGATCGCTGATTCTCTCCAAAGTGCCCGTCAGATCGCGACCGTTCTCGCACTCGATAACATGCCAACCTTCACCTTCAGCAACTTGGCGAATGAATTCCCTGAATTCAGGCTCATCGTCAGTGATTATCAGAGTTTTTTTTGAAGACGACTCCACAACGTTTCCAGACGTATTTGCCACAAAAGATCCGAATTTCCTGGATGACAGAAGAGCGTTAAGAACCGGATAATTCTGAATCGAGATACCGAGAATAGTTGCAAGCGCGGTTGGTTTCTTGTGAATGCGACGAGTTTATTGGCCCACACCGATGTCGTACAATGCGGCGCGCCCTATCGCGCTAAGGGATTGGGGTCGCATTCAGGCGATGGAAATCATCATATTTTCCGATTACGATTAGTCTGATACGAAGATGGTGCGCGAAGCCGCTAAAGTAGTCAGTGAACGGACGTTGGCAAGAATGCTCTCGGCGGAAAGGTCCAATGCAAACATCTTTATTGCCGCAGCCGCGGCGGCGCTGGTCGCTCTTGTCGTCGGGTTTGCGGTTTATGCTTACCAAAATGAAAAGAAACGGAATTTCGAGTCATTTGCTGAACGTGTCAGCCGAGAAACCGCGCAATCTGCGATCGATGTCGAGAACCGCATCACCACGCTCGACCTGGTTGTCAATGCAACGTCGAATCATATCACCCAAGCCGAACGGATCGGTGGCAATTACGCCTCGACTGGCAATCTACGCCCCTATCTGATTGATATCACGCAGGAACTCTCGACGTTGCGGACGGTTGTGGTGATCGATCCGCAGGGGATCGTCACGGATGATCTGCGCGAAGGCCAGCCCGGTCGCGGAATTGACGTCTCTGACCGGGCATATTTCATGGCTCATTTGTCGGGCGGCGTGGACGGCACTTTCATCGCAGACCCTGTCGTCAGCCGGGTCGATGGGAAATGGACATGGACCCTCAGCACCGCCGCAAGAGACGCTTCAGGAAAACTTCTGGCAGTCGTCTTGGCGTCGGTCGACGAAAACTATTTTCAGGACATCTTTAATCAGTCCGCACCCACGCAAGGACTTGAGAAATTCCTGCTGCACGTCAATGGCACGGTTCTGGAGGCTTCGGCCCAACACAAACCGCTGCTGGGAACGAAGATCGACAACCTGCCCCTGATCGAAACGGTGAAACGGGACGGCGCTATTGTTTCGAGCTCCATCGAGGGGCCATTGAACAGGCAGGGTTTCCTCGTAGCGGCGCAAAGCGTTGAGTCCTGGCCGGCCGTGGTGGTGAACCTGTTGTCCCGCAAGGAGATCGACGCGCAATTGTCCGGTTTCCTCTGGCTGACCTTTCTGGCCGCCGGAGTGATCAGCATGATGATCGCATCGGCCGCAATGTTGATGATCGGGTTCGTAGGGATGCGGGCGGCGAGCGAGGCGGCAATCAGGGAAAGCGAAACGAAATTTCGGTCCGCGTTCCAGAACGCGGCCCTTGGCAATTTGGTCTTCGGCAAAGACGGCGTGATACAGATGTGCAATGCCACCGCAGAGAAAATCTTTGGCAACTCGGCCAATGGGGTCGTTGGCGAAAATGCCGCATATCTTTTCCCGGAGGCACGCGGCAAAGACTTCGGCGATTTCATCCGGAAGTTCATGGTGACGGCAAGCAGCGGATCATCCGGTATCGGAGTGGAGACGACAGCACTCCGCAAAGACGGCAATGAGTTTCCAATCAGCCTGATCGCAAGCGAGATGTCCACGCGGCAAGACGGGTTGATCATCGGCTCTTTCACAGACCTGACAGAACTAAAGAGCCTTCAGGAACAGGTATTTCATGTACAGAGGCTGGAGGCGGTCGGCCAACTGACGGGCGGGATCGCCCATGAGTTCAATAACATCCTGGCGGTTGTCATGGGCAACGCCGAACTGCTTAAAGAGCAAGCCGAATTGACGGAGTCCTCCGAAGCGATGGCAGGTATCATCGTGTCTTCTGCAGAAAGGGGGGCGCAACTTACGCAGCGCCTTCTCGCATTTTCGCGAAAACAATCCCTAAAACCCCAGGTTCTGGAAATCGATGAGTTGGTCACTGATATGGTGGCTCTGCTTACCCCCACACTCGGAGAATCGATCAGGATCGAAGCGCGCACGCCGTCCGGTATTTGGAATGCATACGCAGACCGCGGCCAAGTCGAGGCCGCGCTGCTGAATCTGGCGATCAACGCGCAACATGCCATGCCCGACGGCGGCGGGTTGCTGATTGAATGCGCGAACCAACGGTTTGACAGGGCTGACATGCAGGACGGCATCGAGGTTCGCGCCGGGGACTACGTGGTTCTTTCCGTGACCGATCAGGGCACCGGCATGTCGGTTGCGATCAAGAACCGCGCGTTCGAGCCGTTTTTCACCACCAAGGATGTTGGGCAGGGAAGCGGTCTGGGGCTTTCGATGGTGTTTGGATTTGCCCAGCAATCCGGCGGCTATGCGGCGATCACGAGCGAACAGGGCAAGGGAACGACAGTCAGCATTTACCTGCCAAGAGCGCGTGATGAGGAAACGGCGAAGGAGTTATCACGGGAACGACAGGTTTCACCCGGCGGCGGCGAGATTATCCTGGTAATCGAAGATGATCTTGAGGTGAGAAACCTGGCCGAATCCATTTTGGAAAGCCTTGGTTACAAGGTCTTCGGCGTGCCCGATGCGTTGGGCGCGCGCGAGGCTTTGTCGCGATTGCCACCCGTTTCGTTGATCCTGTCCGACATCGTCTTGCCCGGAGGCGTTAGTGGGCCACAATTCGTTGACGAAATTCGACCGGAATATCCGGATATCAAGATCATATTCATGTCCGGGTATGCGGCGCATGCAGCCAAACACCACAGCATCACGCTGTTGGATGAGGTAGTTCTGAGAAAACCCTTCCGCAAATCCCAACTTGCGGAAGCGGTGCGGGCCGCGCTTGAATGATTGAAGCCAATAACTGTCCGTTTCCTATGCGTCCGGTCTGACCGCACAGCCACAGATGGCAGCCACTGAAGCGATTGTGTTCGGAAAGGAATGCCAATGATGCCAAAACGGCGGCAACACCGGAATGTAGATTCTGCAATACCAATCTGCATTGCAGCGGACTGGCGATACGTCCGTCAATTCCTCGTCGACCGTGCTCGAATGCCAATACCGGGGCGGGTGGCTGCTTTTCGGCGATCGGTTTGACGCCTTCGCACCTGCGGAGAAAGTCCAGTTCCCGCCCGAATCTCGTAGGCCCTCAGCGTAACAACTCTAGATATTCTCCATTAAATATCAGTAAGTTACTGATATGAAAGCCTCATAGTGAGGGATGGTGGAGCCGATCGGGATCGAACCGACGACCTCGTCATTGCGAACGACGCGCTCTCCCAACTGAGCTACGGCCCCACTGGGCGCTTATTTGGTGCCTTTTGGCGGTTGTGTCAAGCAAGCGGTGCTGCGTTCCCGGTTCAGGATTCCGCCTCGGCGACGTTGGATTTCACCGCAAAGAAGCTGTCAGGCGTGCAGGAAATCGAATCGATGCCCGCCTGAACCAGAACCTTGGCGAAATCCGGGTAATTGGACGGTGCCTGGCCGCACAGCCCGACCTTGCAGCCTGCCGCGTGGGCGCGCGAAATGATGCTCTGGATCATCCAGACAACCGCCGGGTGACGCTCATCAAACAGCGCGGCCAACTGGTCGCTGTCGCGGTCGATTCCCAGTGTCAGCTGGGTCAGATCGTTCGAGCCGATGGAAAACCCGTCAAAGCGCTTGGCGAATTCCTCGGCCAGGATCACGTTGGACGGCACCTCGCACATCACATAGATCTGCATCCCGTTCTTGCCGCGCTCCAGCCCTTCGGCTTTCATCACGTCCAGTACCCGGTCCGCCTCTTCGGGTGTGCGGCAGAACGGGATCATCACGATGACATTGTCAAAGCCCATTTCCTCGCGCACCCGCCGGATCGCCTTGCATTCCAGCGCAAAACCGTCGCGATAACCGGGGTCGTAATAGCGCGAGGCGCCGCGCCAGCCGATCATCGGATTTTCCTCGTGCGGCTCGAACTGCCGCCCGCCCAGCAGGTCGGCGTATTCGTTGGTCTTGAAATCGCTCATCCGCACGATGACGGTTTCGGGATAGCAGAACGAGGCGATCCGGCTTAGCCCCATGGCCAGATGGTCGACGAAATACTCGGCCTTGTCCTCGTAGCCTTTGGTCAGCGCCTCGATTTCCGCCTTGGCGGCCTCGTCCTTCAACTCGTCGAAATGCAGCAGCGCCCGCGGATGCACCTTGATCGTGTTCATGATCACGAATTCCATCCGTGCCAGACCGACGCCGTCGGTGGGCAGCCGCCACCAGCGCGCCGCCGTCGCCGGGTTGGCCAGGTTCAGCATGACCTTGGTCTTTGTCTCGGGCACCGAATCCAGCCGGATTTCCTCGACCTCGAACTGCGCGGTGCCGGAATAGACGTAACCTTCGTCGCCCTCGGCGCAACTTACCGTAACCTCCTGATCGTCATGCAGGAAATGCGTGGCATCGCCACAGCCGACGATGGCCGGCACGCCAAGCTCGCGGCTGACGATCGCCGCATGAGACGTGCGCCCGCCATGGTCGGTGACAATGGCGCTGGCGCGTTTCATGATCGGCACCCAGTCCGGATCGGTGGTGCCCGTGACCAGAATGCCGCCGTCGACAAAGCTGTCGATGTCGCGCACATCCTCGATCAGGCAGACCCGGCCGGTCGCCACCGCCGCGCCGACCGACATGCCGGTGACCAGCACCTCGCCGGCATCGGTCACCTTGTAGGATTTCATCGCCCCGACATCGACGCGGGACTGCACGGTTTCCGGGCGCGCCTGCACGATATAAAGCCGCCCGTTGATGCCGTCCTTTGCCCATTCCATATCCATCGGGCATTCATAGTGCTTCTCGATCTCGGCGGCCTGTCGCGCCAGTTCGATGACCTCGTCGTCATTCAGAACAAAGCGCCCGCGCTCGGCCTTTGATGTCGGGACGTTCTTGATATCGCCGGTGGATGTCCCGGCATAAATCATCTTTTTCTCTTTGGCGCCCAGCTTCTTTTCAAGAATGGGCTTCAGTTTCGGGTTGTTCAGAAAGGGCTTGTAGACCTGGAATTCATCGGGTGTCACCGCACCCTGCACCACGTTCTCGCCCAGCCCCCAGGCGGCGTTGATCAGCACCACCTTGTCAAAACCGGATTCGGTGTCGATCGAGAACATCACACCCGAGCCGCCAATGTCAGAGCGCACCATCTGCTGCACGCCAATCGACAGCGCGACCTGGGTGTGATCGAAGCCCTGGATGGTGCGATAGCTGATGGCGCGGTCGGTGAACAGCGAGGCATAGCATTTGCGGCAGGCGTCCAGCAGCGCGGCCTCGCCGACGACATTCAGGTAGGTTTCCTGCTGGCCGGCGAAACTGGCGTCCGGCAGGTCCTCGGCGGTGGCAGAGGACCGCACGGCAACCGACAGGTCGGTCTGCCCGGCGCGCGAGGACAGCTCGCGATAGGCGGCCTCGATATTGGCGCGCAGATCGGTCGGCCAGTCGCCCGCCACGATGGCGCGGCGGATCGTGTCGCCACAGACGTGCAGGGTGATCTTGCCCGCCGCCAGCGCCTCGGTCGTGTCCTTGATGATCTCGTTCAACCCGTTGAAATCGATATAGGCGCGGAAGGCATCGGCAGAGGTGGCAAAGCCGGGGGGCACATCGATGCCCATGGCGCCCAGGCGCTGCACCATTTCACCAAGCGAGGAATTCTTGCCGCCGACCAAAGCGACATCGCCGCGTTCGAGGTTCTCGAAGAAGATGACGTCTTTGGATTGCCCAGCCATAATATGCCCCTTTGCGACCGAATGAAAACGCTGTCGGGCGTCAACCTAGCGATTCGCGCGGATCGGGCGTTGATCTTGGTCAAGGTGGCGGCCGCTCTTCGCCCTCTGACGCGCGCGCCTCGCGACACGCGCCCGCAAGGGGGCGAAGAGCGGCCCGCGCTTACTCGGCGGCTTCCAGATAATCGGTCAGCGGCGGGCAGGTGCAGATCAGGTGGCGGTCGCCATAGACATTGTCGACCCGGTTCACCGGCGGCCAGTATTTGTCGACCCGGAACGCGCCCGCCGGGTAACAGGCCTGTTCGCGGCTATAGGGCCGGTCCCATTCGCCGACCAGATCCTCGACCGTGTGGGGGCTGCGTTTCAGCGGGTTGTTGTCGGCATCGATCTCGCCCTTTTCCACTGCGCGGATTTCTTCGCGGATCGACAGCATCGCGTCGCAGAATCGGTCAAGTTCGGCCTTGGTTTCGGATTCCGTCGGTTCCACCATCAGGGTGCCTGCCACCGGCCAGCTCATCGTTGGGGCGTGAAAACCGTTGTCCATCAGGCGCTTGGCGATGTCGTCGACAGTGATATGCGCGTTGTCGGCAAAGGGCCGCGTATCAAGGATGCATTCATGCGCGACCCGCCCGCTTTTGCCCTTGAACAGGATGTCATAGGCGCCTTCCAGCCGTTTGGCGATGTAATTGGCGTTCAGGATCGCCACTTTCGTGGCCTGGGTCAGCCCGTCGCCGCCCATCAGCAAAACATAAGCCCAACTGATCGGCAGGATCGCGGCAGAGCCATAGGGCGCCGCACTCACCGGGCCTTCGCTGCCGCCGGTTTCGGGGTGGCCCGGCAGGTACGGGGTCAGATGCGCCGCCACACCGATCGGTCCCATGCCGGGGCCGCCGCCACCATGCGGGATGCAGAAGGTCTTGTGCAGGTTCAGGTGGCTGACGTCGCTGCCGATCTCGCCGGGTTTGGCCAGCCCGACCATGGCGTTCAGATTGGCGCCGTCCAGATAGACCTGACCGCCGAATTCATGTGTGATTTCGCAAACCTCGCGCACGGTTTCCTCGAACACGCCATGGGTCGAGGGGTAGGTGATCATGCAGGCGGCCAGCTTGTCACCCGCGGCTTGCGCCTTGGCCCGAAAATCGACCAGATCGATGTCGCCGTTTTCGGCCGATTTGACCACGACCACGGTCATCCCCGCCATTTGCGCGCTGGCCGGGTTGGTGCCGTGGGCGCTGACCGGGATCAGGCAGATGTTGCGATGGGTGTCGCCCTGCGCGCGGTGATAGGCGGCGATGGTCAGCAGGCCGGCATATTCGCCCTGCGCGCCGGAATTGGGTTGCATCGACATCGCGTCATAGCCGGTAATTTCACATAGCTTGGCCGACAGATCGTCCAGCATCTGCTTGTAGCCCTTGGTCTGATCGGCAGGCGCGAATGGGTGGATGTTGGCAAATTCCGGCCAGGTGATCGGCATCATTTCGACGGCCGCGTTCAGCTTCATGGTGCAGGATCCCAGCGGGATCATCGCCCGGTCCAGCGCCAGATCGCGATCAGCCAGCCGGCGCATGTAGCGCATCATTTCGGTCTCGGCGCGGTTCATGTGAAACACCGGATGGGTCAGGAAATCGGACTTGCGATGCAGCGAGTCCGGCACCCGGTATTCTTCGGTCAGGCCCGCCTTGCGATCATTGATGCCAAAGGCGTGCCACAGGCGTTCGATGGTCTCGGGCCGCGTGGTTTCATCGATGGTGATGCCGATCCGGGTGGCGCCGATGCGGCGCAAATTGATCCGCTGGCGCACGGCGGCGTCGATGATCGGGCCTTGCAGCGGGCCGACATCCACGGTGATCGTGTCGAAAAACGCCTTGGGTTCAACGGTATAGCCGTTTTCTTCCAGCCCGCGCGCGACACGCACGGTCTTGCGGTGCACCCGCTGCGCGATGGCGCGCAGGCCTTCGGGCCCGTGGAACACCGCATAGAACGAGGCCATCACCGCCAGCAGCGCCTGCGCCGTGCAGACGTTGGAGGTGGCCTTTTCGCGGCGGATGTGCTGCTCGCGGGTTTGCAGGCTGAGACGGTAGGCCTTGTTGCCGCGCGCATCGATCGAAACGCCGACGATCCGGCCCGGCATCGCGCGTTTATGCGCATCGTGGCAGGCCATATAGGCCGCGTGCGGCCCGCCATAGCCCATCGGCACGCCAAAGCGCTGGGTCGAGCCGACGGCGATGTCGGCCCCCATTTCGGCAGGCTCTTTCAGCAGCGTCAGCGCCAGCGGGTCGGCGATGACGATGCCCAGCGCCTTCACGCCGTGCAGGGCCGCGATCTGGCCGGTAAAATCGCGCAAACCGCCATGGGTTCCGGGATACTGAAAGATCGCACCGAACAGCCCCTCGGGCTGCATCGCCTCCGGGTCGCCCACGTCGACCTCGATGCCCAGCGGCGCGGCGCGTGTCCGCATCACCGCGATGTTCTGCGGGTGGCAGTTTTCATCGATGAAGAACCGGTCGGATTTCGACTTGCTGACCCGGTGCGCCATTGCCATCGCCTCCGCCGCCGCGGTCGCCTCGTCCAGCAGCGAGGCATTGGCGATGTCCAGCCCGGTCAGATCGCAGATCATGGTTTGATAGTTCAGCAACGCCTCCAGCCGGCCCTGGCTGATTTCCGGCTGATAGGGCGTATAGGCGGTGTACCAGGCCGGGTTTTCCAGGATATTTCGCTGGATCGCGGGCGGCGTGACGGTGCCGTGATAGCCCTGGCCGATCATGGTCGAATAGGCTTTGTTCTTTTTCGCGATCTGCCGCATGTGCCAGATCAACTGACGTTCCGACAAAGGCTTGCCGAAATCCAGCGGCTCTGCCTGACGGATCGAGGCTGGCACGGTCTGATCGATCAGCTGATCCAGCGATGTCACGCCCAGTACCGACAGCATCTCGTCCATTTCGGTCGGCGAGGGGCCGATATGGCGGCGGTTGGCAAAGTCATAGGGCCGGTAGTCTGTGGGCGTGAAAGGCATCGCGGCGGCTCCGTTATCCGATAAGGGCTTTATAGGCGGCTTCGTCCAGGAAATCGTCCAGCACGGACAGATCCTCGATCTTCATCTTGAAGAACCAGGCGTCACCCATCGGGTCGTCGTTGACCATGCTGGGGGTCTCTTCCAGGGCGCTGTTCACCTCGACGATTTCACCGTCCAGGGGCGCCAGAATGTCGGATGCGGCCTTGACGGATTCGATCACCGCGACTTCCTCGTCCTTGGTCACTTCGGTGCCGGGCTCGGGCAGTTCGACAAAGACGACATCGCCAAGTTGTTCAGAGGCGTGCGCGGTGATGCCGACGACAACCAGATCGTCCTCGATCTGCAGCCATTCGTGTTCTTCGGTGAATTTCATGTTTATCTCCCTGGGGTTGGTGTGCATGGCTTAGCGTTTGTAGGTCGAGGGCCGGAATGGCATCGGGGCGACCGTGACCGGCAGGCGTTTGCCGCGCAGCTCGCCATACAGCGTGGTTCCGTTTGCGGCATGTTCGCTTGCGACATAGCCCATCGACATCGGTGCCCCGATGGACGGACCGTAGGCGCCCGATGTCACTTCGCCAATCGCGTCGCCGCCTTCGGCACCAGCGAACAGCAGCGTGTGGGCGCGCATCGGCGCGCGCCCTTCGGGCAGCAGGCCGACGCGGCGCCGTGCCGCCCCTTCGTCGAACTCGCGCAGGATCCGGGCCGCGCCGGGAAAGCCGCCCGCGCGTTCGCCACCGGCGCGGCGCACCTTTTGCACGGCCCATTCCAGGGCGGCCTCGACCGGGCTGGTGGTGGTGTCGATATCATTGCCATAGAGGCACAGCCCGGCCTCCAGCCGCAGCGAATCCCGCGCGCCAAGCCCGATGGGCTGTACCGCCTCCTGCGCCAGCAGCGCGGTGGCAAAGGCGGTGGCACCGGTCTCGGGCACCGAAACCTCATAGCCGTCCTCGCCGGTATAGCCGGACCGCGAGACCCAGAGATCGCCAAAATCGGACGGCACAATCGCCACGTCCATGAATTTCATCGCTGCCACGCCGGGGGCGATGGCGTCAAGCGCGGCTTCGGCGGCCGGTCCCTGCAACGCCAGCAAGGCGCGGCCGGTGATTTCCTCGATCTCGCAGATATCGGACAGATGCGCGCGCAGATGCGCGATGTCGTCGGCCTTGCAGGCGGCGTTGACCACCAGAAACAGATGATCGCCGCGATTGGCGACCATCAGATCATCCAGGATGCCGCCGGCATCATTGGTGAACAACGCATACCGCTGACGCCCCTCGGGCAGCGCCAGAATGCTGACCGGGACCAGCGTTTCAAGGGCGCGCGCGGCGTCCGCCACGTCGCCGGATCGCGCACGAAGAATGACCTGTCCCATATGGCTGACATCGAACAGCCCCGCCGCCGCGCGGCAATGCAGGTGTTCCTTCATCACTCCCATCGGGTATTGCACCGGCATCTCATAGCCCGCGAACGGCACCATTTTGGCGCCCAGCGCCACATGCAGATCAAAAAGACAGGTCCGGTTCAGATCGGCCATCCAGGCGCCCCCAATGTCAAGCGTTCCACCAGAGATCCGAAGACACCCGGCACCCACACGGACGGTGATCCGCCCGGTCGATGCCCCCTCTGTCCTTTCGCCTGAGATCGTTATCCCTTCGGCGCCCCGGATCAGGTCCGGGGTCTCTCCAGAGTCTGTATACCAGCGGCAGGTCCGTTTGCCTGAGAGTTTACCGGGGCGGTTGCTCCTTCGGCACTGGCTTGCGCGCCAGATTCTCCCTGCGCTGATGTCCATTCAGTACGCCATGGTATGCGATCGGGCAAGGGGTTGCGCAATGCACGCGCGCTTGCCACATGAATGTGATGACAGAGCCTGCGGCAGATCCCTTCTTTTTTGGCTATGGCTCGCTTGTGAACCGGGCGACACATGGGTTTGACGACGCGCACCCCGCGCAGTTGCGCGGCTGGCGCCGGGCGTGGCGGCACACGGAACTGCGCCCTGTGGCGTTTCTGACAGCGGTGCCAGCCGAAGGCCATGTGATCGACGGGTTGATCGCGCATGTGCCGGGCGACGACTGGGACGCGTTGGATGTGCGCGAGCATGCCTATGATCGCAGTCCGGTGACGGCGCGCACGGATCATCCGGTCGGGCGCCCGGTGCAGATTCAGGTCTATTCGATTGCGCCGGGCAAACATGGGGTGCCCGATGCCACGCACCCGGTGCTGCTCAGCTATCTGGACGTGGTGGTGCAGGGCTATCTGCGTGAATTCGGCGAGGCGGGCGTCGCGCGGTTCTTTGAAACGACGGACGGCTGGGATGCGCCGATTCTGGATGACCGCGACAAGCCGGTCTATGCGCGCCACCAGCGCCTGGGGTCAGACGAACGGGCGCTGGTGCAGGACTGGTTGCGCGCGGTCGATGCGCAGGTGATCGCCCGGGTCTAGAAATCGACCTCGACCGCAACGCCTTTTTCAAAGGCGATGTCCAGCACTTTTGCCGCGACCGCCAGATCCTGAAGGCCAACGCCGGTGCCGTCGAACAAGGTGATTTCGGCGTCGGATCTGCGGCCCGGATGGGTGCCGTTGATCACCGCGCCGATTTCGGCGATGTCGTCCTGTGCCTTGCTGCCTTGGGCAAACGCATGCTGCGCCTCGCCGATGCTGATCGATTGCGCGACCTCGTCGGTGAACACGCTTGTGCGGGCGACAAGGGCTGCATCGACCTCCTGCTTGCCCTTGGTGTCGGTGCCCATGCAGGCCAGATGGGTCCCCGCGCGGATCTGATCGGCCATCAGGATCGGTGCGAAGGACGAGGTGATGGTGATGATCACATCGGATTCAGCCCCCAGCCGGTCCAGATCCACCGCCTCGAACGGCAGGCCCAGGTCGGCGGCGGTATCCGCCAGCCGCGACAGCATTTCAGGGTGCATGTTCCAGCCGATGACCTTGTCAAAGTCCCGCTGCCGGACCGCCGCGCGCATCTGAAAGGCCGACTGGTGCCCGGCGCCGACCATGCCCAGAACCCGCGCATCCTGGCGTGCCAGATGCTTGATCGACACGGCCGAGGCCGCGGCGGTGCGCAGGGCGGTCAACAGATTGCCGCCGATCACCGCCTTGGCACGGCCGGTATCGGCATCGAACAGGATCACCGTGGATTGGTGGTTGGTCAGACCTTTCGCCTCGTTTCCCGGCCAGTAACCGCCTGACTTCAGGCCCAGGTTAAGCCCGGCGCGGTCAAAACCCGATTTGAACCCATACAGCGCGTCAGCGTGGCCGATGGCCTCGCGGATCACCGGAAAGTTATAGGCCTCGCCCCGCGACATGGCGGCGAACACGGCCTCTACAGCGTCAAAGCTGGCCTCGGGGGTGATCAGACCGGCAATCGCCGATTCAGGCACAATCCACATGTGTTATTTCCTTGGATGGTGATGTTTGTCGCCCCCTTGCGGGCCCGCCGCGCACGGCGTTCACGCAAGGGAGCGACGAGCAATCAGTATGCTTTGCCGCGCGCCGAAACCGGCCACAGAACCTCGACCTTGCCGCCGCGCACGCCGACGTACCAGTCGTGCACGTTGCAGGTCGGGTCGCAGTGCCCCGGCACCAGTTTCAACTTGTCATTGACCTTCAGCACACCGTCAGGGTCGCCAACGACGCCGTGTTCGTCCGAGCATTTCAGGTACGCGACATCGTCGCGGCCAAAGACGGTGGGCAGCCCGCTATCGACCGACTGCGCCTTGAGCCCGGCATCGACAATCGCCTTGTCCGCCTTGGCATGGCTCATCACGCTGGTCAGGATGAACAGCGCGTTTTCCCATTCGCCCTGATCGATCCGCTTGCCGTCCTTGTCCAGAATCCGGCCATAATCGGCATCCATGAACGCGTAGCTGCCGCATTGCAATTCATTGTAAACGCCTGACGTGCCTTCGAAATAATACGACCCGGTGCCGCCGCCGCCAACGATGTCGCAGTCCAGCCCGACCGCTTTCAGCCCCTGCACCGCATCGGCGACCTGCGCGATGGCGATGTCCAGCTTTTGCTTGCGATCCTCATAAAGATCCAAATGCTGCATCGCGCCCTGATAGGCCTGGATGCCGGCGAATTTCAGCCCGTCGGCGGCATCGATCAGCTTGGCGATATGCACCACGTCCTGCGTCGTGGTCACACCGCAGCGGCCCGCGCCACAGTCGATCTCGACCAGACACTCGATCTCGGTGCCATGCTTGACGGCGGCGGCCGACAGATCGGCCACATTGTCGGGATCGTCGACGCAGCACAGCGTGCGCGCGCCCAGCAAGGGCAGGCGGGCAAGGCGGTCGATCTTAAGCGGATCGCGCACCTGATTGCTGACCATCACATCCTTGATGCCGCCGCGCGCGAACACCTCGGCCTCGCTGACCTTTTGGCAGCAGACACCGCAGGACCCACCCAGCTTTTCCTGCAAGAAAGCCACGTCGACCGATTTGTGCATCTTGCCATGCACCCGGTGGCGCACGCCCATGTCGCGGGCGAAATCGCCCATCTTCACGATGTTGCGTTCCAGTGCATCCAGATCCAGTACCAGACAGGGCGTCTGGATGTCGGCCTCGTCCATGCCGGGCACCGCCGGGACGTCATAGCCCACTTCAAGCTCGTCGAAATTGATCACGTCTTTCATCGGATTCTCCCCTCAGCCATGTGTCCAGGGCAGCTTGTCCAGATCGACATTGCCGCCGGTTATGATCACGCCGACACGTTTGCCGGCGAATTTTTCCTTGTTTTTCAAAATGGTGGCCAAAGGCACCGCGCTGCTGGCCTCCATCACGGTTTTCATCCGCTGCCAGGTCAGTTTCATCGCCGCAACGATTTCGGGATCGGACGCGGTCAGAATGTCGGCCACATGATTGGATACGAAATGCCAGGTCAGATCTTTCAGCGGCACTTTCAGCCCGTCGGCCACGGTGTCCGGCGCGTCATCGGCGATGATGTGCCCGGCCATGAAACTGCGATAGGCGTCGTCGGCCTGCTCGGGTTCCGCCGCGATGATGTCGATGCCGGGCGCGGCATGGGACAGCGTCAGGCAGGTGCCCGAAATCATGCCGCCACCGCCGATGGGCGCGATCACGATGTCCAGATCGTCTGCCTGATCCAGCAACTCGCGGCTGCAGGTGCCCTGCCCGGCGATCACCCGCGGATCGTTATAGGGATGCACGAATTCGGCGCCCGTGGCGGCCTGCACCTCGGCAAACACCGCCTCGCGGCTGCTGGTCGACGGCTCGCACTCGGTGATGATGCCGCCATAGCCGCGCACGGCGGCTTTCTTGGCCTCGGGCGCGGTGCGCGGCATGACGACATGGCACGGGATGCCGCGCCGGCCGGCGGCATAAGACAGCGACAAGGCGTGGTTGCCGGAACTGTGCGTGGCAACACCCCGCGCCGCCATTTCATCGGAAAGCCCGAACACCGCGTTGCAGGCGCCGCGCACCTTGAAGGCGCCCGCCTTCTGAAAGTTCTCGCATTTGAAAAACAGCTCAGCGCCGGTTAACTCGTTGAAATAACTAGAGGTCAACACGGGAGTGCGGTGGATGTAAGGCGCAATGCGCGCGTGGGCGGCGAGCATGTCGTCATAGGTCGGTATGATCAGATCGCTCACGTCTTTCATCCCGTTCACTCGGCCGCGATGGCGGCTGCTTCGCCCTTGGTCCGGTAATAATCCTGCGCCGCAGCGACGCCCGAACCCAAGGTGATCGGATAGCCCAGATCGGCCATAGCCATCTCTGCGGTGGCAATGCCGCTCAGCGCCATGACATCGGTCAGGCTGCCCAGATGGCCGATGCGGAACACCTTGCCCGCAACTTCGCCCAGACCGACGCCAAAGGCAACGCCATAAACCTCGGCGGCGTGGGTGACGATGTCGGTGGCGTCGAACCCTTCGGGCGTGACGACGGCTGTGACGGTGTCGGAATAGAGATCGGGCGTGGCCGCGCAGGGGCGCATTCCCCAGGCAAAAGCCGCGCGGCGCACGCCCTCGGCGATCCGGTGATGGCGGGCAAAGACATTGTCCAGACCTTCACTTAGCAGCATGTCGGTGGCGGTGTTCAGCCCGTTCAGCAG